>MJGMH1__coassemble_1952_pt1 | contig 41716 bp, 34 predicted proteins | sample MJGMH1__metabat2_high_PE_009 | metagenome-assembled genome bin MJGMH1 | reverse complement strand
CCATAGAAGACCTTCTAAAACATTATTTACAGAAAAAGTTTCATACTCTCTTTTTGTAGGGAATCTTTTCTAATAGATACATAAAGTAATTATATGATTTTAACTATAAAGAAGCAAGTTTAAAAAATTGCACAAAACTACATCACTATTTTCATAAACGAGTCAAAATCATCACATCATTTTGCAGGTTGAAACAGATGTTGATACTTTTTCTGTTCAATGATGTCGCATATTTGATGATACCCTCCTTTAAGCGAACTGCATGTTCCAAGTCTGGAAAACACTTTGATTGACCAGTGGCATACATACTATAAAAGGATTTCCAATGTTGTGTTTGTACTAAGAAAAACCCATAGTGCCTTAGAATTTCCGAATAGTTTTTTAGGCTAACTGAAGAGAACCACAGCATTTTCTACACTAGTGAGTTTCCCTTCATACTGATATACATAATATTTCCGATTATGAACTGTCAAAAGGTTAAAATCAGAATGTGTTACCAATAGAAGGGCAGTAAATTCACGGAGTTTCTTTTTAAAACCCAATGAGCAAATGAATCGATTTTTTAAGCGCCAATGGTATGAACCCCCTTTCTGTAAATGTATTAATTATTTTTTCAGAAGCATACTAGCAGTCACAAAGAAAATAGGATATTACCGACACAATAGGCAGTTCCTTTGCGATGTTTTGGACAATATCCATTTTGAAATGGATTTGTTGTACAGCGCAAATGCATAATTTGGGACAATGCCATTGGAGGAAAAGATAACCGAGACTACCCTGATCTCTATAATCCTGTTTTCCTTTTAGATGACATTGATGGAAATACGTGTCTTCAATTGGATGCGAAGTCTGTAACGAAGGCTTTGTTTTTAAAACTATAGTATCGTCCACAATACAGGAAACAGGCTTTCTGATACGGTGTGCTTCTGAATAATAATTTCAAAACAGAAAATTTTGAAGTATCAGAAAGTACTGTATTATCCCATTTCCCATGGTAACCTGAGATAAAAATACTGCTCAGGATGCTTATGAGATGGTTCATCACGCGGTTTCGAACAAAATTTGCATAAGTTTAATTTTTTAAACTGGTTGTATATGATATACAGCCTTTGCAAGAACCCCCTTTTTTCGTAAATACTGTAATGTTTGTTGACTTTCATTATACAGCAAATCGAGGTAAGGTGTCTTTCTTGTATGCAAAATCACGAACTTGCTCATTTATAGTTTACTATTATAATGGAGTGTAATTGATTATTATTTTTAGATTTTGACATAGGGATATAGAAATGGGATTATTTGGAAAACTATAGTTATGATAATGGGAAGATATATAAAAGAGCATGCAAAAATACTGGAAACTAAAATATAAAAGATAAGGCAGCGAAAAGAAAAAATTTGAAAAAAGAAATTTCTTGTCTTTGTATTAATAAAAGAGTATAATCATTTAGAGAAGTATATAGATAAAATTGAAGAAATCAGAAGAGAAAGGTTCAAATAATAAATTTGTTTGGTGGCTTGAGAAGATGAAGAAAAAAATTGCTGTTGCTGGAACTGGGTATGTAGGTTTGTCGATTGCAACGCTTTTAGCACAACATCATATCGTTACGGCTGTTGATATTGTGCCTGAAAAAGTAGAGATGATTAACAAGCGGAAATCGTCGGTCCAAGATGAGTATATAGAAAAATATTTAGCTGAAAGAAAATTGAATCTTACAGCAACTTTAGATGCAGAAGCAGCTTATTCAGAAGCTGACTTCGTAGTGATTGCAGCTCCTACTAATTATGATTCAAAGAAAAATTTTTTTGATACCTCAGCTGTGGAGTCTGTAATAAAATTAGTCATGGAATGTAACCCCTCAGCAATTATGGTAATCAAATCTACAATTCCAGTAGGATACACAAAATCTATTCGTGAAAAAACTGGGAGCAAAAATATTATATTTAGTCCAGAATTTTTAAGAGAATCAAAAGCATTATATGACAATTTATATCCATCTAGAATTATCGTAGGGACTGATATGGAGGACGAACGTCTTGTGGAAGCAGCACATACTTTTGCAGAAGTTCTTCAAGAGGGAGCAATTAAGAAGAACGTCGATACGTTGTTTATGGGATTTACAGAGGCAGAGGCTGTAAAGCTTTTTTCAAATACATATTTGGCACTTCGGGTTTCTTATTTTAATGAGTTGGATACATATGCTGAAATAAAAGAGTTGAACACACAGCAGATTATTGATGGCGTTTGTTTAGATCCTAGAATTGGGAATCATTATAATAATCCTTCGTTTGGATATGGGGGATATTGTCTTCCAAAAGATACGAAACAATTACTTGCCAATTATGAAGATGTGCCAGAGAATATGATTAGTGCAATAGTAGAAAGCAACCGTACTAGAAAAGACTTTATTGCAGATCGCGTTTTGAATATGGCAGGATATTATGACTATTACAATAGAGGAGAGTATAAGAAGGAAGAAGAAAAATCTTGTACTATTGGTGTATACAGACTTACTATGAAATCACATTCTGACAACTTTCGTCAAAGTTCTATTCAAGGAGTAATGAAACGAATTAAAGCAAAAGGGGCAATAGTGATTGTATATGAACCGTCTCTTGAAGATGGAGCTACATTTTTTGGTAGTAAGGTTGTAAATGATTTTCAAGAGTTTAAAAAGCAATGTGATGCAATCATAGCGAATCGATATGACAGTAATTTGGATGACGTGCAAAAGAAAGTGTATACAAGAGATATTTTTAGAAGAGATTAGGAGAAAAATATGGAATCACATAATTACCGAATAGATAAATTGCGGACAATTGCGATTTTTGGGGTGCTTACCAATCATATTGCATTATGTAATTATAAATTATTTCCAATTAATGACAAAGGAATGCTTTTCTTTTATCATTACTTACAGAAATTATCATTATTTGCAGTACCATTATTTATATTGATTTCTGGTTTTCTTCTTTTGGGAAAATCCTATCATTATTCTTTTGAGAAGTTATATAAACAAAAAATTCCTAGATTTTTATTATGTTTACTTATATATGGGTCTGCGTTTGCATGGATAGAATTGGTGTTTGAACAAAGAGGTATATCGATATCTCAAATACCACAGGCATTATGGAATACCATACAAGGAAAAACGTGGGATCACATGTGGTATTTATATATGTACTTAGGGCTTTTAATTTTTTATCCTGTTTTGCGGACGTTTTTTGTTCACGCGGATTTATTAGAAAAGAAATGGGTGGTTCTAAGTGGGGGATTTTTTTGTGGTTTTGTGCTTACAAGTTACATAGGGATTACTTATCCGCTTGTGAGTATATATCCAATAATGTTTATACTGGGGGGGGGGTATAAGAGAATGGTATGAATGTAAAGATGTAAATAGAGAGAAAGTTAGGCGCTATGTAGGCTTTGGAATATTCTGCTGTGTTGCTTTGGTTTTAATACTTACATACTGTGACGAGAAATATCAATTAGAATATGTGAAAGAATTGTTAAGTGCACCGAAATTAATTATGTGTGCGTTAGCAGTACTTATTTTTATATCAATACTTTTTAAGAAAACAAATTCAAAAATGTATTTTACAAGAATAATACAGATGATTTCTAAGGAGTCATTTGGGATATACATTTATCACATGTTTTGGATAAATATTATTTATAAGGTATTCAAAATTAATTTGTTTGCATATGGATTTTTAGTTTCGATAGCTTTATATATTTGGGTTTGGATAGTAGTATTGTTACTTTCCATAGTATCTACGGTGATAACAAAAAAACTTCCTGTTTTGAAGAAATTGATATAAAAGATATAAATTAGAGGGGACAATGATGAAAAATAAAGCAAAAAAATTGTGCTTTGCGGCTTCTACAGGTGGGCATTTTGAGCAGCTTATGATGTTAAAACCGCTTATGAAAAAATACGATAGTTTTGTGATAACTGAGAAGACAAAGTATGATGTAAATGTTGAAGGAGTAAGAACTTATTATTTGAAACAAGTAAATAGAGAAGAGAAGGGCTGCTTTATTAGATTGATTTCAAATACGTTTTGTTCGTTAAGAATATATTGGAAGGAAAGACCGGATGCAATTATTTGTACAGGAGTATTGGCTATGATTCCGATGTGTTTGATTTGTAAATTATTTGGAAAAAAATTAATTTATATAGAATCATTTGCGAAAGTGACAAGCCCTACGCAAACTGGGAAGTTGTTATACAAGTTCGCGGATCGATTTTATGTACAGTGGCCTCAGATGAAAGAAATATATTCAAATGCAATTTATTTGGGGGGAATATATTAGGTGGATGATTATGATATTTGTGACGTTGGGATCTCAGAAGTTTCAGTTTAATCGGCTTATGAAAAAAATTGATGAATTAGTGGCTAAGGGTGTAATTACAGACAGAGTTTTTGCGCAGACGGGAGCAAGTGATTATAAACCTAAAAATTATGAATATAAAGATTTTTTGGATAGAGAAGAATTTGCAAAAATTATGTCTGAATGTGATATCGTGATTACACATGGAGGTACAGGTGCGATTATAGGAGCGGTGAAAAAAGGGAAAAAAGTAATAGCTGTTCCGAGACTAGCAAAATATGGGGAACATGTAGATGATCATCAACTTCAGATTATAGAACAGTTTAAGGAACAGAATTTGATATATGGTTTAAGCGACTGTGAAGAGCTTGATGTGAGTGTGAAGAATATTATTACACATAAATTTGAAGAATATCAATCTAACACAGGGGTTTATATCAAGGAGTTGGGAGCGTTTATTGATAACCTATAAAGTGATTTTTAAGTAATTGTAGAAAAGGAACAATTATGGATAACTTGACAAAAAATATAATTTTAACACCATTTAATTTGTTGTATAAGATTAGTTTAAAGGTCGATTTGAAAGCAATATTTTGATTAAGATTGGGAAACAGATTAAAACTTGAAGATTGAATTACCTAATCATAAAAGTTCAATGAATTAGGTGATGTGATAAAATTAATTGTGCTTGGAGGTAGTATATGAAAAAAGTATTGATTATTAATACCATAGGCTTAAATTATGAAGGAATCACAACGGTTATTTTTAATTATTCTAGTCATATTTGTTTGAATGAATTGAAATTAGAATTTGTAGCATTTGAGGGTGTAGATTCTGAATTGAAAAAGAAGTTTGAAAAAATTGGTATGGTTCATGAAATTCCAAATAGAAAGAAAAATCTTGTGGGATATATAGAAAAATTAAGGCGAATTTTAAAACATGGATATGATGTTATACATATCCATGGTAATAGTGGGACAATGCTGATAGAAGTAACTCTTGCTAAATTTGCCCAAATAAGGAAAATTATCATTCACAGCCATAGCACAAAAACTGATTATCCAATTGCTAATAAGGTGATGTCTCCATTAATGAACTACTTTGCTACTGATCGTCTTGCATGTTCTAAAGAAGCTGGGGAATGGCTGTATGGAAAGAAATCGTTCAGAGTGCTAAATAATGCAATTGAGACAAAGAAATTCGTTTATAATTCAGATATTCGTTCAAAAATGCGGACGAAACTAGAAATTAGAAACAAAGTGTTAATTGGGCACATCGGTCATTTTTCACCTCCCAAAAATCATTTTTTCCTTATAGAAATTTTTAAAGAAATTAATTACAAACATCCGCAAACAAAGTTGTTATTAGTGAGTGATGGACCATTTTTTGAAGAGGTTAAGAAAACGGTAGTTGAATTGGGATTAGCAGATGTTGTAATTTTTACTGGAAGGTGTGAAGATACAGTAAGTTTGTATCAGGCAATGGATATATTTGTTCTTCCAAGCAAATGGGAAGGGTTACCATTAGTAACAGTAGAAGCTCAAGCAGCAGACCTTCCAATATTAGTATCGAATGTTGTTCCGGAAATAGCAAGGTGTACGGAAAATATAGAGTTTTATTCATTAGAAAAAAGTGCAGGGGAATGGGCTGATAAAGTATGGAGTATGGTAGAAAAAAGAATGATGGGACGTGGAAAAGGTAATATGTTATCAAATATTGTTAAGTGCGGATATGATATAGAGACGGAAGCAAAAAACTTAGAAAAAATATATTTGGAATAGGGAGTATTTAATAATGGAACAGGATATACTTATTAGTGTGATAGTGCCAGTATATAATGTTGAAAGGTATTTGAGAGCATGCATAGATAGTTTATTAGCACAAACCTATGAAAACATAGAAATTATTATGGTTGATGATGGGTCAAAAGATACTAGTAAAGATATTTGTGATGAATATGCATGCAAATATGAAAAATGTAAAGTAATACATAAAAAAAATGCTGGCTTGGGAATGGCAAGAAATACAGGGATGGAACATATGAAGGGGAAATATGTGACCTTTGTAGATTCAGATGATTATTTAGATTTAAAATGTGTTGAAAATTTATATAAAATGCTTGTGAAATACAATGTTGACATGTGTAAAGGTGGATTTAGACGAATTACGAATTCTGGAAATATTGTGTATAACAGAAAATATAGAGATGAAATTTTTGCGGAAGAAGAAGCAGGAAGAACACTTTTACCAAGAATGATAGGTTCTTCACCAACTGAACATGATAGTATAGAGATGTGTGTATGTGGTACTATTTATAACGCAGAAATTATTAAAAAATACCAAATTAAATTTCCGTCTGAGAGAGAGTTTATATCTGAAGATTTAATCTTTAATATAGATTTTATGCAATATGCGAATGGTGCATGTACAATATCGGATGTAGGGTATAATTATAGGGTGAATAATAATTCATTAACTACAAGTTATAGGAGTGATAGATTTGAGGCTAGTAAGTATTTTTATTTAGAAACGAGACGGAAATTAAGAATGTTAGAGTATGACGAAATGACTTTTTTAAGATTGGATAGAATGTTTTTTATTTATATAAAAATGTCGATTGGGCAGGAATGTAAGAGCAATTTTTCGTTATCTAAGACGGAACATATAGAAAATGTAAAAAAAATATGTTCAGATAAAACAGTTAGAAAAGTAATACATTATTATCCAAAAAGATATTTAGGGATAAAACAAAATATTTTTTTGAAAATGGTTGACTTTAAGTTAGCAAATTTACTTTATTATTTGTTAAGTTTTGAGAAAATATAAATAGAAATAATTTTATGATAGTGGTGAATTGTTTTTATATTAAGAAGATGAGGAAAATATAAATGAAGTTAACAGTTAAGATCCCGAAAGCGAATAGTCCTAAATTTTTACTGTGGATAGCTTTTGGTCTTTCAATAATAAGTGAAACAATGATTAGCATGAATATAATTCCTGACAATAATATTGTAAAGGTCATACAGTATATTATTATACTTGTACCAGTAGGGTTAAATTTTATAAATCTGTCATTGAATAAAAGGGAGAGAATGTTTGCAGAAGAATTTAGGGTGATTGTTATCATGATTATTGTGTTTGGTATATTATCACTATATAGAAGTTTTCAAGTTGGACAATTTTCTTTTGAAAGTGTTATGCAGTTGATCCAAATTTTTCTGCCATTTATGTTTGCGTTTTTGATGATTAATTTGTTTACCCCAATACAAATTCAGGAGTTTATGAAATTAGCATTGGTCTTGACTTGGATAGGTTATATTCTTGAAGTAGGATTGGTTAATTTTTTTGATTTATCAAATTATTTATCGATATCATTCATATCATCCTATTCGCCATTTGAGAATTCTACTTATGCAGAAATAGCAAGTGGGCTAGCGGCATATTTCATTTATAATAGAAAACGTGCACCGTTTTCAGCAGCTTTGGCAATACTATTGAATCTTTTGATATTTAAAAGAGTATTTTTTCTGATGATTCTTGTTTTACTAGGTATTTGCATAATGAAAAAGAAGGATGATATAGTTAGTGAGCGAGTTATAAAATGGACAGGAATATTTTGGTGTGTTTTAATTTTCGGAGTTTATTTTTTATATCAGCCAGCTACGGTGCAATGGTTCAATGAAAAGTTAGGCATTGATTTAGTTGCGTTTACAATGTCAAGAATATATCGTTTGTGGTATGTGCTAGAGCAAGGGTTCCAAAGTTATGGTTTAGGAACGACATCGGTATTTATTAATTCGGCAAATGTAGGATACTTAGGGTATGAATTTGAAATGGATTTTATACGAATTATGTTTGAACTTGGACCAATAGCAATTGCTGCTTTTGTATTTTCATATCTTAAGATAACACGCCGTAATAAGTATGCTTTTTATTTAATTTGTTTGTGTTTCTTGAATTTGCTTATGGCAAATGGCTTAGTAAAATATTGGGGCTGGACAATGCGAATAGTTACGATAGCGCTAATAAATAATTATGATGAGAAAGGAAGAAAAATTCAACCTACACCGTATAAAAAAAATAGGCGAATACGTTTTATAATCTAGGATTATTTTGGAAAAGTATCAAGGAGAAGGATTATGAAAAACAGATCATTGACAAAAAATGCAATTTTAAATGGAATACGAAATGGATTGAACTTGTTATTTCCACTAATTACATTTCCATATGTATCAAGAGTTTTACAAGTTGAGAAACTGGGAGAGTATAATTTTGCGAACTCTGTTATAAGTTATTTTGTTTTGTTAGCCGGATTAGGAATATCTAGTTATGCTGTTAGAGAAGGAGCAAAGTTACGAGAAGATAAGGACAAATTTAATTTTTTTACAAGTTCAGTTTTTACAATTAATGTATTGTCAACAGTAATATCTTATATTTGTTTGTTTGGATGCTTATGGATTTTGGAAAGCTTACATAAATATTCTATGTTAATTTTAGTTTTTAGCATTCAAATTATTTTTATAACAATAGGTGTAGAATGGGTTTATTCGATTTATGAAGAATATTTATATATTACATTAAGAGGAATATTATTTAAAATTTTATCTATTATATTTCTTTTTATATTTGTGAAAACAGAGGAAGATGTTATTGCATATGCAGGAATTACAGTGTTTGCGTCTGTCGGATCAAATTTGCTAAATTTTATTAATTTAAAAAAATATTGTAAATTAAGTTTGGTGGATCTCAAGCTATGTTATGTTCATTTAAAACCAATACTAACACTATTTGCATCTAGTGTTGCGGTAATGATTTATGTGTATTCTGATACTACTATGTTAGGACTTATGAAGGGCGATTATGAAGTTGGAATATATTCGGTTTCGACAAAGATTTATACTATTATGAAAAGTATGCTGTCTTCTGTAATAATAGTATCAATTCCAAGAGTATCGCTATACTATGGAACTAATCAAACACAAAAATTCAATAATACAGTTCAAAAAATATACGATACACTTATGGTTTTAGTTATTCCAATAGTGCTTGGAATTTTTATTTTAAGTGAAAGAATTGTAGTTTTTATCTCTGGGAAAGAGTATTTGAGGTCCATTTCGTCTTTAAGAATTTTGAGTATAGCATTGATTTTTTGCATTTCAGGTTGGATATTTAACCAATGTATATTATTGCCAAGTGGTAAAGAAAAAATTATATTGAAAGCTACGGCCTATAGTGCGGGGTTAAATATAGGTTTAAATTTTATTCTTATTCCATATATGAGCGAAAATGCTACGGCTTTTACAACCGTTGTTTCAGAAGCTGTTATGATGATAATTTGTGTCCATTATGGTAGTAAGATAAGCGAGGTTAAGGTACTTAATAGAAACATTTTAACTTCAGTTTTTGCGTGTATAGGGATGACGAGTGTATGTGTTATTTTGAATAAGTTTTTCAGTGAAATTTTTAATATTCAGGTAATAATTGTTATAGTTTTAATTTCTGCTATAGTTTATGGTGTATTGCTACTATTAATGAAAAATGAAATATTGTGGGATATAGTTAGAAAGATAATGAGAAGAGAATAAACATAAATAAGTTTTAGTATTAAAATGGAGTGCTTAAGATGTGAGGTATTTGATATGGAAAAAGTTTCTGTAATTATACCAGTATATAATGCTGAGAAATTTTTATACGATTGTTTAGAAAGCGTTAAAAAGCAGACATATAAAAACATAGAAGTGATAATGATTAATGATGGGAGTACGGATTCTAGTGGAAGCATTTGTAGATCTTTTTGTGAAACTGATAGTAGATTCAAATTATTCGACAGACATAATGAAGGAGTTTGTAGTGCTAGAAACCTCGGAATAAAAATGAGTTCAGGTGAACTGGTTGCTTTTGTGGATGCAGATGATACGATAAAAGAATATTTTATTCAAAATTTATATGAAAAAATAAAAAATAGTGGTGCTGATATAGCACAGTGTAATTTTGCTGTGAATAACCTAAAAGAATTCAAGGATTGGACAGATCAAACTTTTATGGGAAATGAAATTATGTCTGCTTTTTTAAATGGAAAGATAAGCAATAGAATTATGAATAAGTTGTTTATTCGGTCTGTTGTAGAGGATATATTGTTTCCAAAAGAAAGGAGTATAAAAGAAGATGCATATTGGATGGCTAAGGTCTTAGAAAAAAGTAAAAAATTTATAAGTATGTCGGAAGCGATGTATAATTATAGAATTGTTGAGAATAGTTTATCCCATAAAAAAGTAAGCGAGTTTGAAGAATGCGGGAGATATCGTAACGACTTAGAGAAGTTTTTAATAATTAAATCCAAATTAGAAAGCAAAAAGGATATGAAATTATTAAATAAATTGGTATATGCTCTTATTCAAGAAGCATTGTTGTCGTTTGATGATTTGAGCATTCATAATGTTTATGATATAATTAGGGAACATATGAAAGGGGATAAACCATCTGATATTTTGGAAGAGATTGTTGTATCAAATGCTAATTATCGAGATGCGCAAAGCCAATATTTTAAATTTGTGTTATTAAAGAGAACAGTATCTTTAGAAAGAAAAATCCGATGTATATATCGGATGTTCAAGAGAAGAAAAAGTAAGTAGAAGAGGCAGAGATATGGGATTATATGAGCTTAAAATGTATTTAAAGCGATTAAAGATTGTTAAGCATATATTGAAACGGAAATTTAACAAAAAAAGTTCAGAGAAGCAAGATATACTTGCAGAAAGTGGATTGCAATGTATTCGTGAAATTGAGAGTTGCCTAAAAGAATACGGGGGTAAATATTTTGCCGATTTTGGAACTCTATTAGGCATAATAAGAGATCATCAGTTTATTAGTTGGGATATTGATATTGATTATGGAATTTTATTTTCCGATGATTTTGACTGGGCAAAATTTGAAAAGCAACTAAATAGTTATGGATTTGAAAAGGTTAGACAATTTCGGTTATATGATAAGATAAGAGAACAGACATACAGAAAAGGAAATATGACTATTGATTTTTTTGGACATGAAAATGTTAAGGACGGAAGTATCTGTTATGGATTTTATAGAAAAGAAAATTACATTTATCATTCTAAGTATGAGCATCATGTAAGGAGAGGTAAACATGCAGGAATAGAAAAGATCAGAAAAGAGAAATTTTGGGGAGTTGAAGTAAATGTGCCAGAGAATGCAGAAGAATATTTAGAAAGCATTTATTCTACAAGTTGGAGAACTCCAGACCCTAAATGGTCTGTAAACACTGAATCTGATAATATAGAAGAATTATCTGATTTAGGGTATAAAGAATTTTAAAATAGTGGATATAAGGATAAATAAAAACATTCAGTGATTGCTGAAGAAAGGAAACATCCAATTTTCTCAAAACAATTGGATTATATACAATGTATGATAAAAAAAATAGGTGTAGTATCGTATAATATATATGGCAATTTTACAAATTATGGTTCAGCATTACAATCCTGGGCTCTTCATCAAGCTATAAATAATGTTAGCAATGGAGAGTGCGAACCAATTTTAGTAGATTATTGTCCAGATGTTTTAAAAGATAAAGATCCTTTGAATCCTTTTAATAACATGTGGGATCAGGATGAAGAATCTAGAAGAATGTGTGAGCTTAGTATGCCTGCTATTCATGAAAATTATTATAAATTTGAGTCGTTTTATACAAGGTGTTTTGATAGAACTCAGAAAAGATATACATCCATGAATTTTGATGAGGTAATAGAAGATGCGGAATTGTCCGGATTTGTCTGTGGGAGTGATACTATTTTTTGCATGGATGAATTTGGATTTGATGATGGATTTTTTGCGAATTGTGCTTGTATGAAACAAAATTCAGTAGCATATGCGGCGAGTTTTGGAGATCCAACACTGTCAGAAGAAAATTGTAGGAAGCTGAACGGAAGACTAAAGAATTTCAAGGCAATTGGCTTGAGAGAAAATTTAATGATTCCTTATGTTATGGAACATACGGATGTTTCTGTAAAACGAGTATTAGATCCAACATTGCTTCATACTTGTGAAAAATATGATGAAATTGCTGTTCAAGAGAGGTTGGAAAAAGATAAGTACATTCTTTTATATTCAAGAAGATATTCTTCGGTTATGGAAAAATATGCTGAGGAATTGGCAGATAAAAAAGGGTGGAAGATTGTTGAGATAAGTTTGAGAGCAACAAACAAAAATAAAGGACATCGTATGTATTATCAGGCAGGTGTTGAAGAATTTTTGTCATTAGTAAAACATGCAGAATATGTAGTAACAAATTCTTTTCATGGTATGATTTTTGCAGTTCAGTATAAAAGACCGTTTGTCATTTTTTCAAGAGAACAGTGTAACAATAAAATTGATGAAATACTTCAATGTTTAGGATTATCTGATCGTATGCTAGTGACAGGTAAAGAAAATTTTTTAGAAACAATTAATTATGAGTCTGTACATCAAAAAATAAGTAAGGCGAGAAAAGAGTCACTTCAGTTTTTGAGAGAAGAGTTAGAACTACTGTAAATGTAGGAGGAAGGAAAAATGAAAAATTATTTAAGCAATGCAATCCTTATTGAGTTACTAAAAAAGAATGGAATTAAGCATTTGGTGTTATCTTCAGGGACACGCAATATTCCGTTTGTGAATTCAGTTGAAGTTGATTCTGAATTTACATGTTATTCAGTTGTTGATGAAAGAAATGCGGCTTTTTTTGGAATGGGAATTAGCCAGAAACTTCAAGAACCAGTTGCGATAGCTTGCACTAGTGGTACTGCCGCATCTAATTATCTTACAGGAGTCACAGAAGCATATTATTCAAATATACCTCTCCTAGTAATTACTTTTGACCGCAGCCCGTATACTTTGAATCAATTGGAAACTCAGAAAATAGATCAACCAGCAATATTTCAAAGTGTATGCAAAAAAAGCGTAAGTTTGCCAGTTATAAAAGATGAGGACGATATTTGGTATTGCCAACGGCTTATTAATGAAGCGATGATTGCGCTTAGACAACATAGTTGTGGTCCTGTACATATTAATGTTCCTTTGGAAGGAGATACAAATGCACTAATTTCAGGGACATTAGCACAGATAACTAATGCTGAAGTAAAGATAATAGATTATATCTCAATGTTTAATGAGGAAGGATGGATTGAGAAAGCTAAGAGGCTGAGTAAATCTAAAAAAATTCTTTTACTGATGGGACAATCTCTGCCGCCTGATGATAGAACGAAGAAAGCAATTAAAAAATTTACAGAAATTACAAAGTGTCCAATATTGGCGGATAATTTATGTAACTTTAGATGTGATAATTTAGTATTTTCACAAGCTGTTGGTAAAGCTTTAAATAGTGAAACATTTTCTTATCTCTTACCGGATATAGTTATTTCTTTTGGATTAAATTTTCAAGAGCGGCTTAAAGACCTATTCAAGGCAAATAGAAGAAAATTTGAGCATTGGTTAATTGAACCAGAAGGAATTGTCAGGGATGTTTTTAAGAGTCAGACAGCGCTCTTTGAAACAAGTGTTGTTCAATTCTTTGAGAAGATGAATACTTTGCTTGATAGCGATAGTATAGAAAATAGCAAGATGTATCTAGAATCATGGAAAAAACTTGAAGATGCAGCTCAACTCCCTGAAATGCAATATTCTAGTTTTAGTGCGGTAAAGACATTCGCGAATAAGATTCCTAATAATTCGCTACTACATGTAGCGATTTTGAATTCGACAAGATTAAGTCAATTTTTCCGATTTGATGAATCAATAGAAGTGTATGGAAATGTTAATTCATTTGGGATTGATGGATGTTTACCAACATTTATGGGACAGGCTTTTGCCACAGACAATTTGGCATTTTTAGTGATTGGTGACTTGAGCTTTTTCTATGGAATGAACGCTATAGCCATAAAGCATAGGAAGAATAATATTCGTATTTTAGTTTTGAATAATAAAGGGGCTGCTGAATTCCATATTCAACCAGATAGTAATGAAATTCCAACAATTGATCTTCATATCGGTTGTGCACACGATAGATCAGTAAAGGGATGGGCTGAATCTATGGATTATGAATATATAATGGCTGAGGATACAGAAAGTCTTGAAAGGGGAATGGAAAATTTTGTTTCTGAAAATCATGAAAAACCAGTGATTTTTGAAGTATTTACTGATATGAAAAAGGATGGAGAATTTGTATTGCATACATATCGTGAATTAGAAAAAAGTATTCAACCAGTTTTAGCGGAGATAGAGAAAAATTAATGATACAATTGTTAAACTAAATGTTGGGGATGATTGTGCTAAAGGGATTATTCTGGATGTTAGAAACACAAGAATATTGTACGATAAAGTGAAAGAAGTTTCGCTCATATTTAAATAAAATAAAATTGATATTTTGGCTAATTCATCAGGTGTTATAAGTAAGAATAACTTTTGGAATATTGATGAGGAAGAATGCGATACGATTACCGGACAATTACGATCCATCATTGATGAATGTAATGTGCTTTGATTTAGATACATTTATAGTTAAGAAGGAGATGTGACGAGATGATAAATTTTACAGTTGGACCAGTTCAAGCGTCTGATGAAGTATGTGCAATTGGAGCGGAGCAAGTTCCATACTTTAGAACAGCTGAGTTTTCAGATATAATGCTAGAGAATGAAAAACTGATAAAAAAGTTTGCAAAAGCAAAAGAGGATGCAAGAGCAGTATTCATTACAGGGTCCGGAACGGCTTCTATGGAAGCCGTTATCATAAATACATTAACATCAACAGACAAGGCTATTGTAGTCAATGGCGGAAGTTTTGGTCAGAGATTTGTTCAATTGTGCAAAGTACATAGTGTACCTTTTTCAGAGATTACTTTAGAAATGGGGAAGGCGCTTACAAGGGAAATGCTTGAAGAATATGATAATAAAGGATATACAGCATTTATTGTAAATGTTCACGAAACATCTACAGGAGTTTATTATGATATTAACATGATTAGTGAATTTTGTAAAAAAAATAACTTATTTTTAATTGTTGATGCAATAAGTTCATTTTTAGCAGATGAGTTCGACATGGAGAAGTTATGCGTGGATGTCATGATTACGGGTTCTCAAAAAGCATTGGCGTGTCCTCCGGGCATTTCGGTTATTGTTCTTGATAAGAAGGCTATTGATCGAGTTGAAATCAGTGATCCTAAAAGTATGTATTTTGATTTGAAGGATGCGTTAAAAAACGGGGAGAGGGGACAAACACCATTTACCCCAGCAGTGGGAATACTCCGACAGATTAATGTTCGTTTAAAAGAAATAGAGACTACAGGTGGGGTAGAAAATGAAATTACAAAGATAGCGGAGATAGCTGCTGATTTTAGGGAAAAAATTCAAGGATTGCCTTTTGAAATCGTATCAGAATCTATGTCCAATGCAGTAACACCACTGCATCCGACTACAGCATCTGCAAATGATATTTTTCAAATTTTAAAAGATGAATATCAAATCTGGGTTTGTCCAAATGGTGGAGAGCTGAAGGATCAAGTATTTCGCGTAGGTCACCTTGGGGCACTTACAAAGGCGGACAATACTATTCTTGTAAATGCATTGAAGGATATGCAAAAGAGGAAACTGATCTAATTAAAGATGGGGGTAATTGGTTTGACGAAAGTAATTACATACGGAACTTATGATCTTCTTCATTATGGTCATATTAGACTCTTGGAAAGGGCTAAAGCATTAGGTGATTATTTAATTGTAGGTGTAACAGCCGATGATTTTGATAAGACTCGCGGAAAGATTAATGTGCAACAGTCCTTGATGGAACGAATTGAAGCAGTAAGACAAACAGGTATTGCGGATGAGATTATCATTGAAGAGTATGAGGGACAAAAAATTGATGATATTCGAAGATATGATATTGATATTTTTACAGTTGGATCTGACTGGAAAGGAAAATTTGATTATTTGAGCGAATATTGTAAAGTGATTTATCTTGATAGAACCAAAGGGGTTTCAAGTTCTGAGATCCGTTCTGAAAAAATAAATTTAAAATTAGGCATTGTAGGCAGTTCACCAATTATAAAGAAATTTATTAGGGAATGTCATCATGTAAATGGGATTGAGGTTACAGGAATTTATTCTCAAAATTTATCTGATTTAGAAGACGATTTATTTATTACTCAGAATTATGAGGAGTTGCTTGAACAAGTAGATGCCGTATATGTTGTGTCTTTACCGGATTTACACTATGAGCATATAAAATTAGCGTTGAAAAAAAGAAAACATGTTCTTTGTGAAGCTCCAATTACTCTTACAAAAATTCAAAATAATGAGCTTTTTGAAATGGCTAAAAACCAAAATTGTGTTTTAATGGATTCACTTAAAACAGCATATTCTACAGCATATTCTCGATTGCTTTTATTGGCAAAAAGTGGGAAAATTGGAAGGATTTTATCAATAGATGCAACAGCTACAAGTCTTAGAGACATTAATGAGATTCAGGAAAATCAAATTGGACAAACTTGGAATAGTATTTGTGCATGGGGACCGACAGCATTACTTCCAATCTTCCAATTACTAGGTACGGAATATAAACAAAAGACCATTATTTCTAAATTTTTTAATAAGGAAAAATCTTTTGATTTATTCAGTAAAATTGAATTTGTGTATAATGATGCTGTAGCTTCTGTAAAAGTAGGAAAAGGTGTTAAATCGGAAGGTGAACTTATTATTTCAGGAACAAAAGGTTATATATATGTTCCTTCTCCTTGGTGGAAAACGGATTACTTTGAAATTAGATATGAAAACCCAGCAGATAATAAAAGGTACTTTTATCAGTTAGAAGGAGAAGGACTTAGATATGAAATTGTCGCATTTATTAAAGCTATTGAAACAGGAAAATTGAGTTCCTATCTTGATAAAAATATATCGGACGCTATTTGTGAAATTATTGAAGACTTTTACAATAGGGAGGATTTTGTTGAATTAATGTAGATATAGCACTTGGGTAAAAGGAGAGAATATGTTAATTAAAAAAATTTTAAAAAGAATTGTTTTTGGAAACAGATGTAGCTCGGAAGCATATGTGGCATACCTACGGAAACTTGGGATGAAAATTGGAAAGGGCACGGTCTTTTTTGCTCCTCAGAATGTATGCATTGATGTTACCAGACCTTGGCTAATCTCTATTGGGGATAATGTTCAGATAACGAGAGGAGTTGCTATTTTAACGCATGGCTATGATTGGGCTGTGTTGAAAGGTGTCTATGGAGAAATTCTAGGTTCTTCTGGAGAGGTTAGAATAGGAAACAATGTGTTTATAGGAATGAATTCTACAATTTTAAAAGGGGTTAAGATAGGGAATAATGTAATTGTTGGTGCTAATAGCCTTGTTAATAAGGACATTCCAGATAATGTTGTTGTAGCAGGTAATCCTGCTGTTGTTGTTTCTTCTTTAGAAGAATATTATCATAAACGAAAGAAAAAGCAGATCAACGAGGCAAAAGAGTTGGTTCGTGTTTATCGGGAAAGATACAATAGGGAAGCAGATGAAAAAGCACTCCATGAATTTTTCTTCTTATTTCAAGATGGTAAAAAAGAATTGCATCCTGTTTTTCAGAACATGATGAAACTTGTTGGAAATGAAAAAGAATCATATGAAAAATTGTCAGCGAATACTCCTCCATTTGAAAATATGCAAGATTTCTTAAATTATGCCGATAATAATGAGATTGAAAAGGTATGATAGTTAATGAAAAATTATATATAATCGTACTAGAGGGGGAAATAAGGGATTTTGGAAGGAAGAAGATGATTTGCCGGATATTATAAAGATGATTGTAACTAATGTGTTGACAGCGTTGTATCAACCGTTTGGATTTTCTATAATTTTAGCTGTTTTATTTATGTTTTTTTATCTTTTTACAACAGAACATGGATGGAAGGCGGCGTGGCGCAAATGGATAGACGCGTTTAAATCAAACAGTGAATTTCGAAGAGTGTTTTTATTGGCGTTTTATACAGCCTTGATTTTATTTCGTACCCTTTTAAATCGGAATTTATGGCTGAATCCATTGGTGAATGTTATGGGAGGATGGAGCCTGTATGATGCAAATGGTCAATTGACGACAGAGTCGATTGAGAATGTAATTTTGTTTGTTCCGTTTTCTATGCTTTTGTTTTGGATATTTGGGGAAAAATTATGTGGAAGCAAGATTTATTTTTATAAAGTAATTAGAAACTCGTGTAAAATAGTATTTTTATGTTCTCTCAGTATTGAAGTTTCACAGGTAATCTTTAGAGTCGGAACATTTCAGATTGCGGATTTATTCTATAACACATTGGGAGGAATCGTTGGTGGAATAATATACTATATTGTTTACAAATTGGTACATAGAAGAAAAAAGTAGATAAACATAGAGAATATTGATAAAAATATTGATAAAAAATGACGAAAATTGTAGAATATATGTATTCCATTTTATTTGGATTTATGTTATAGTATCATGAGGGTCAAACTACGTGAATACTTTTGTTTGCCTTTCAGAGAAGGAATTTATGAAATATAGATAGTATGATAGAGGAGACGGATCATGGAGAATCAAGTACGTGAAGAAGAAGTAGAGATTGATTTGCTAGAATTGTTTCAAGTATTACTTGGAAAGATAGGGATTATTATTTTGTCGTTAGTAATAGGGGCTGCCCTTCTTTTTGGTGGAACAAAATTTTTGGTCACACCACAATATTCTTCGACTTCAATGATATATATCTTGACAAAGACAACGAGTGTAACTTCTCTTGCGGATATCCAGATGGGAAGTCAATTGACAAAGGATTTTGCGATTTTAGCAACAAGTCGCCCGGTTGTGAATAATGTGATTGATGGGTTGGGGTTAGAATATAGCTATGAAGAGATGGTTGAGAAGATTACGGTTGAAAACCCAGCGGATACACGTTATCTGAAGATAACAGTAGAAGATTCAGATCCGGAGTTAGCGGCAGAGATGGCGAATGAATTTGCAGATGCTACGGCTGATGGTGTTGCGGAGATTATGAGTACAGATCGTCCTAGTATTGTAGAACGTGCAGTTGTGTCAAAGACACCTTCTAGTCCAAGTTTGGGGAAGAATACAGTTATTGGCGGTGTGGTTGCGGCATTACTTGCGATGGCGGTCATTGTAATTCGTTATCTGCTTGATGACACAATTAAGACGGAAGAAGATGTAACGAAGTATTTGGGATTGAATACACTTGCAGCTTTACCGCTGGATAGTGATGTAGAAGTGAAAAAGAGTACACGTTCAAAGAGTACGTCAAAGACAAAGAAACAGCAAAAGAAACCGAAAAATACACATAGATAGGTAAAAGATAGGGTTGATTAGATGAAGGGAAAAGGAAGAAAGATACTGTTTGCAGTTTGTGTTATTGTAGCCGGGATAGCAATTGGGTATTTGATTCTTTATTACACAAGATTAGCTAAAAATGAGAAGAAATATGAAGAAGTAAAAAAAGAAGTAGTAAAAGAAGAAGTGAAGGAAGAACAGCAGCAGGGAGATACATATACTAGTCCGATTGACTTTGCGAAACTTCAGGAACAGAATCCAGATGTATATGCATGGATTGAGATTCATGGAACGAATGTAAATTATCCAATTCTACAGCATCCGACGGATGACGTCTATTATTTGGATCATACAATTGATGGGACGGCAGGACTTCCTGGATCAATATATACTGAAAGCTGTAATTATAAAGATTTTTCAGATTTTAATACTGTTATTTATGGACATGATATGCGCGATGGAACGATGTTCAAAGATTTACATAAGTACGAGGATGCAGAGTTTTTAAAAGAACATCCGGAAGTTATTATTTATACTCCAGAGAAAAAGTTTGTATACCGTATATTTGCTGCGGTTGTTTATAGCGACATGCATATTATGGAAGGATATAATTTTCTTTTAGAAAGTGAAAGACAGGCATTTTTAGATTCGATATACGAGTCGCGAGATATGAGAAACTCAATTGATGAAAGTGTGGAGGTTACGCCAGAAAATAGAATCATCACACTTAGTACATGTATTGGAAACGAAGCAGACCACAGATTCCTTGTAGGGGCGGTTTTAGTAGATGAATAAATTGCAAAAGGGAGTGTGTGTCATTCTTGCGATTATAGTGATTGCAGTAATTGTAGTTATAGCAGGGATGCGCATACAGGATTTAAAAGCGAAGGAAGAAGAGAAAAAGGTTGCGAAAGAGTTGGGGAAAGAGGAACCGGAAACTCAGGATTACATTACAGTAGATGGAAAGAAATACGAATATAATCGTGATATTACTACAATATTATTTATGGGTGTAGACAAGAAACAAGAAGTGCAAATTCAGGAGTATGCTGGATATGGCGGTCAGTCAGACAGTATTATACTTTTTATCATGGATAAGTCTACGAAGAAGACACAGATGTTAGAAATATCCAGAAATTCTATGATTGAACTTCAAATCTACGACATGAATGGTGAGAAACTTGGAAAAGAAAAAGGGCAGATTGCTTTGCAGTATGCATATGGAGATGGTGGCAGAAAAAGCTGCTGGCTCACAAAGAATGCAGTGTCAGAACTGCTCTATGGTGTGAAAATTGATGCTTATCTTGCTATGACTATAGAGGGAATTACGAAGGCAACAGACCTAATCGGTGGTGTTACTTTAACAGTGCCAGAAGATTATACAGATATAGATCCTTCGTTTCAGAAAGGAGCAACGGTTACTTTAAAAGGAGATTTGGCAGAGAAATATGTCCGAACAAGAGATATTAAAGAGACCGGAAGCAATCAGGAACGTATGCAAAGACAGACGCAGTTTCTGGAGGCTTTAGCAAGTCAGATGAAGTCTTACGCAAGCGGGGGTTCATCGGGATATGCTATGATGCTGAACAGCTTGCAGGATTATCTGATTACAGATATTACTGCAGATGATATAGAAACATTATCGACATATGAGTTAGACAAGACGATTATTGTTCCGGGCGAGGAAGTCGCGGGGGAAAAGCACGATGAGTTCTATGTGGATGATGACGCATTGTACAAAATAATTGTGGAATTATTTTACAAGCCAGTGGAAGAATGATAAATTCTTTTATTGGGGAGTAAAATGATTTAATAAAAAAAGGAGGAGATACCAATGAGAAGAGCAAAGAAGTGGTTAGGAGTTGTTTCTGCTTTCGCTTTGACATTAGCACTTGGTTTTAACACTTTAGCTGCGCCTAGTCCGTCAGCTGATGGTGCAATCAAGAATGAGGCAGTATCTGCTGTAGATGCTAATGGAAACAAGATTTCCGTTAAAATCAGCGATGACGTTGATTCAAATGTAAAAGCAGAAGTGCAGAAAAAAGCAACTCTCAAAACAGCACTTGGAAGCGCTTATGTAGAAGGCATGGAAGTTGTGGCAGTTAAAGAAGTATCAGCAGAAACACTTCCAGCTACTATTACATTCGCTGCATCAGGTGTGACAGCTAACACAAAAGTTGCAGTTCTTCACTACGATGGAACAAAGTGGGAAGCTAACACTGTAAAAGATGTGAAAGCCGGTAACGGAACTATCACAGCTACATTTACAGAGCTTTCTCCAGTTGCATTCGTAGTAGATAAAAACACTGTAACAGGAACAACAGGAAAAACTTCTCCAAAAACTGGAGAAGCTTCTATGGCGACTGTAGCAGTGGTAGCACTTGTAGCAGTTGTAGCAGCTGTTGGATTGAGAAAAAAAGAATACGTTAAATAATTCATTTGAATTATGATAGTGTTGTTCCCTCCCCGGGCTGTTGCCTGGGGAGGTCTTGTGAAAGGAGTGAGGGTTTTGACTCTGACTGATATACACTGCCACCTTATGCCCAAGGTGGATGATGGTCCGTCTACAGTTAGTGAGGCGAAACAGCTTCTTCAGATGGAATATGAAGATGGTGTGAGGAATATCATATTAACTCCCCATTATCGGGTGAAGATGTTTGAACCGGATATGAAGGAGATTATACATTATTACAGAGGAATGCGAGGGGTTGCAACAAAGATAGCACCCGATTTTAAAATTTATCTTGGATGTGAATATCATACGAATTCGAACATGACAGAGGATATACAGAGGAAGAGAAGACCTACATTAGCTGGAAGCCGCTATGTGCTTGTAGAGTTTTCCTCTAGTCATTCGTTTCAGCGAATTCGTAATCAAATATATGATTTAGTGGTAGCCGGATATAAGCCGGTAATTGCCCATATTGAGCGTTATCCGGCTCTTACAGAAGATATGGATAATGTGTGGGATTTGATTGAACTCGGAGCTTATATGCAGTTGAATGCTTCATCTGTGCTTGGCGAGTATGGTAAGAAAACAAAGCAATTTTGTAAAAGAGCAATGAAAGAAGATTGTGTACATTTTATTGCTAGTGATGCGCATGGAACTGAGTATCGTAAGCCTAATTTGGGAAAGTGTGCGAAATATGTAACTAAAAAAATGGGAAAAGAGTATGCGGAGCGTATTTTTGTTAAAAATCCGGAGAAAATATTGAGGAAAGAATAGGAGAAGTCTATGAAGCGGGTTGATATTTTACAAAAAGAATTGAATTATGAGATGAGAGAAGAGATGAAAAATTTGCGTACAAATATTCAGTTCTGCGGTGACGATAAGCGTGTAATCGTGTTTACTAGTTCTCTTGCGAGTGAAGGAAAAAGTACCACCTCGCTGAATTTGGCGATTTCGCTTTCTGAATTAAATAAGAATGTACTGTTTATTGATGCGGATATTCGAAAATCTGTATTAGTGTCCAGACTTGGAACAGGAAAAATTGATAGAGGACTTTCTCATTTTCTCTCAGGACAGTGTGCATTGACGGATGTTGTATACGGGACAAATATTTCAAGACTTCATATGATTTTTTCAGGACCGGTTGTCCCTAATCCAACAGAGCTTCTTGCATCAAGTCGTTTTGCGAAGGCTTTGGAATCTTTCCGGGGAGTATATGACTATATTATTATTGACGGAGCACCGCTTGGCATGGTTGTCGACAGTGCAATTATTGCAAAAGAGTGTGACGGTTCAATTATTGTTGTTGAATCAGGTTCGATTAAATACCGTTTGGTACAGGAAGTGCGTTCGAAGCTTGAAAATGCAGGATGCGCTGTGCTTGGCGTTGTTCTCAACAAGGTTGATCGAAAGAAAAATGGTCATTATTATGGAAAATATTACGGTAAGTATTATGGGAAATATGAAGAGTACAGATAGAGAAAAGCGAGCTGCATCTTGGGATGTGGCTCATTTTAATTGGGAGAAGAGTATGAAGACAATTTATAATTATCTGGAGGAATATAGTGAGAGTGATTTCTATGGAATGCATATGCCGGGGCACAAGAGAAATCAAAAAATGATGGAGAATGATTTGCCTTATGAAATTGATATTACCGAAATAGATGGGTTTGATGATCTGCATCATGCAGACGGGATCATTCGGGATGCACAGGAACGTGCCGCGAGATTATATTGTGCAGATGAGACACATTTTCTTGTAAATGGAAGCACAGTTGGAATTCTGAGTGCGATTATGGGAGTGACTGACAAACAAGACCAAATTCTTGTAGCCCGCAATTGCCACAAATCCGTGTATCACGCAATTTATTTAAATGAGCTGAAACCTGTGTATGTCTATCCGGAATACGATGAGAAAACAGGATTAAACGGGGAAGTGAGAGTAGATGACATTACTTTGTTATTAGATAAAAATCCAAATATCAAGGCGGTTATGATTGTATCGCCGACATATGACGGTGTGGTATCTGATGTGAAAAAGATTGCAGAAGTGGCACATGCACATAAGATTCCGTTGATTGTGGATGAGGCACATGGAGCACATTTTGGATTTCATCCGTATTTTCCGAAAAATGCGAATGAAAATGGTGCAGACATTGTTGTACATAGTGTGCACAAGACACTTCCATCGCTCACACAGACCGCCTTGCTTCATATCAATGGAACGTCTGTAAATAGAGAAAAAGTACGGATGTATCTGCATATGTTACAGTCAAGCAGTCCGTCGTATGTATTGATGGCAAGCATAGATGAATGTATGGAATTGATTGAAAAAAAAGGTGAGGATATCTTTTCGGCTTATGTGGATAACTTGCGAAAAATGCGGGAAGAGTTGGGAAAACTTTCTTGTTTGAGGCTCGTGGAGACTTCGCATTATGACTGCTCTAAATTTGTGATTTCAGTGAGAAATACAAATATTTCAAGCAGAGACCTTGAAAAAATATTGCGTAGGAAGTATCATTTGCAGATGGAGATGACCTCGGGAGACTATGTGCTTGGAATGACGGCAGTAGGGGACACGAAAGAAGGATTGGAAAGATTTACACAGGCATTGTTAGAAATTGATCGTTCCTTGTCTGCCATGAACAAACAACGAGTGTGGAGAGAACTTCCGAGAACGAGACTTTGTGCAAAAAGTTCTGACGTACTGCATAAAAAGTGCGGAAAACTTTGTGGATGGAAAGAGAGTATCGGAAAAATTTCGATGGAATATGCGTATTTGTATCCACCCGGAATCCCGATTATTGTGCCGGGAGAGCAGATTACGGAGGATGTGATTGCATATTTGGAAATGTATGAGCAGCTAGGATTTTCGATTGAAGGTCTGGAAGTGGATAAACAGATAAAGGTGTGGATAAATGAGTAAGATTTTTTATTTTATGGGGAAAAGTGCCTCTGGGAAAGATACAATTTTTAAACAGATTAAAGAGAGGATGCCAAATCTTAAGACAATTGTAATCTATACAACACGTCCGATTCGGGAAGGTGAGCAGGAGGGTGTGGAATATTATTTTGTCGATGAAAAAAGATTGGCTGAGCTCGAAGCACAAGGGAAAGTAATCGAGCTTCGTGCATACAATACGGTACACGGAGTGTGGAAATATTTTACGGTGGATGACGGACAGTTTGACGGAGACGAGAATTACATTGCAATCGGGACTTTAGAGTCATATGCAAAGATGCTCGCATATATGGGGACGGATTCATTGGTACCTATATACATTGATGTTGACGATGGAGTGCGATTGTTAAGGGCGGTAGAACGAGAAAGAAAACAAAAAGAGCCAAAATACGAAGAACTGTGCAGGAGATTCCTTGCGGATGCAGAGGATTTCTCTGAGGAAAACTTACAGAAAATGGGGATAACTCACCATTATTTCAATGACAATATGGAAAACTGCATCCAAGAAATTATGCTATGTATTCACCAAGAATTATGATATAATATTCACGTAAGCAACGAGACGTGCACTGAGATTTTCAATCTTCAACGTTATGCTTGCATAAAAGGAGAAGATTGGAAATCTTAGTGTAGGGCGACTGCCCGTGACCTTGACGAAGCGAAGCGACGGCAAGGTTGCACGTCGAGTGAAGGTGTAGACAGGGCGACTGCCCGTGACCTTGACGAAGCAAAGCGACGGCAAGGTTGCACGTCGAGTGAAACTGTACAAGAAAGTGCGTAATAGAAAGGTAATAATATGAGCGGATTTAAAGATGTTGTAGGACACAAAGACATAATTCAATATATACAAAATGCCGTAGAGCAGGATAAAGTATCTCATGCATATATCTTAAATGGCGCAAGAGGCTCTGGAAAAAAGATGCTTGCAAAATTATTTGCAATGACTCTGCAATGTGAGAACAGCCAGTCAGAACCTTGCGGTGAGTGTCGTTCCTGCAGGCAGGCAGATAGCGGGAATCAGCCGGATATCATTACGATACAGCATGAAAAGCTGGGGTCAATCAGTGTAGATGATATACGAGAGCAGCTCAATGGTGACATTATGATCAAGCCATACAGCAACCGCTATAAGATATACATTATTCCGGAAGCGTATCTGTTGACTGTGCAGGCACAGAATGCACTGCTAAAAACGATTGAAGAGCCACCGGAATATGCCATTATTTTTCTGCTGACAGAGAATGCAGACAGTTTGCTGCCGACAATTCGTTCAAGATGTGTCATGTTGAAATTGAGGAATATTAAGGATACTTTGATTAAAAAGTATTTGATGGAGCAACTGCATATTCCGGATTATCAGGCAGATATCTGTGCGGCATTTGCACAGGGAAACATGGGGCGTGCCATTATGCTGGCAACGTCAGAACACTTTAATGAGATTAAAGAAGAAGCAGTTCAGTTGTTAAAATATATTGATGAGATGGAACTGAACGAGATTGTCAGTGCGATAAAAGAGATTAATAAATATAAATTAGAAGTGACAGATTATCTGGATCTGATTACTGTCTGGTACCGGGATGTTCTGCTTTATAAGGCAACAAAAGAAGCAGGAAAAGTTGTATTTAGTGACCAATTGACTTACATCAAGGAGAAGGCAAGCAAAAGTTCTTATGAGGGAATTGAGATTATTCTGGACAGTATCGAAAAGGCGAAAACACGCCTGAAAGCGAATGTAAACTTTGATCTGGTAATGGAATTATTGTTGCTTACGATAAAGGAGAACTAGAATATGACAAGAGTAATCGGAGTAAGATTTCGTCCGGCAGGAAAGATTTATTATTTTGCACCAGGGAAATTTCACATCAGACAGGGTGACAAAGTAATAGTGGAGACAGCAAGAGGCATAGAGTTTGGAACTGTTGTGACAGGACCGAAAGAAGTGAAGGACGAAGAGGTCATGCAGCCGCTAAAATCGGTAATTCGAATTGCCACAGAGGAAGACAAAAGAGCGGAAGAAAAGAACCGTGAGAAAGAAAAAGAGGCATTTGAAATCTGTCTGGAAAAAATAAGAAAACACAATCTGGATATGAAGCTGATCAATGCCGAATATACATTTGACAATAATAAAGTGCTGTTTTATTTTACTGCAGACGGAAGAATTGATTTTCGTGAGCTTGTAAAAGATTTGGCAGCAGTATTTCGTACAAGAATTGAGCTGCGTCAAATTGGTGTGCGTGATGAGACGAAGATTCGGGGTGGAATCGGAATTTGCGGACGTCCGCTTTGTTGTCACACATATTTATCAGAGTTTGCACCGGTATCAATCAAGATGGCAAAAGAACAGAACCTTTCTTTGAATCCGACGAAAATTTCCGGTGTGTGTGGAAGGCTGATGTGTTGTCTGACCAATGAGGAAGAGACATATGAAGAACTGAACAGCCGTCTTCCGGCAATCGGGGACACAGTTACAACAAATGAGGGCTTGAAAGGAGAAGTACAGAGTGTCAGTGTGCTTCGCCAGCTTGTAAAAGTAGTTGTGACGTTAGAAAATGATGAGAAAGAGATTCGCGAGTACAAAGTGGATGAGTTGAAATTCAGGCCGCGAAAGAGAAAAAATGATGTGAGACTTTCCAAAGAAGAGATGAAGGAACTTGCAGCATTGGAGAAGAACGAAGGAGCGTCAAAATTAGATGATAACTAATCTGAAATCAGACGAACGTCTGGATGACTTACAGATTAATGGGTATGAGATCATACAGCATCCGGGGAAGTTCTGTTTTGGAATGGATGCCGTATTACTTGCCAATTTTGCCTGTGTAAAACAGAAAGAATGTGCGCTGGATCTTGGAACAGGAACAGGGATCATTCCCATTTTACTTACAGCAAAGACCGAAGGGATGCATTTTACCGGACTGGAGATACAGGAAGAAAGCGCTGACATGGCAAGAAGAAGCGTAGTCCATAATCATTTGGAAGAGAAAGTTGACATTGTGACGGGAGATATCAAAGAGGCAGCCGAATTATTCGGACCAGCCTCTTTTGACGTCATAACAACAAATCCGCCATATATGATTGGACATCACGGTATTGAGAATCCGTCAGATGCAAAGGCAATTGCAAGGCATGAGGTGCTTTGCGATTTGAATGATATTTTGCGGGAAAGCGCAAGAATTTTAAAGCCGAGAGGTCGATTTTATATGGTGCACAGACCGTTTCGATTGGCGGAAATCCTGTCAAAGATGATACAGGTAGGAATTGAGCCAAAACGTATGAGAATGGTACATCCATTTGTACATAAGGAACCGAATATGGTGCTGATTGAAGGAATGCGTGGGGCAAATTCACGTATGCGCGTGGAGCCGCCATTGATTGTCTATAAAGAGCAGGGCGTATATTCCGAAGAATTGCTTTCGGAGTATGCGATGAAATAAGAAGGAGGCACAAATATGTCAGGAAAGCTGTATTTGTGTGCGACACCGATTGGAAATCTCGAAGATATGACATATCGTGTTGTGCGTACATTGGGTGAGGTGGATTTGATCGCAGCGGAGGATACGAGAAATAGCATAAAGCTTTTGAATCATTTTGGAATTAAGACTCCGATGACAAGTTATCACGAATATAATAAGATAGAAAAAGGTAAAAAGCTCATTGAGAAGCTAAAAGATGGGATGCAGATTGCACTTGTGACGGATGCAGGGACACCGGGGGTATCAGATCCGGGGGAGGAACTTGTAAAGATGTGCTATGAGGAAGGGATTGAAGTCACATCCCTGCCTGGAGCAGCGGCGTGTATTACGGCATTGACGTTGTCGGGACTTTCGACAAGAAGATTTGCGTTTGAGGCATTTCTGCCGACAGATAAAAAAGAAAAACAGTCTGTATTGAATGAACTTGTAGATGAGACACGGACAATGATTTTGTATGAGGCACCGCATAGACTTGTTCGTACACTGCGGGAACTGTTGGAGAGACTTGGAAACCGAAGAATTACGGTGTGCCGGGAATTGACCAAAAAGCACGAGACTGCATTTGCGACAACGCTTGGGGAAGCACTTGCATATTATGAGGCAAATGAGCCAAAGGGTGAGTGTGTGCTTGTCATTGAAGGAAAAAGCCGCGAGGAACTTCGACAAGAAGAAGTTGCAAAGTGGGAAGAGATGAGCATAGAGGAGCATATGGATTTCTATTTGGATCAAGGTGTGGATAAGAAAGAGGCAATGAAAAAAGTGGCGAAAGACCGGGGAATCGGGAAACGAGATGTATACCAGATGCTAATTTTGTAAGATTCGTCGACTTGACGAGACAACTGAGAAAAATTTGTTCAACTTGGGCATAGACCATAATTTACTTTTTCTATATACTTTAGGAAGAATAAAAAACGAAAGCTATTAGGAGGAAGATTGAAATGGCAAGTTTATCATTGAAACATATTAATAAAGTTTATCCAAATGGATTTGAAGCAGTAAAAGATTTCAACCTTGAAATTCAAGATAAAGAATTTATCATTTTTGTAGGACCATCAGGATGTGGTAAATCTACAACACTTCGTATGATTGCAGGGCTGGAAGACATCTCTTCTGGAGAATTAAGAATTGGAGATAAGTTAGTAAATGATGTAGAACCAAAAGACAGAGATATTGCGATGGTATTCCAGAACTATGCGTTATACCCACATATGACAGTATATGATAACATGGCATTTGGTTTGAAATTAAGAAAAGTGCCAAAAGATGAGATTGACAAGATGGTTCGTGAGGCAGCTAAGATTCTTGACTTGGAAGCATTATTAGATCGTAAACCAAAAGCATTATCAGGTGGACAAAGACAGCGTGTTGCTATGGGACGTGCTATCGTTCGTAATCCAAAAGTATTCCTTATGGATGAGCCTTTATCAAACTTGGATGCAAAATTAAGAGGACAGATGCGTATCGAGATTTCTAAATTACACCAGAGATTAGGTACAACAATCATCTACGTTACACATGACCAGACAGAGGCTATGACACTTGGAACAAGAATCGTAGTTATGAGTGCCGGTGTTGTTCAACAGGTAGATACACCACAGGTATTATATGATACACCATGTAACTTATTCGTAGCAGGATTCATTGGATCACCTCAGATGAACTTCGTAGATGCAGTATGTAAGGTAAAAGGAGATAAAGTTTATCTTCAAGCAGGACCTTCTGCAATTGAACTTCCACCAGCAAAAGCGAAAAAGCTCATTGACGGAGGATATGATGGAAAGACAGTTGTACTTGGTATTCGCCCAGAAGACGTACATGATGAGCAGATGTTTATTGAAGCTTCACCAAATACAGTAATCGAAGCTACAATCCGTGTATACGAGATGCTTGGTGCTGAAGTTTACTTATACTTCGATTATGAAGGAACAAGTATGACAGCAAGAGTAAACCCAAGAACAACAGCAAGAACAGGCGATACAGTGAAATTTGCATTAGATGCAGAAAAAATTCACGTATTTGATAAAGAAACAGAAAAAACAATCACAAACTAGTGAGAATGAAGTTTTAGGGCAAGGTGGAAATCCTTGCCTTTTTTGTGCAATAAGGAGTGACTATGGAAAAGAAAGTAATTCAGAAAAATCTTATTAGGGATTGTCTCCCGACGGTGTTTTCGCTGATGCTGTCAGGACTTTATTCCGTAATGGACGGATTATTTGTAGGTCGGGCAGCGGGAGATACCGGGCTTGCAGCAGTTAATCTTGCATGGCCGCTTGTTGCAGTGATCACTGCAACAGGGATAGGGATTGGAAGTGGCGGCAGTGTTTTGTTTTCGAATTTGGCTGGGAAAGATGAGAAAGAAGAAAGTGAAAAAACGTATCATCTGACGGTGTGTCTGCTTGTGGGAGTCGGAATTTTATTAAGTGTAATATTGTTCCTGACATATCCAATCTTATTGCAGCTTCTTGGTGCAAGAGGAGAGGTACTGATGCAGGCTGAAGCCTATGTGCAGATTATTATTTTAGGATGTGTTTTTCAGATCATTGGTTCAGGAATGATACCGTTGCTTCGAAACAGAGGGATGGCAGTCAGCGCCATGGTGAGTATGGTCACGGGGATGTTCGTGAATCTGGCATTGAATTATGTATTCATTTTTAAAGTGGGGCTAGGAATTCGGGGAGCTGCTCTTGGTACGATCGCAGCGCAAATATCCGTGATTTTTATTTGCATTTACTTAATTTATGTCAAAGGAAAAACAAAAGTACAGCTGGTTTGGAACTGGAAAAGAAGTGTGAAAATTTTTCAAATTGGAGTGTCTGCATTTGGGCTGTCTCTGGCACCGTCGATTGTGCTGATTTTTACAAATCTGCAGTGCCTGAAATACGGTGGTGATGCAGCGGTCGCGTGTTATGCAGTGATTTCTTATATTGTATTTCCGGTTCAGTCGATGCTGGTAGGTGTGGGAGATGGTTCTCAGCCGCTTATGAGCTTTTATTGTGGTGCAGGAAAGCGAGAGGAACTTGCGTATATTAAAAGAGTAGCATCAGCAAGTGTCATTGTTTTGGGAGTAGTTATGCTTGCAGTTGTTGTGTCAGTATCGGATTTCTTTCCGGCGATTTTTGGAATGTCAAAGCAGTCAGAGCAGTTTTTTCATGTGGGAATGAGAATTAGTGCGGTGTCGTTTTTGTTTACCGGACTTGCGAAATTTCATATATCTTATTTAAATGCAACATTGAAAGTAAAGCCGGCTATGGCGTTGATCTATGGGGAGACATTGATTGTGGCACCGATATTTCTATTTTTATTGCCGGCTGTGTTCGGGATTACCGGAATTTGGTGGTCACTTGCGGCGACGCAGGTTATGATGCTTTTGTTGTATCAGTTGAGCATAGCCTAGAAGAGATTGAATTGTGCAAAATATACAAGTATCATTTGTTCGAAACTTCTTTTTTCACTTTAAAGGAATTGAGATTGTGCCATTTGACGAAAATAATTTAAATAAAACGAAAATATTGCGTAAATTTTACAAGTAGTATAATATCAAAGCATGTATACAAGTGAAAAATGACACATAATGAAAAAAGAAAGGAAGAAGGAATATGAAACGATGGAAACGATTTTTAAGTCTCCTGTTAGGTCTGAGCATGCTGTTTCAGATGACCGGGATGACGACAATTGCTGCAAATGAAGAAGAACCAAAAGAATACATAACGACGATTAGCCATAAGCAACAAAGTGGAGAGATGAATTTCTTTAAATTTGCGGATGGCAAGTGGGACACAGGGGATGAGACACATACGTGGTCAAATGCGATTGATACTGAAAACCCAGAGGCCACATATTATGAGGTAAAATTTACTGGTCATAAGGTTGATGTGTATGCTGGAAAGAACCATATGATGGGAAAAGTAAAATATTCTGTTGATGATGTGGAGAAGGGTGAATACGACCTTTACAATGCACAGAATATTAGCGAAACAAAAATTACTACGATTGATAATTTGGGAGAGGGAACACATACATTGAAAGTTGTTGCAACAGGAGAGAAGAATACTAGTGCAACAACACCTACAAAGATTGACGCTGGGAAAGTAGTTGTATATCATGATCGTTATAAGATTACAGAGATTGCTCCTGAAGAGACCAACTTAACATTGACGGAAGGAGCAGAACATCAGCTTGCGTTTGCTGTGAAACCGTTTCATGCAAATAAAGCGGATGTGACATTGACTTCAAGTGATACAAGTGTTGTAGATGTCGCAGATGGAAGGCTAATTGCAGAAAAGGTTGGAACCGCTACTATTACATTGAAGTCTGGAAAAGACAATAAGAGTGCAACTGTGAATGTAACAGTCGAAGAGGGTGTCAGAGAACTTGGTGGAACGATTGTGGACAGTAACTTGCAATATCCAACAGCAGAGAAATACGATACAGTGAAGGATATGCCACAGGTTAAAGAAGAGACATTATCTACATGGAAGAATGACACTGCAGTTTCACAGATTTCTTTGTACACAAAAGATACGAGAGTAAAAAATGTCTCTGTGGAAGTAAGTGATTTTAAATCAGGAAACGGAAAAACAATTGATAAGAAAAATGTGGAAGCGACATTTATCAAATCGGTGCAGGCATATACCGAAATGCCGGGATATGGAAAACCGGATCGTCCGATTCCGCAGGGTGATCGGAAAGAGGCAAATGAAGTGCTTTATCAGACAACACCAATTGACGTTGCGTCTAAGAGCCTGCAGAATGTTTGGCTGTCTGTAAAGATTCCAAAGACAGCAGAAGCTGGGACATATACAGGAACAGTAACTGTGACTGCAGATGGTATAGAAGCTCCGCTGACATTCAATTACACATTGGAAGTAGCGAATGCAGAACTTGCAGATGCAACGGATTTTAAAGATGGATTTGATATCGAGCTTTGGCAGAATCCATACCGTGTGGCAGAATATTATGGTGTAGAGCCATTTTCTGAGGAACACTTTAAGATTTTGACACCACATATGGAAAAATATAAATCTATTGGCGGACATGCAATCACAACAACGATTGTAGATGATGCATGGGATGGACAGACATATGGAGAGAAAGATGTCAAGTATCCGTCTATGATTAAATGGACAAAAGAAACAAATGGAAAATTTACATTTGATTACAGCGATTTCGATGCTTGGATTAACTTTAATAAAGAACTTGGTATTGGAGACAAGATTATCTGTTACAGTATTGCTCCATGGAACAATCAGGTAACATACTTTGACAAGAGTCAAAATAGGAATGTGACTGTAGCATTAGGAGCAGGGGAAGAGACATGGAGAACCATGTGGACTACGTTCTTTACAGATTTGATGAAACATATGGAAGAAAAGGAATGGAAAGAAGAGACATATATTGGTATTGATGAGCGTGGTCTGAGTATGCAGGCATTCGATTTGCTAGACGGAATCTTAGGCTCAGATGGAAAACCATTCCTGACAGCGGGAGCAATGGACCACATTGATTCCAAACATGATCTCGCAATGCGCATCGATGATTTGAATGTTGGTTCAATGGCAATCAAGTCTCATAAGGATGTGTTTGAGAATTTGGTGGAAGAGCGTGAGGCCGCAGGAATGCGAACAACGGTTTACACATGTACTGGACATCAACCAGGAAACTTTTCATTGAGTGCACCGGGAGAGAGTTATTGGACAATGATGTATTCTTACTCTGTAGGTGGAGAAGGATATCTTCGATGGGCATATGATTCATGGGTAGATGATCCATTGAAAGATACGACTCACAATGCATTTGAGGCAGGAGATTGTTTCTTGATCTTCCCAGATGAAAAGGGGACACAAAATCCACAGCCGAAATCGAGTTTGAGATTAGAAAAAATGGCGGAAGGTGTCAGAGATGTCAACAAATTGATGCAGATGAAAAATGAAGTCACCGCAATGGGTTCAGATGTGGACGCGTTAATGGCAACTGTAAGAGCAAGCTACGAATTATCTGGTAAGTATTATTTATCAGACAATGGAAAAATTGCTTTGGCAGCAGATATGAAGAAAATTAAAGAGAGTATCGTAAAACTGACGAAAAAATACGAAGAGTATAAAAAGAATGGGACAACAGAAGTTGGTTCTATTGAAATTGAGCAAGGATCAAAAGAAGACGTTACTTTAGGTTCAACGATACAGTTAAAAGCAGAATTTCAGCCATCCACTCTTTTGAATAAAGGAGTGACATGGGAATCTAGAAAGCCTTCTATCGCAACGGTGTCAAAAGCAGGTGTGGTAACTCCGAAAAAGACTGGGGTTGTAACAATTGTTGCAACATCGGTGCAGGATCTAAGCAAGAAAGCAGAAATTGGGCTTACGATTAAAAACGTGGAGATTGATAAAGCTTCACAGAAATATTATTATACGTTCGAGGGTAACAAGATAGAAGATGAGTGGGGCAATCGTGATGGTAAGAATGAGAATGCGACTTTTGCAGATGGAAAAGCAGGAAAAGCACTCAAAATCAAAAATGGACAGAAAGTGACATTCGAGGAGAATAAGGATCTGAGAGATGCATGGACGGTTGGCTACTGGGTATACAATGAGGGATCAACTTCAGGAAGAAATTCAGTTCTTACAAGCAAAGATGGTTCTCGGTCTTTTGACAATAGCATTGCGGAAAATAATGCCAAGGCAGGTGTACACGTAAATAATCAAAGTGGTGGATACTTGACATTTAATTATACTGTGCCGACTGGAAAATGGGTACATCTGACATGGACAAATGACAAGAACAAAGATGGCTTGAGTCTTTATGCAAATGGGAATTATATTGGCACAAATGGATGGACAAAGACAAATGACTTTATCGCACCAATTGATGTAATAGGAGGAGAAGGATTTGAAGGTATGATTGATGACCTGAAAATCTACAACCGTGCATTGAACGCAGCAGAAGTAAAAGCTTCTATGAAGGTGAAAGGTCTGAATATTTCAGATACAGATGTGGAGATGTATGTAGGTGATACTTACGAGATTTTCACGGATCTTGTTTCAGACAGTGAAGATAAGAGAGTTACTTATGAAACAGATAATAAAGAAGTGGCAACAGTAGATGATGAAGGATTTGTAACTGCACATAAAAAAGGAACAGCAGCGATTATAGTCAAAGGAGGCGGTTTCACAGAAAAAGTGAAAGTTCGTGTAAAGAAGAAATTGGAAATTCAATATACAATTCCGCAGTATACTCTTCCAGAAGAAAATTTATCTGATATTGACAGACCAACAGATACAAGTAAGCAGTATTTAGGACAGCCAGATATGATTGCCCTAAAAGATAACAAGACGTTGATTACATCTTACCCACAAGGTCACGGATGTGGACCTCTTGTAATGCAAGTCAGCAGAGATGCGGGTGAGACATGGACAAAGAAAACAAATATTCCAGAAGGTTGGAAAAATTCTTTAGAGACACCGACGATGTATCGCTTGGATATGACGGATGGTTCGGAGAAGCTTGTTCTCATTACAGGACGTCCAAACTGGCATGGCAATGTTGGTGATTCGGCAGTAGGTGGATGGGATATGTCCGTATCCGATGATGGAGGAGAGACATGGACAGAGCCAGAAACTTATGAGACGAAGCGAAGAAAGGCAGACGGCACTGAGGAAGAGAACTTCTCGACGGTTGCGATGGCAAGCCTTGTACAGTTGAAGGACAAAGATGGAAAATTTATCGATAAATGGATGGGAGTTTACCACGACAGTAATACATTTGTAAACTATAAAAGTTATTTGACATTTGATAAAGATGGAAAACCACAGTGGAGTTATCCAGAACCGTATTTGTCAAACTATCGCTCTATTGAATCTTCTGCACAGATGTGTGAGATTGGAATGTTCCGTTCACCGGATGGAGGACGTATTGTAGCATTAGCAAGAAGTCAGTCTCATAAACACAAATCTCTGATGTTCTACTCTGATGATGAGGGAGAGACATGGAGCAAGCCAGAAGAATTGCAAGGAGCGCTTCAGGGTGAACGTCATAAAGCCGTTTATGACCCGATTAGCCAAAGACTGCTTATCACATTCCGTGAGATTACATTGGATTACAACAAAAATGGTAAGATTGAAGATAATGATTGGATGGCAGGCGATTGGATTGCCTGGGTTGGAACATATGATGACTTGATGGAGCAGAATGAAGGGCAATACAGAATCTTGTTAGATGAAGACTGGGCACAAAGCACAAAATCAGGAGACACAGGATACACAGGACTAGTCGTGCTTCCAGATGGCACATTTGTCATGGACTCTTATGGACACTGGGACAAAGAATATTCTGAGAATTGGCATAAAAATGGCGGTAAAGTTACGGATGACCTTTGCTATATCAGGCAGGCAAAATTCACGCTTGGAGAGATTGATCAGCTTGCAGGATTAGTGGAGAAAGCGGCGCTTGGTGAGGCACTTGAGACTTATAAGGATATTGTTAAGGAAGACTATACAGAGGAGTCCCATGTGGTATATAAGAAAGCATTTGATAATGCACGGGCAGTTTATGAGAGTAGAAAGGTGCAGCAGATTCAGGTTGACAATGCAAAAAAAGCATTGGAGGATGCTTACAAGGCGCTTGCAAAGAAAGACCCTGTAGAACCAGAAGATTCAGAGGTGAAAGTGGCGAGAAAGGCGGTGCAGGATAAACTGGCAGAAGCGAAAAGGATTGACTACAGCAAATATACAGAGGTAACTGTGAGAGCATTGCAGGAGGCAATTCAACATGCAGAGACGGTCATTGCGAATGAGAAAGCGTCTGTGGATGAGTTGAAGAGTGCGCTGAAGAAACTGACGAATGTAATCGGTGGTTTGGAAGAAAAAACAACTGCAACTACAAATTCAGGTTCGGACAAAAAATCGGATACAAGGCTAGAGTCAGACAAGAAGCAGGAACCAAAGAATATACCCAAAGGTGACAATGGAAAGGCTTCGGTAAAAACAGGAGATTACACTTCGGCATCAGCATGGGGAAGTTTAGTATTTGTATCAGCAGCGTTACTTTTCTATGTGTCTAGAAAAAAACGTTTTACAGAAAATTAAAAATTACAGTTGACAGAACCAAAAAAGTTGACTATAGTATTTTATAGATAAAAGGGAGTAACTAGCGTTACTAAACGTTTACGATGTCGTCAATACGATGAATTTCATCCGTATCGTAATGAAATAGTGAGACTTTTATTGCATAATTAGCGTGCAATAGAGGTCTCTTTTTATTCTCTTTTGTAATTTTTTATAAAAAGGGTGAAAATGTAAACAATAGAGACTAGGTAGTGCACGGAAGAATGGAGGATTTTGGAATGAAAAATTATTATCAGCTCTCACAAAATGAAGTGAGGCGGGAAGTCAATGGAAAAGAAGAAGCATTGACTTCAAGTGAAGTGCAGCAGAATCAGGAAAAGTATGGTCTGAATGAACTTGTAGAAGGAAAAAAGAAAAGTACGATTCAGATATTTCTGGAGCAGTTTAAGGATTTCCTTGTCATTATTTTGATTGTGGCAGCAGTCGTATCAGGGATACTTGGAGATGCAGAGAGTGCGATTGTTATTTTGGTTGTAATCACAATCAATGCAATTCTCGGAACGGTTCAGACAGTAAAGGCAGAACAGTCGTTGAATAGTCTGAAAGAATTATCGGCGCCACTTGCGAAGGTACTTCGTGATGGCAATGTGATTCAGATTCCGTCAAAAGAGGTGACAATCGGTGACGAAGTTTTTCTGGAAGCAGGAGATTATGTTCCGGCTGATGGACGTATTTTGACAAATGCGAGTTTGAAAATTGACGAGAGTGCACTGACAGGAGAAAGTCTTGCGGTAGAAAAGTCAGAAGATACGATTACTGGCGAAGTGCCATTAGGTGACCAAACCAATATGGTATTCTCAGGAAGTTTTGTAACATATGGACGTGGTTCTTTCCTTGTAACAGCTATTGGAATGGATACTGAGGTAGGTAAGATTGCCACACTTTTGAAGACGACATCTGAGAAGAAAACACCTCTTCAGATGAACTTAGATGAATTTGGAAAGAAATTATCAATTGTAATTTTGATTTTCTGTGGTATTTTGTTTGGTGTAAATGTATTTCAGGGAGTCAACATCGGAGATTCCTTTATGTTTGCAGTAGCGCTGGCTGTTGCAGCGATTCCGGAAGCACTCAGCTCTATCGTGACGATCGTGCTGTCATTTGGAACACAGAAGATGGCAAAAGAGCATGCAATTATCCGTAAATTACAGGCAGTGGAAGGTCTTGGAAGCGTGTCTATCATCTGTTCAGATAAGACAGGAACACTGACTCAGAACCGTATGACTGTCGAAGACTACTATGTAAATGGAAAACGAATTCCGGCGGCAGAGATTGACCGTCAGGCACTTGGACAAAAAGAACTTTTAAGATATAGTATTTTATGTAATGACTCTACAAATGTAGATGGTGTGGAAATTGGGGATCCGACAGAGACAGCCCTGATCAATCTAGGAACAAAGCTTGGAGCAGAAGCAGGCTATGTAAGGGGAAAATTCCCTCGTACAAGTGAGATTCCGTTTGACAGTGACAGAAAATTAATGTCTACAGCACATGTGCTGGAGAATGGACCGGTTATGGTGACCAAAGGTGCGGTGGATGTACTTTTAAATCGTGTTACAAAGATTCAAAAGGGAACAGAAGTCTGTCAGATTACACAGGAAGATAAAGAAGCGATTGAAAATCAGAATCAGGAATTTTCAAGAAGTGGTTTGCGAGTACTTGCGTTTGCATATAAACCGATTCAAAAAGATCAGGTGCTGCAGTTAGAAGATGAGGATGACTTGATCTTTGTGGGATTGATTTCGATGATGGATCCGCCGCGAGAGGAGTCTAAGGCAGCGGTTGCAGATTGTATCCGTGCGGGAATCAAGCCTATTATGATTACGGGAGACCATAAAGTAACAGCGGCAGCTATCGCAAAACGAATTGGTATTTTGAAAGATGAGTCAGAAGCGTGTGAAGGCTCTGTGATTGATAATATGTCTGATGAAGAATTGATGGATTTTGTAGATGGAATTTCCGTATATGCGAGAGTTTCTCCGGAACATAAGATTCGTATCGTGCGTGCATGGCAGAATAAAGGAAATATTGTTGCGATGACAGGTGACGGTGTAAATGATGCCCCGGCATTGAAACAGGCGGATATCGGTGTTGCGATGGGAATTACAGGAAGTGAAGTATCAAAAGACGCAGCGGCAATGGTATTGACAGACGATAATTTTGCAACTATCATCAAAGCAGTTGAAAATGGAAGAAATGTATATAAAAACATCAAGGGGTCTATTCAGTTCCTGCTGTCAGGTAACTTTGGTGGAATTCTTGCAGTATTATATGCTTCGCTGGCAGGACTTCCGGTTCCGTTTGCACCGGTACATCTGTTGTTTATCAACTTGTTGACAGACAGTCTCCCGGCAATCGCACTTGGATTGGAGCCGCATACGAAGACTGTCATGGATGAGAAACCGCGTCCAATGAATGAATCGATTCTGACAAAAGACTTTTTGATTAAGGTTGGAACAGAAGGTTTCTGTATTGGTCTGATGACAATGTTAGCATTTTTGATTGGTTACCGTGGCGGTGATGCAGTGCTTGCAAGTACGATGGCATTTGGTACATTATGTACAGGAAGACTTGTACATGGATTTAACTGTAAATCAGACAGACCGATGATGTTCAGTAAAAAATTGTGGAATAATATTTACTTGATTGGTGCATTTTTGATTGGCTTTGTATTGATTACAAGTGTATTGACAATTCCAGCATTACAGAATGTATTTAAGGTTGTTCCGTTGAATGTGACACAATTATTTACTGTTTATGGTCTTGCACTTTTGAATCTTCCAGTGATTCAGCTTCTGAAATGGATTCGTAAAAGACGATAGGAAGGCGAGTAAATGAATTTGGATAAGGAAACGATTAAGAAAATAAGAGGATTGATTGTTTTTACAGCAATTATACTGATTGGGCTATGGAACTACGAAGTAGTGCTAGATGGTCTTGGGTTTATCGGCAGAGTAATTTTTCCGTTTGTACTTGGTGGTGCGATTGCATTTGTACTCAATGTGCCAATGCATTTCATTGAGGAAAAGTTTTTCGGAAGTAAGAAAATGAAAAAAAGTAAATGGGCAAATAAATTTGCCAGACCTGTAAGCTTTCTGGTTACGATTTTGTTTGTACTTGGAATCATTGGAATCGTTGTGTTTGTCGTAGCGCCGGCGCTGGGAGATACGGCGATGAATCTTGGAAGAAATATTCAGGCGTTTATTCCGCAAGTACAGGAGTGGGCGGAAAACATTTTTCAGGATAATAAGGAAATCGTGAAGTGGATTGGCAGTATGGAGTTCAAGTGGGATGAGATGATTAAAAGCGGTATTGATTTCTTTAAAAATGGTGCCGGAAGCGTGCTTGGATCTACATTTGAGGCTGCAAAAAGTATTGTAAGTGGTGTGACGACATTTTTTATCGCTTTTGTATTTTCGTGTTATATTCTGCTTCAGAAAGAAAAGCTAAACATCCAGGTTCGCAAGGTGATGTATGCATTTATGCCAAAGGACTGGACAGAGATTTTGCTTGCACTTAGCTCACTGACATATAAGACATTTTCAAATTTCTTAACCGGTCAGTGCGTTGAGGCAATTATTCTTGGAAGTATGTTTTTTGTGGCGATGACAATTTTTGGAATGCCATATGCACTGTTGATTGGAATTCTAATTTCATTTACGGCATTAATTCCGATTTTTGGAGCATTTATCGGATGTGTAATCGGAGCACTTTTGATTTTTATGGTGAACCCGATGCAGGCATTGATCTTCGTGGTAATATTTCTTGTATTACAGCAGATCGAAGGAAATTTGATTTATCCGCATGTCGTTGGAAATTCTGTGGGGCTGCCGTCTATCTGGGTGCTTGTTGCAGTCAGTATCGGAGCGAGCCTGATGGGCATTGTTGGAATGTTGATTTTTATTCCAATCGCTTCGGTAGTTTACACATTGTTTCGTGGAATTGTACATCGGAGATTGAAAGAAAAAGAGATAGAGATTTAAATTAGGGGGCTGTCGGTTAATGCCAATTTTTAGGCTCTAAATCTTAAAATACGAAT
>MJGMH1__coassemble_1948_pt1 | contig 42517 bp, 33 predicted proteins | sample MJGMH1__metabat2_high_PE_009 | metagenome-assembled genome bin MJGMH1 | reverse complement strand
CCGACTTGCGGCAAAACCGACCAGCGGAACCACTTGCAGCAGACCGAGAAAGAAATGGTCTGGGGGCAGGTGTGGTTGTCCCCATCGTCAAGGAGCATACAGTTCTCGTCCTCATAATTGCAGCACTCCCGGCGGATCAGGGCGTTTGCCTGTTTTCTCTGTGCCGGTGTCATGCGGTAAAGGGAACCGTCCGGCTTGCGCTCTATGGGCGGCAGTCGTTTATATGGGTTCTCTTTCATGTGTTCCCTCCATTTTGCTTTCCGTTGCCGTTCTCTCCGAAAAGGCTTCCTGCCCCATTCCTGCGGCGTGGTTCTCCTTTGGTACGCAAATGCGCTACTTCTCCGGGAGAGGTATTCCTTTTCGGACGGTCATTCTGTTTTCAAGGTGCAGCTCATCGATGAACTACCCTAAGTCTACACGAAAAAAATGCAATTCCCGGAATCTTGCGAGAATTGCATTTTAGGGCAATATTCCATTTCAAAATTGCATTTCTGCAATTTTCCTGTATAATGGGAAATAGGAAAAGGAGGTGCTGTGTATGGCTTTACCCGGAACACCCGGACAGAGGATTTCAGATTTGTGCAACGGTAATCATATTTCCCAAAAGCAACTTGCGGAGAAGATAGGCGTATCCGCTTCCCAGTTGAGCCGCATTGTCAGCGGAGAAACAAAAACGGTCAGCAGCGATATTCTCATAGGCGTGGCAAAGGAATTTAAGGTATCGACAGACTACATACTGGGTTTGTCTACTTTGAGTGTCCGTAAAAGCTATGATATTTCAGAATTGGGCTTGTCCGAGGGAGCTGTGAGAGGGCTTGTGACAGGTACAGTCGATGTGCAAATCCTCAACCGTCTGTTGGAACACAGGAACTTCCCGAAACTGATGGATTTGATACGGATTTATTTTCAAGACACAGCGGCAAAGGGTATCATGGCAAGAAACCAGCTGATTGAACTGGCAACGGCTTCCTTGTCCGATCTGATGAAAGAACACCCGGAACATCGGGCAGAAGCAAGACAGGATTTGCAATTTCTGAACGCACAGAAGATGGGCGAACACGAAGCAGAGATTGAAAAAATCAAGAATGTATTCCTTGCTATCCTGCGGGATATTAAGAAAGATATGGACAGTGGAGAACAGTCGGGAGAAGCTGTGACCGCCGCTATGTTCCAGACCATGCAAGACGCACTGGCAGAACAAAAAGAGGAGCCGCTATCTATGGACGATGTAACTGCTATGATTGCCAGACAGATTGGGCAGTTTCTTCCGATGGACGAGGAAACCGTTAATCTGTTTCAGCAGTTTGCGAAAAAGATGATTGAACAGGCGGGAGAATAACCATTTAGTCAAATTCGCGAAATTTACATAGGCTTTTATGCAAGGCAGAAAATCGAAATTAAATTGCCTTGAGAATACATAAGGGAGATAAAGAAGATGAAAGATGACAAAATGAAAATCGAACAGCGATTGCAGAACATGAAAAAATTTTATATTAAAGCGGGTGAACTAATCGATAAATTGCCTGACGCAATTCCAGAAAAAACACGCTCAATGTTAAAGGACACAATTTTAGGCGATAAGGATCTTAAGCGTTTAATGGAGGGTATTGACTCTCATAGACCGCCCAGAATTTTTTTAATAGGAAGAACTGGGGTAGGGAAAAGCAGTATGATCAATGCTTTGTGTGGTTCATATGTCGCTGGGGTAAGTGATACCAAAAGTTGCACAGAAGGCGCACAAATCTATGAGTGCAAAGATGGCGATAGGGTATTGATGGAAATCCTTGACACAAGAGGAATTGCTGAGTCGGAAAGCTTAGACGATAAAGTTACAGCCGAAGAAATGCTTATTGAACAAATAAACGAATTTTCACCAGATGTGGCAATTTTTATGCTAAATTGTACTCATCGCGATGATGTGAATACAGATGTTGAATTTCTTAAAAAGGTGTCCAAAGAATATGCCAAAGTAAATAAATTACAATTACCAATAGTTGTTGTAATCAATAAATGTGACGAAATGGCACCTTCCCGCTTTAAGAACCCTGTAGAATATCCAGAAAACAAAATAAATAAAATTAACGAGGTAGTCCAATATTACAAGGGAATTATAGTAAAAAATGGGCTTAAGATAGATAATATAATTGCTGTTTCCTCGTTGATAGATTGGCAAACGCCAGATGGAATGGAAATCGATGTCGATAGCATAAAGAACCTTCCTAAATATGATATTGATAATCTTCAAATTGCATTTGACGGCAGATATGGAATCGAGGAATTGCTTGATATATTGGAAGAAGCCATCCTCGATTTTGAAGCGCAGATGGGATTGAGGATGGCTTCTCGGCTGAATGAAGTTGTAAAAAGACTTGCGAAACACTTAAACAATATCTTTTCCGGAATATCTGCGACAGTTGCATTAACCCCTATACCGGTATCTGACATCTATATTTTATTGATTATTCAAAGCATGTTGGTTTGTTTAATTGCATCGTTGAGTGGCCGTGATATTTCACTCGATACAGGAAAAGAGTTCATTTTTAGTATGGGAGGAATTGCAGGTGCTGGATATGTGTTTAGACTAATCGCACAACAAGCGTCAAAATTCTTAAATGCAATCTTTATTGGTTCCGGTTCGGCGGTTAGCTCTGGGATAGCTTATATTGGAACATCAGCAATAGGTAAAGCAGCGATAGCATATTACATAGAAAATAAGACTGTGGATGAAGCAAAAAAGCAATTTGAAAAGGCGAAGCAAGAACACAATAAATCTTGAGTAAAAATTAGCCTTTACAAAGGGTTAGCAAAGCCAGCCGGGCCAGTCAACGGTCAAGATGAACGGCGCATTTCATGCGCCACCGTTGACAGTCTCGCCCGTCTTTGCTGATGGGCAATCAAGGTGGGAAAGCCTTAAAATGGCTTCCCCGCCCATTCCAATTTTGAGAGAAAAATCTGTCTGCTTTTTCGTGAGTGTGTCCAAAAGTTCGGGACATTTTGTCCCGAAGTCCGGCGTAGGACGAGGGACGGGACTTTCATATACGCCCTGTCTGCTGGCGAAAACAGTTCTGCGCTTGCGGCTTCATGCCACGCAATCACAGCCCTGTTTTCCTGCTGCTTCAAATGCCCTTGCCCTCCCCGGCGGCAACCTCATTTTCGCAGCAACGCCGACAGAGCGTATAACACACTACACTTTGCAAGCAAAGTCGTGTGCCAAAGGGGTACCCTTTGGAAACCCTATTTTGTCGGAGTGTATAGCCACACTTCCTCCAAAATGTAAAATAAGCGGTTGCAATCTGCTGTAAAACCACAGCCGGATTGACCGCTTATTTTGTTGTAACCCTCCCTGTTTTCTTTATCCGCTTTACGAGTATATTTCTCAAAAATATGCTCAATACGGGTTGAAAGAAAACCGCGAAAATGATATACTAAGCATAGAGGAAACAAGGAGGTTACAGTCCATGAAAGAATTAGGAGAACGCCTGCGGAGATTAAGAGAAAGTGTGAAGCTGTCGCAGGTAAAGATGGCGGAACTTTTGGGAGTGAAGCAGTCCAGTATCAACCGCTATGAGCAGGGGCAGTCAGCCCCCTCTTTGGAAACGCTTGTAAGGTATGCGGATTATTTTGATGTATCATTGGATTACCTGCTTGCCCGGACAGGCAATCCGCAAGGCAAGCTATATGAACACCGTCCGAAGATTGCGCCGGGAAGCGAGGAAATGAAACAATTTATTGAAATGTGTTTTGACCCGCAATCCCCGCTGAATGAAAAATTAAAACAGACACTTCTTGAAATGATGGAGGTGGAAAGAAAATGAAAGGTGTGATTTATGCCCGCTATTCTTCCGATAATCAAAGAGAAGAAAGTATTGAGGGACAGTTGCGGGAATGTAAGGAGTATGCAGAGCGCAATGATATAACAATTTTAGGGACTTATATTGACCGGGCATTGTCAGCAAAAACAGATAACCGCCCCGAATTTCAGCACATGATTAAAGACAGCGCAAAGGGCTTGTTTGATGTTGTTCTTGTGTGGAAATTAGACCGCTTTGCCCGAAACCGTTACGACAGCGCACGATATAAAAACCTTTTGAAAAAGAACGGTGTGAAAGTCATTTCCGCAAGGGAGAATATTTCCGAGGGCAGCGAGGGAATTATTCTGGAAGCCATGTTGGAGGGGTATGCGGAATACTATTCTGCGGAGCTTTCTGAAAAGGTTATCCGGGGACTGACCGACAATGCGCTGAAATGTAAGTACAACGGCGGTACTGTTCCGATGGGATATTATATTGACGAACAACAGTATTATCAAATCGACCCTAAGACTGCCCCGGTAGTGCTGGAAATGTTTACGAGATATAGCGAGGGAGCGACCATGCAGGAGCTTGTCAATCTGCTGAACAGCCGGGGTATGCGTTCCATTCGTGGCGGGAAAATTACGCTGAATATTATGAACCACCTTTTGAAAAACCGCCGCTATATGGGCGAGTACAGTTATCGTGATGTAGTCAAGGAGAACGGTATTCCGGCGATTGTCCCGAAAGAATTATTTGAACGGGTACAGGAACGGCTGGCGAAGAACAAAAAGGCTCCCGCTCGTCACAAAGCCGAGGACGATTACCTTTTGACAACGAAGCTGTACTGTGGGAAATGCGGCTCCTTTATGGTGGGAGAAAGCGGCACAAGCCATACAATGAAAGTACACCGTTATTATCGCTGTGTAAATACCAAGAAAAAGAAGCTCTGCGACAAGAAAGCGGTCAAGAAAGACTGGATTGAAGATTTAGTTGTCAACTATACCATGAAAGCCATTATGAATGATGAAGTTATGGAGCGGCTGATTGATACGCTGATAGAGTTGCAGAAGAAAGAAAGCACCGACCTGCCCCTTTTGAAAAAGCAGCTTGCAGAAACGGAAAAAGGTATTAACAATATGCTCAACGCCATTCAAGCAGGGATTTTTACCCCGTCCACCAAGCAAAGACTGGACGAGTTGGAGAAAACCAAAGGCCAGCTTGAAGTCAGCATTTTGCAGGAGGAAATGCACAAGCCCCTGCTTACAAGAGAACAGATTGCATTTTTCATTTACCGTTTCCGCAAATTTGATGTGACAAAGCGGGAACAGCGGCAAAGACTGATTGACAGCTTCGTTAATGCGGTGTATCTTTATGAGGACAAGATAATCCTTACTTTCAACTATAAGGATGGTTCCAAGACTGTCACGCTGGCAGAAGTTGAGGGTTCGGATTTATCCGTACTCGGTGCATATAACTAAGATACAGAAGCCTTTGAGATACAAGGGTTTCTGTATTTTTTTGTTCTCAAAAATCATAAAAAGGAGTATCAATTATCTTCTAATCAATACTCCTTCTTACTTCGATTCTTCAATCATTCTTTTACCCTTTCTTCATTTTCCCACCTTTTCATTTCTCTTTCTAACATCCGCTTCCACAATCCTTAATAAGAATTGGCATTCTCACTAACCAACCGTGTCTTGCAAATCCGAATTTTGAAATTATAATGGTTTTTCTTATGAGTGAAGTCCTCATTCTCTTACTATTCTGGTGGTCCGTACCTCCTGTTATAAATTTGCTTCTCCGATTCCGATATCTTCAAAGCTCTTACCAACAATAAATAAATTTAATAAAAAGATATTTTTATCTGTTATTAACTTTATTTATTTTATTTATACTGTTATTATATCATTGTTTTTATATTTGTCAATATATTTTAAAATATTTTTTCAATTTACAGATTTTTATTTTAATCTTTTGAATCTCTGCTCATATATCCAAAAACAGCAATCTCCATTCTACATGCAAGCATGCCAATGTCAATTGCTGTTTTTATCAGGACGTGAACTGTCCACACCTTCCAATTAGATCATTTCACTGTTCTTTCTCATATTTTTATATTCCGCAACAGATCTGTCAAATGTTTTGATATGTCCAAACAGCCAATCTACCACTCTTTTATTCACCTGTGCAACAAACGCATCCGATGGTCCTTCCTCTTCCTCCAACATCTCATGAAGATCATCGATTGCTTCCACAAATTCTTTGTGTTTTTCTTTGTGTTCTTTTATTCCCGGATATTCAATCTTTTCCTGAAGTTTTTCCTCTTCCTTGAAGTGATAATCCGTATATGTTGCCAGATAATTGAGCATCTTTACTGCTGTTGCTTTTTCACTTCCTTTTTCACAACTTCTAAGCAAATCCTGAATTTTCCCAATCAGTTCTTTGTGTTGTTCATCAATCATCTCATTCCCTGTTACTAAGCTTTCATCAAATTCTACATTATACATTGTGTTTACTCCCTTTCATTATTATATTTACACTACATTCCCGATTCAATCTCGCTGATCAGGCTGATATTGTTTTCCTCTACCATGCTCAATTCTACTGTATCCAGCAGCTCACTGATCGAAAGTGTAGGTGTATACCATGATTTACTTTGGAAATATGCATCCAGATCATCTACTCCGAAGATTGCACCATGTCTTGCATAAATCTCATTTCTAGCAATGCGTAATTCCTCTTTTGTATGTCCTTGAACCTCTTCTCTTGTCAGTTCTGTTGTCCCACTGTTCGGGAAAATATAATCTGTCTCTGCCGGCTCACTTGCCGGTTCGTCTGCAGATTCATCCGTCTGTTGATCCGCCAGCTCGCTCACAGGTTCGTCTACTGTTCCATTCGTCTGATCTTCCGGCTCCTTCGTATCCGTATTTTCCTGTTTTTGCTCCTCTTTTTTGGAACTTTTCTGTTCTTCCGTCACTTTCGGCTTTTCTGATGACGGCTTTTTCTTTTCCGGTCGATTCGCCACCACAGCAATCACTACTGCGACAATCGCAAGTACCACTGCCGCTCCTGCCAGACAGACAGCAAGCCTTTTATCCAACCTTTTCTTTTTCCCATGTATAATAATCTCTTCCTGTATCGGATTCCAATCATCTGCTTTATAATAGACAACCGTCTTTTTCACACCTGCAAATTCTTTTCCACTCAGAGAAATAGAATGTCCGTGCAGATCAAGTGCCTTGCAGATATTATAATATATATTTTGCGCACTGGTTATACCAAGGCAATGTTCAACTCCCCATTTGCGAAGTGCCAGACAAACCGCCTCCACAGAAAATGTATCACAGCCTTCCTTGCTCTCACTACGCTCTTCCCATGCATTCTCTATCGCTTTTTTGAAATATTTTCTTGTATAATTCAATCGGTTAATGATCACGCCCACACTACAGTCCATCAGGTCCGCAATCTCATCCATTTTCAAATAATCAAAATAAAATGCAAACAGAGTTGCCTGATACAAATCCGGAAGCTGCTCCAAACTTTTGCTGATAACATCTACATTCTCATTCAGATGCTGCTTTTGCTTCGGATTCAGCTCTTCCTCTTCCATCTCCACAAAAGCCGCTTCTCTTTCTTTTCTCTTTTTAAAATGCTCGCATCCAATCCGATACACATGCTTTCCGAGCCACTCATATAAATTATCCAGCTGTATCTCATCTGCCGACCGATATAAATCCACATACACCGTCTGCATAAACAGCTTGATATCTTCCTCATTTTTCAAAATACTTTTCGCACGTAGATAGACAAAGTTATACGTCTGGGAGTAAATATAATTCAATCCGTCCTCTTCTTTTTGTTTCATCTGCCAAACGGCATTTTCCATTCCGTTCTTCATATCTGCTCTCTCCTGTTAGTTATGTCCTAGAGTATATTACTACTCTTAGTTTAACATGTTGCAGATAGGTAGGCAATATCTACTTGATTTTTATATTTTTCATGTAGACCGACACTGAGAACAGATAGCATATAAGGAAGAAAACTCCTATGATCACAACACTTAAAATGTTGATTTCAAGTAGTTGTGTGCGCATCATATTTCCTAATGCTTTCACAGAAAAATAAGAGGATATCGCCATCACAAGGAACGGTGACAAATAGGCAAACCGAAGTTCACACGCAATTTCTTTTTTTACAGTTCTGCTGCCCACGCCGATTTTGTTCAAGATAGCATATCGTTCCCGCTCTTCAAATGCATCATTATAAATCTTCACAAAAATGATACTTCCACTCGCAAGTATGAATACCATAAACATGAAAATACACACCGAATAAATAATCTGAATCCAGCTTGCTTCCTCATCATCAGGATCAATTTTAATCAATCCTGCACAATCTGCGCTCCCTTGCAGCGCCGCTACAGAAGCCTCAAAATTTTTTACATCTTTAATTCTATAATTATACACATAAACTTCTTCGCCAATATTTTTCAGACGTTCATATTCATGATCATTGACAAGATAAAATTCTGTCATTTCCTGCAAATATCCAAGATACGGCTCCGTGGTCACATCTGCACATTCATAGGTCTTATCATGAATCTCTATAGCGTCCTCTTTCCTATCCGTAATCAATGACAGCAGTACCAACTTATCTACATTGATATATTCGTCATCCTTCGGCTCTTTCAGATTAAATTTTAGATTTGCTTCTTTTGCTGCCTCTTTCACTTTGGAATACGGTAAAACTGCATACCCAGTGGACTTCCACCTTGCCTTGATTTCGGATTGTTCTAATTGAATCATAGACACTTCTTTCCATACACAATATCGTTATCCTTTTGAATTAATTTTTCAAACTCTTTGTATTTCCCCGCACTTGTACTTAGCACCTGATATGTGTAAGTATTTCTGAAGTGTACCATCCCGTCATATCGCTCTTTCATCGCAAATCCTGCTGCCAATGCGGTAACTGAACACAACATTAAAACAGATACAATTGCATATGTCCGGTAATTTCTCTTCATGCGGAATACGATATTATTCACCCAAAGTGTTCTCTGTTTTTTATAAAGAAATGATTTTCTCTTTATAATACTCTGAAAAATAATCGGAATCAGACCACCAAACACAAGGTACACTCCAATCGTAACAAACACAACTGCGGATAATGTATTTCTAAATACTTCCATTCCGCCTTTGACAATCGCCAGGTAATATCCTGTTGAAAGTGCGGCAACTCCGAGAACCGTTTTTACAAGCAGAATTACCGGATGCTGTCTGACATACTCATTTTTTCTGCTGGCAGAAATCATCTCCAACACACTGCTTCTCACGATATTGACATAGCCTTTGACCGCAAAAATCACATATATGACCACGTAACAGGCAGAAACTGTCAAGATTGATTTGAGCGAAATACCGTTAAAAACCTCCACCGTAATGTCAGATAACTTCATCATAATCATTTGGAAAAGACGTGCTGTCAATGTGCCGACTCCAAGTCCAAGCGCCAGTGATAAAAGGCCTGTCATCGAAGTCTCTATCATATATAACTTCCCGATTTTTTGATTCGTCAATCCCATAAATGCATAAATTCCGATTTCCTTTTTCTTTTTTGTAAGAAATACACTCGTGGAATACCATATAAAAAATAGCATAAAACAAATTAATACAAACGTGGCTGCCTGAATGACGAACTCTGCATTTTCTCGATTCGTTTTTCCAAGTCCATCCAGAATCCCCGAATCAATCACATTTTGAAAATTCAGAAAAATCAAAACTGTGAATGCCAATGATACCATGAGCGAAAGATAGTTTTTCAGACTTTCTTTGAAATTTTTGAATGCCAGTTTCCACATACTCATGAAAAATCCCCTCCCATAGACGCCTGCATATCAATGATACGGTCGTAGAATTCTTTTCTGTCTTTTCCCCGGTTAATCTTACATTTAATGACACCATCGCTTAGAATATAAACTTCCTTCGCATAAGAGGCTGTAAACGCATCGTGTGTAACCATCAAAATAGCCGCCTTTTCCTTCTCGTTCACAGCACGCAGACATTCTAGCAGCTCTTTACTCGATCTCGAATCCAACGCCCCTGTCGGTTCGTCTGCAAAAAGGATTTTGGGATTTGTAATCAACGCCCGGCACGCTGCCCCTCTTTGTTTTTGCCCTCCTGACAATTGATACGGATATTTCTCCAAATGCTCTTTCAATCCAAACATCGCCCCCATCTGCCTCGTCCGTGCAATACATTCTGATGCAGGAACTCCATTCAATGACAATGGCAGTGCAATGTTATCCTGAAGACTCATCGTGTCTAACAGATTATAATCCTGAAAAATAAATCCCACCTTATCCCGCCGTATCTTAGATAACTCTTTATTGTGAATTTTTGTAATGTCCTTCCCATCTAAGATCACTGAACCATGCGTCGGCTTATCAATGGTCGACAGCATATTCAAAAGCGTTGTTTTTCCGGAGCCACTCGGTCCCATAATCGCAATAAAATCACGCTCACATATGCTGAGACTGATTCCCTTCAACACCTTTGTCTGAAAACCTTTCGAGCCATATGTCTTTGTCAGATTGTTCACTTCTAATACTTTACCTTCCATATTTCATCCTCCTTTACAAGCAATATTATACGAAAAGTTCTGCTCATTTGTCCTTACATCCACATTACAAAAACAGCCCCAACATTACAAAAATTGTAATGTCAGAGCTGAAAATAGTCTCTGTTATCCCGAAAGCTCAGGATCACTCTCGTGAAACAGCCAAATTCACTCTCCACCGTAATCGTATGTCCAAGTTTTTTCATAATCAAATGCGCCAAATATAAACCCATTCCGGTAGATTTATATTTTCCGTTATGATGGTTACTTCCGGTAAAGCCCTTCTCAAATACATTTTTCAAATCACAATCCTTGATTCCTTCACCATTGTCTTCTATATAAAGCCGTGTCACATCCTCCTCTGACTCTCCCCAGATAGAAAGTCTCGGACATTCGAATGTATACTTGATTGCATTACTGATAATCTGATCCAGGACATAAATCAACCACTCTTTATCTGTGTACACTGTAAGTTCAGGCACCGACACTTCCATCTCAAACCGATTCTGAATCAGGAAAAACTGATTGTTTTTAACAGAGGCACGCACACATTGACTCAAACTTGTCTTTCCGATCTGCAAATCGTACATCGTACTTTGTACACGACTTCCAATCAGCGCTCCGTTCAACAGCTGACGGATTCGCTCCAATTGCTCCTTCATCGCCTTTTTCTGTACACTATCCTCAATTTTTTCATTCATCAAAAGCAGGGCAGCAAGAGGCAGCTTCACCTCATGACACCATTTTGTAATGTAATCCTGCAGATTGCAATTCATTTCAAACAGCTCATCCAGCTGTCCTTTCAGAACCTCCACATCATGAATCACAATTTCTCTGTTTTCAAACTCCGAAAGCTCCGAATAAATAACATCCTCCACCTCAAGCAGTTCCTCAACTTGTCGCCTTTTTTGCGCCTGCTGCCTATAATCTATGATGACAAAACTTATCAATGCAATTCCAATTAACATATCCAGATAAAAAAGATTCTCTCTATCTACATCTGCAAAAAGCAGACCAAAATATAAGTTGTATGCAAGAATGACAGTCAAAAGCAGAAGGAACATCTTTCGATTCTTTTTCAAATACCACATCATTCGATAAAATACCCCACTCCCTTTTTTGTGTGTATCACATCATCATTACAATTGGCTTTGAGTTTCGCACGAAGACGGCTTACAATAGTCGTCAAAGTTCCATCAGACACATACTCATCCGTACTCCACAGCTCCATCATCAGTTCTTCTCTGGTCACAACCTTGCTTTTTTCCTCCAGCAATTTTACAAGAATCCTGTTCTCCATCTTGGTCAATTCTATTTTTTCAGATTGAAACAATAACGTCTGGCTGTCCACATCATAGTAAAGATCCTTCAAAACACAAATTTTATCTTTTACTTTATATTCATACGCCCGCCGTAATACTGCATCAACTTTTGCCCTCAAAAGCTCCAAATGAAATGGTTTTTCGATATAATCGTCGCCCCCTTGTGCAATTCCCATTATTTTGTCTGCATCATCGCTTCTGCTGCTCACGAACACAATCGGAACCTCTGAGCGTTCCCGAATTTTCCTGCACCAATAAAACCCATCATAATAAGGAAGATTCACATCCAGCAATACAATATGCGGTCTGCAATCTTGAAATTCTTCACTGATCCTCTCAAACTCTTTTGCCACAACCGCATCATAATTCCATCGCATCAGATGACTTTCCAGTTCTTTTGCCAATGCTTCATCATCTTCCACTATAAAGACTGTTATCTTTCCCTCCATCTGTTTCACCTCATTCCCATTATAAAGGCTTCCACATGGAAAAAAAAGAAAAATTATCTAATCTTACAATAATGTCAGAAACCGCACAGATAAATGGCACTTTCATATGGGCGAAGCATACCTTCCTCACCATCTTCCGAATAATTGCAAATCAATACCTCTCCATCCTGCCATTCTTTTAGCAGTGTACACGGAACTGTGTTCTCTGTAAAGTTTGCCACTACAAGCATCTGTTTCCCTTGATATTCTCTTACATAAGCGAAAATATTCTCATCTTCTTCCAAAAGCAGCCGAAAATCACCTTCCGCAAAAATATCATATTCTTTTCGAAGTTGAATCAATTTCTGGTAATAATAGAATACTGAATTTTCGTTTTCTAATGCTTTTTCTGCATTGATTTCCGTATAATTCGGATTTACTTCCATCCACGGTATCCCTGTTGTAAATCCCGCATTTACACTGTCGTCCCATTGCATCGGTGTTCTTGCATTGTCACGTCCCTTTGTATAGATAGATTCCATGATTTCCGCCTCTGAATACCCTTTTTGGAGACGCTCCTTATACATGTTGCGGATTTCAATATCTTGATATTGGTCGATACTTTCAAACCTTACATTGGTCATTCCGAGTTCTTCGCCCTGATAAATGTAAGGTGTTCCCTGCATTCCATGTAAGACCGTCGCAAGCATCTTTGCCGATTCCACACGGTATTCTTGATCATTTCCCCATCTGGACACGATTCTCGGAAGGTCATGATTATTCCAAAACAGGCTGTTCCAGCCACATTCAAAAAGCGCTGTCTGCCATTTTGCCAAATTTTGTTTGAGTTTTACAAATGGCAACGGACAGAAATCCCACTTTTCTTTCCCTGCCTCCTGATCTAACATCATATGCTCAAACTGAAATACCATTGAAAACTCACTTCCATCCGGATTGCTGTATAATTTTGCACGTTCCGTGTCTGCTCCCCAAGCTTCCCCTACTGTGATCAGGTCGCCCTTTTGAAATGTCTCTTTACTCAGTTCTCGGATAAATTCATGAAGTCTTGGACCATTATTTGTAATTTTCTGATCTGGTTCTTTTGCAATCTGGTCGATGACATCCAGCCTGAAACCGCCTGCGCCTTTTTCCATCCACCACAAAATCATATCATAAATTTCTTTTCTAAGTTTTGGATTTTCCCAATTTAAATCCGGCTGTTTTACAGAAAACTGATGAAAATAATATTGTTTTAATTCCGGAACCCACTCCCATGCCGGACCTCCAAACACTGAGCCCATATCATTCGGAAGAATTCCTTCTTCCCCATCACGCCACACATAGTAATCATGATATGGATTGTCTTTATCTTTTTTTGCCTCCTGAAACCATCTGTGTTCATCTGAAGAATGATTCAGCACAAGGTCGATCATAATGCGAATATTGCATTTTTTTGCTTCTGTGATCAAACGTTCCATATCATTCATATTTCCAAACATCGGATCAATATCCTGATAGTCTGAAATATCATACCCATTGTCATCCTGCGGTGAACGGCAGACCGGAGACAGCCAAATTGCATCAATTCCAAGCTTCTTCAAATAATCCAATCTGTCGATAATTCCTTGAATATCCCCAATTCCGTCTCCATTACTGTCCTGAAAACTTCTCGGATAAATCTGATATACGACCGCATTTCGCCACCATTTCTTCTGTTCTTCCATATTATTTTTCTCCTTTTATCCTTCGAATCAATGTTCCATTTTTTTGCAATTTCCCGTTCTCATACCCTCGTTGGAATAGGATTTCTCCCTGCCTTTCTATTTTCACTTCCTCTTTTGTACAATTCAATAGAATCTCCAATTGATTTCCTGCATCATCAAGCTTTACATACTCCACAAGCCGTGACTCTTTGTAAGTATTCGGAAAATGAAAATACAGGCTTTTGAATGCCGTTTCTTTTCTGCGAAGTTCAATCAATGTTTTCGTCTCATGGATTCGCCGCTGATTTTCCACTGTATCAAGTTCCTCCCACGGCATACATCTTCTGCAATCCGGGTCATGTCCACCTTCCATTGCAATTTCTGTTCCATAGTAAATACACGGACTTCCCGGCATTGTAAACAACACAGCAAGTTGTTGATAAAAAATGTCCAAATTATTTAATCTGTTCATAAGCCGTTCGGTATCATGTGAATCCAAAAGATTAAATAACACATTGTTGCACTGCTGCATGTACATCGTATAACATCGGTTGATCATATATTCAAAATCTTCTTTGGTATCCTGCTCGTCCAAAAAGAAATCATGAATCCCACTCATCAACGGATAATTCATAACCGAATCGTACTCATCCCCCATCAACCACTGACTTGCATCATGCCATATCTCTCCCAGCAAATAGATATCTGGCTTAATGCTTCTCACATGCTCACGAATTCGTTTTAAAAACCGATGTGAAACTTCATTTCCCACATCAAATCGGATCCCATCAACATCAAATTCTTTAATCCAATTTTCACAGATCCCACAGAAATATTGAATCACTTCTTCGTTGTTTGTATTGAGTTTTGGCATATTGTCGATGAATGCAAAAGAATAAAATCTTTCATCTCGTGTATCTGCTTTTTTCTTGATATTACTCCAATCGTTCACCATAAACCAATCTGCATACTTCGACTCTTTTCCGTATTCCTGTACATCACGCCACGGTACAAACTTGCTTCCACTGTGATTGAATACTGCATCAACCATCACTCGAATTCCATGCCCGTGTGCCTCTTTCACAAGCTGTGCAAACTCCTCGTTCGTTCCAAAATGCGGATCGATCTTTGTATAATCCGTCGTGTCGTATTTATGGTTAGACTCTGCCTCCATAATGGGATTCAAATAGATTCCATTGATTCCCAACTCTTTTAAGTAAGATAGTTTTTTGCGAATCCCTGCAAGATTTCCGCCAAAACGCTCATCATTTGTCACCTTTCCAGTCCTCCACGGAACAATTTCTGCAGTATTTCTTTCAGGTGTCCCATTACAAAAACGATCCGGAAAAATCTGATACCATACTGTATCGTTCACCCACTTCGGTGTCCGATTAATATCTGCCGGATTCATCCACGGCACGATAAAGCACTGCAACATTCTTCCATCCATATTAATCTGCTCTTCGGTCAAAAAACCATCTTCAAAATAATACCATACCTCTGACTCTGTCTGCAGTTCAAAATAGTATTTACATCTTTTGTAAGTCGGAACAACTGTTGTTGTCCACCAAATCTGATATTTCAGCCGTTTCTTATAACAGATTTCCTCTCGTTTCCCAATCCATCTCTCATTTCCACCAAGAATACCTGCTTCAAACGGGTCTCCATAATGTATGAAGACCCGTTTCACATCGTAACCGGTTTTGAGATTGATAATAAGTTCCTTTTCATTCTGTGGATAGCTCATCTGCTCTGATGTCTTATGATAGACTCCGGTAAAATTCATATCCTGTTCCTCTCTTCTTATCTTTGTCTCATCTGTCTACTATATTTTTTCAAACTTATTTCCATTTGTCGCATATCCGGCATTCTCCACTCCCAGTTCGGACTTCCAACCGTACCAGGTGTATTTAGATGGGCCTCTTTTCCCATTCCTAAAATATCCGCCATCGGAACGATTGCATATTCAGCCTTACTCTTCCATGTATAAGCTAAAAGTCGGTCTTTAACAGATCCCTGACGGATTCCTTCCCTTGCAAGAAAACGACGCACTTTTCGTTTTGCTGCAACAGACAATGCATCATACCATTCCATTAATGTATCATTGTCATGTGTTCCCGTATAGATGATCATATTTTCCACATCATGAAAAATATCTTTCGCATATTTTCCAGATGTATCAATTGAAAACACAAGTATCTTCATTCCTTTAAAATGATAATGTTCTTTGAGCTCCAACACTTCTGGTCTGAGATCTCCCAAATCTTCTGCCACAAGATTTACTTCAGGTATCTTTTCCAAAAGTGTGTCAATCACTTCATATCCCGGTGCCTCAATCCATTCTCCTTCAATTGCAGTCGGACAAGTAGCCGGAATCTTCCAGAAAGTGTCAAACGCACGGAAATGATCGATTCTGATAATGTCAAACAGTCGGCTACTGTATCCGATTCGATCCACCCAAAACTGATATCCATTCTCTTTGAGATAATCCCAGTCATAAATTGGATTTCCCCATCTCTGCCCTGTCGCACTGAAATAATCCGGCGGCACACCTGCAATGAAAGTCGGTCTTCCGTCTGTATCTAATAGGAAATTGTCTTTTCCTGCCCACACATCCACAGAATCCACACCGACGTAAAACGGCACATCTCCCATAATTTGAATTCCTTTTTCATTTACAGTCTTTTTAATTTCCATCCACTGGCAGAAAAATATATACTGTAAAAACATTTGATAAGCCGCCTCATGTGCAATCTCCAAAGGCACTTCCTTTTTAGCCTCTGGCCATGTCTTATCCGCTGTATCCCATTCATTCCAGCAACGATTCTCATTTTTTTCTTTTAATGCACGAAACATCCCATATTCTAACACCCAGCTCTGCTGTGCAAATGTTTTATAATCGTCTGTTTCTTCAAAACGAGAAAATGCCTCTCTTAAATAACTTTCTTTCCATGCTCGGACTTGATCGTACCCGACATGAGTTTCCTTTTCTAAAAATGCCGGTGGTAGATCTTTTAAAAGTCCCTGTTCATATAATGTTTCCAGACTGATATAAATCTCATCTCCTGCGCAGGATGAATATGGCTGATACGGAGAATTCCCGTATCCCACCGGATTCAGCGGCAAAATTTGCCAGATTTTTACACCTGCTTCTTTTAAATAATCAAGGAACACTTTTGTTTCCCTTCCCAGTTCTCCGACTCCCGTACGCGACGGGAGCGAGGACACGGGCATCAATATCCCTGTTTCTCTCATAGTCTCATCCTCTTTATGATAACTTCCAAATATCTTCGTTATATTCTGCAATCGTACGGTCTGCTGAAAAGTATCCTGCCTTTGCGATATTTACAAGGGCTTTCTTCGCCCAAGCTGTCTCATCTTCATAATCTGCCAACATCTGTTCTTTCTTCGCAATATACTCTTTGATATCAAGCAACGCCATGAACCAGTCTTTTGATATGATTTCCTTATAAAGTCTTCCAAGATTTACAGGATCCCCAATCTGAATCAGCTCTTTGCTGATAATAAAATCTACAAGCTCTTCCACAAGTACATCACTCTCATAGATGTCGCGTGAGCAATAACTTGCCTCGTCATATAACTTGATCACATCTTCTGATTTCTTTCCAAAAATATAGATATTGTCATCTCCAACAAGCTCATGAATCTCTACATTTGCACCGTCTTCTGTTCCAAGTGTCACAGCACCATTTAACATAAACTTCATATTTCCAGTTCCTGATGCCTCTTTTGACGCAAGAGAAATCTGCTCCGAAATATCACATGCCGGAATTAGTTTTGCTGCTTTCGTCACATTGTAATTTTCCACCATGACAATCTTCATATATTTGCTCACAATCGGATCATTCTCAATCAACTGCTGCAGGCACAAAATCAAATGAATAATGTCTTTTGCAATCGTGTAAGCCGGTGCTGCCTTCGCTCCGAAAATCATCGTCAGCGGACGTTTCGGTAAGTTCCCTTTTTTTATCTCTTTGTATTTATAAATCGCATAAAGTGCATTCATCTGCTGTCTTTTGTACTCATGAAGACGTTTGATTTGAATATCAAATACCGAATTACTGTCAATATCCACATTCTGCGTCAGCTTCAAATATGCTTTCAGTTCTTCCTTAGAGTTCTTTTTAATTTCTCTTAGTTTTTTCAAAACAGTTTCGTCATCTTTATATGCAATCAGCTTTTCAAGATTTGCTGCATTTTCTATATACTCTGGACCGATTAGTTCTTTCAAGTAGGCGGAAAGCTCTGGGTTACAGTGAACAAGCCATCTTCTAAATGTAATTCCATTTGTCTTGTTATTAAATTTTTCCGGATAAATGTCATAGAACGGTTTCAGTTCAGACTCTTTTAAAATTTGTGTATGAAGTGCCGCCACACCATTTACTGCATACCCAAAGTGAATGTCGATATGTGCCATATGCACACGATCCATTTCGTCGATAATATAGACACGCTCATCGTGATAATCTCTTCTCACACGTGCATCCAATTCACGAATAATTGGCATCAGATGCGGTACAACTTTTTCTAAATACGAGATTGGCCATTTTTCTAACGCTTCTGCAAGAATTGTGTGGTTCGTATATGCACATGTCTTTCTCACTACTTCGATTGCTGTATCCATATTGAATCCTTTTACAGTCAACAGACGAATCAATTCCGGAATGACCATCGTTGGATGTGTATCATTGATCTGCACTGCAACATGTTCATTCAGTTTGTAAAGATCATATCCATTGTCTTCAGCCTCCTTCAGGATTAACTGCGCCGCATTGCTTACCATAAAATACTGCTGATAGATACGAAGTAATTGTCCCGCCTCATCGCTGTCATCCGGATAGAGGAACAATGTCAGATTTTTCTGAATATCTGTCTTGTCAAAATTAATTCCATCCCCAATAATGCTCTCATCTACTGTATCAATGTCAAACAAATGAAGTCTGTTGCATCCGCTCTTATATCCCGGCACGTCGATATCGTACATGGTAGAAGTCAATGTAAAATCTTTAAACGGTACTTCAAATTTTACATCTGTCTTTGTCAGCCAGCTGAAGTCTGTAATCCATGGATTTTTCTCTTCCCTCTGCTTATGGTCCACAAATCTCTGACGGAACAATCCATCATGGTAGTTTAATCCGACACCATCCCCATTCAGTCCTAAAGTTGCAATTGAATCGAGAAAACATGCCGCAAGACGTCCAAGTCCTCCGTTTCCAAGAGACGGCTCCTGCTCGATTTCTTCAATCTCCGTGATATTATGACCGTGTTTTTCCAGCACTTCTTTTGTCTCATCAAACAAACCTAAGTTGATCAGATTGTTAGACAACAGTTTCCCAATCAGAAACTCGGCAGAAATGTAATACAGTTTTTTCTTTCCTTCGTTTCTTTTTTTTCCTTGCATTTTCTCTTTTGTCAAAATCAACAAGGCAGTATAAATCTCTTCGTTTGATGCCTCTTCGATGCTCTTTTTATATTTCTCTTCTAAAATCTGCTCTAATGACTTTTCCATCTTACTATTCTCCTTCTCTTTTTTCAATTACCGCATAAACTCTCAACATTTCACCGACACTCCAAGCCTGTGCAAAACAGCCCTTGGATCTGGTTGGATTTTCTCCGTCATAAATTTCAGGAAGCTGTCCGATACAGCCTTCCCGCATCGCACTCTCTATCACTTCCAGCTGGTCTTTGACATCCGCTTTCGCCTCTTTGCTGTATCCATTCACCTTCAGATATGCCAAATAATACGCACCAAGCGGGAATGTCCACACAGTTCCCTGATGATATGCCATATCACGCTCTTCCATCTCTCCCTGATAGTTTGAATGAAATTCCTCATCTGCTATCTCAAGTGTCCGAAGTCCATAAGGTGTATAAAGTGTCTCGAACACCGTCTCCACAACCTGTCGTTCTTTCGTCTCATCCAGCATCGTAAACGGCATTGACACCGCCCAAATCTGGTTACAACGAATCTCTCTATCCGCTTTTGTTCCGGATACTAAATCTTTTAAACACCGTCTGTCTTCCATCCAGAACTTTTCCACAAAAGATACTTTTACCTGCTCTTTTAACTGTGAATACTCCCACGTCCGGTTCACAAGCGAAGCAAACTGCTCCATAATACACAGCGCATTATACCAATACGCATTAATCTCAACCGGTTTTCCATGTCTTGGTGTCGGCAGAATCTCTCCTATACGCACATCCATCCATGTTACCTGCCACAATCCTTCTCCCGCCTGAATCAACCCATCTGAATCCATGCAAATTCCATAGTCGGTCCCTTCTCGATAACCTTTGATAATGCGCTCCATCACTGGATACATCTCTTTCACAAACGCCACATCTTTTGTTGCTTCGTAGTAGAGATATACACAATTGATAAACAATAACGCCGCATCTACCGTATTATAAAGTGGCTCATTTCCTCCTTCCGGAAAAAGATTCGGCATCAGTCCTTTTCGCTCATGCACAGCAAATGTACGCAAAATTTTTTTTGCCGTCTCATACTGCCCTGTCACTATACATACACCAGGAAGTGCTATCATCGTATCCCTTCCCCAATCTTCAAAAAACGGATACCCTGCAAGTATCGTACTTCCGTCTGTCGACTCTCTTTTTGATACAAACTGGTTTGCGCTTTTCGACAACTCTCTTGCCATTGGCATCACAAAAGCCGCCTGTTCTTCTAAGCTTCTTCGATATTTTCTCATACCTTCAATAATCAAATCTGCGTCCTGTAGCGCATTTTCCATCGAGTATACAATCTTCAACTTCACGCATTCCCCTTCTGGTACAAAAATACTGATTTCATGATTGGCCTTTGCAAGCCCCTTCTCTCTTCTTCCATCGCAGACATCATAACTATAAAAATAGACTTCCTCTTTTTCTTCGGTCTTACGAATCTCTCCATTTGTCTCAAAGTACAATGTCATTCCCTCAGAGTATACTGTATCCCTTTCTAACGTAAACACTTGTGTGGACTTTGGTTCACTTCCTTTTCTTGTGAACTGAAAAAACGGTGTCACACGAAAGACCGCATCTTTTTTTTGACGATTCCATATTGTATAACGGACTGCAACCGTATTTTCTTCCTGCTTCATGCCGATTTCCTTTTGCAATTCTACTCCCTGCACATGGAATTTCCAAATCGGGCTATCATCATAGACAAATGCAGAAAGATACCGGTATCCCTCCTCTTTTGCTCCATCTGCAAATTCCTGAGTGGACAAGATAAACTCGTCCTTCCCAATTGCCAATGTCTCCGCAAGACGATGCACCATATTGTATCTGTGGTTTGGTGCCTGAATACAAGCCATTAGAAGTGCATGGTCATTTCTCGCTGCCGAACCGGTCATCGTCAAAGATGAAAATCCTCCAAGACCATTTGTCAAAAGATAGCAATTCTCCTGCCCTCTCTCTATTGTACTAAAATCTTGTTTCCCATATATCCATCTCATATTTTTAACTCCTCTGTCCAAGTACGAGCACACTCTTTGGAGCTGCCTTCGCACATCCTACTTTTTTCCCTTCCTTCCATCGAAAACTACTCTCTGAATCAACTAATATCTCCCAGTCTCCTTCTTTCAGCTCTTTCGAAACTGTTTCCGTCGTACTGTTATATATCACACACAATGTTTTCCACTTTGATGCATACGCTTTTCCTATGTTATCCACAAAAAATCCAACAACACCTTCTGTTTTCCACTCTTCAAAGATTCGTTTCCATGCTCCTTCTGATTTATCGCATAATCCAGGAAGTTGTTTTCTGAGCGCAATCAGTCCCTGATAATACGTTCGCAAATCCGTATATCTATAGGCACGTTCCCAGTCGAGACGATTCAACTCAATCGGTGCATTATATGTATTCTCAAGCCCATCTTTCGTTCTTGCAAATTCTTCTCCTGATAAGAAAAACAGATTTCCCTGACAAGTCATATACATTGCCGCTGCCATCTTGTTGATGCGAATACGCTCTTCCTCATCTGAAATTGTCTTTTCAAGTTTATCCCACAATGTCCAGTTATCATGTGCAGATACATAAGTAATCACTTGACTTGGCGCTTTCACGTTCCGCCCGTCTGTGCTCCATGCGCGCACACTGTTTAAGATTTTTTCTTCCAAACCATTCGCTCCATTGACGAATCCCGGAATTTCTGCTTCAAATACATGTCCTTTGATTGCATCTCTCGTGTCATCACAAAACATTCCAATTTCACAATCCAACTGAGCAATATGTTTCTTCAACGCCAGGACTGCCGTCCCTTCTATCGCAGTCTCATCTGCTGCCCAAGGCTCTCCAAAGACTAATATCTCTCCTCGTCCATAACGGACATCAAGTTCTCGTCTGATTCGGTTCATCAGATCCACATCCAAAAGTCCCATCAAATCAAACCGGAATCCGTCTATGTGATATTCTTCTGCCCAATACAGAACTGAATCGACAATATAGTTCGCACACATTGGCCGCTCACTTGCCACATCATTTCCACAGGCAGAGCCGTTTGAGATTGTTCCATCATCCTTCGTTCGAAAATAATACCACGGAACCGCCTTATTCAAATTCGACTCCAACGAATACATGTGATTATAGACAACATCCATAATTACTTGGAATCCATTCTTATGGAGAGACTGCACCATTTCTTTGAACTCCCGAATGCGAACCGCCCCATCTTCTGCATCAGTTGCATACGACCCCTCAGGCACATTATAGTTCTCCGGATCATATCCCCAATTGAATTCCTCATCATTTGACTCGTCCACGGAGCCGTAATCATACACCGGCATCAACTGCACATGTGTCACTCCCAATTCCTTGAGATAATCCAATCCGGTTGAATGCTCTCCATCTCCAAAAAGTGTCGTATGTTCTTCTGTGAATGCCCTGTATTTTCCTCTATTTTCTTTTGAAAATCCTCCAGACTCATCCCAAGAAAATTCTTTGATATGAAGCTCATAGATAATATTCTCTTCTCTTTTTTTCGGTCTTTGATCATGCTCCCATTGCGACGGATTCGTTCTATTCAAGTCCACGACCATACTCCGGATACCATTCACTCCGCAACCTCTCGCATAGGGATCTCCAAGCTCAACTATTTCTCCGTCCCACAGGATTTGATAATCATAATAAACGCCATGCAGATATGTCTCTGTCTGGTAGAGCCAGACTCCTCTCTTTTCTTTCTGCATGGCAATTTTCTGAAAGCACTCACCATGCTTTCCATCCCTATACAATCGCAACTCCACTTCTTCTGCCAAAGGGCTCCACAGGCGGAATATAGTTCCCGCCTGCGTACACAAAGCTCCCAGATCCTTTCCATCGTATTGATACTCTTTCTGGAACTCTAAAGTGTTGTACAATTTTTTTAACTCTTTTCTTGTCTTCATAATCTAGCCCTCTTTTTATCCCTTTACGGCGCCTGAAACTCCGTCCACATAATATCTCTGCATGATCAAGAACAAAATCGCAATCGGAATCGAGATCAGAACTGCTCCCGCCGCAAAGCTTGTGTACCAACTGTCAATATATTCCTTCTCAAGCATTTTCCAAAGTCCAATTGCAACTGTATATTGGTCGGAGTTGGCTCTACAGATTACTTTTGCAAAAATAAAGTCCAGCCATGGTCCCATAAATGCTGTCAACACTGTATATACAATAATTGGTTTGCTAAGTGGAAGTGTAATCTTTTGAAACACCTGCCACCTCGTACATCCATCTAAGATTGCTGTCTCATCCACCGCATATGGAATCGTATCAAAAAATCCCTTTGCAATCTGAAAACCAAGTCCTGCACCACCTGAATAACACAAGATGAGAGCCACACGAATCAGATTTCCTTCTGTTAGTCCAATCGCTTTCAAAATAAAATACACAGCAATCATTGACATAAATCCGGGAAACAATCCTAATATCATCGCCATGTTCATATATGGTTTTCTCAGTTTAAATTTTAACCTTGATAAACAATATGAGACTGCCAATGTATAAAATGTCGCAAGAATACAAGAGCATATTGCAATGATCAACGTATTCATAAACATTTTAGGAAAGTTCAAAATGGAAGTATCGGTAAACAATTTGATATAGTTATCTAGCGTAAATTCTTTTGGGAAAAATGTAGATACATAAGACCCTTTTTCCGCACGAAAACTTGTAAGGACTACCCATATAATCGGGAATACCCACACAGCCGCCAGTACGGCCAAACTTGTATGCACGATCACGTTATTGATCCTGCGCTTCTTTTTTGCTGATCGCATTTTTTGTACTGCCATATCTAAATTTCTCCTTCCTTATAAGATTTACTGTTTCTATATGTAAGCAATGCGCCAACCGCCAAAATGATAAATGTCAGAATACCGATAACTGCACCAATATTGTAGTATTGCTTGTCAATTGTCAATTTATAAAGCCAAGTTACAAGTAAATCAGTCTTTCCTGCCGTAGATGCTAGATCTGTTACCGGATCTCCCCCCGACAGCAAATAGATTACATTAAAGTTATTGACATTTCCTGTAAATGTCACAATCAAATACGGTGCTGTCACATAGAGCATATATGGCATTGTGATCTTGAAAAAAATCTGAAGTGCATTTGCTCCATCCACTTTCGCTGCCTCATAAAGCTCTCCCGGAATGTTCTGAAGTACACCGGTCAACTGGAGCAACGTATACGGAACACCTACCCAGATATTAACAACAATCACAGTCACTCTCGCCCATGTTGGGTCCGTAAAAAACGGGAGACTTGCGTCCTGCGCAATCCAGCCAAGATTTCTTAAAAGTACATTCACCGCACCATTTGGTTGAAGCATCGTTCTCATAATGAGCAGAGAAACGAACATCGGTACCGCACAGGATAATACAAAGCAGAACCTCCAAAATCCTTTTGCTTTCGTATCTTTTCTGTTAATTACAAGCGAAAGAATCATACCGAAAATATAATTGCTGAATGTGGCAAATAACGCCCACACAAGCGTCCAGCCAAGAACTGACCAGAAGGTACTTCCCAGAATACTATTCGTATCAAATAACGCCTTGAAATTGTCCAAACCAACCCAATCAAACAGCATCAAATGATTTCCAAGCTTGCTGTAATTCGTAAATGCCATACAAATCATAAAAACCAGTGGCAATATTGTCAGGGTAAAAATAAATACCATAGGTGGTGTCATTAAAAGTCTGTGTAGATTCTCATGCAGTAGTGATTTCAAATCTTCTACAAATGAATTAACATGACGCCCCTCTTTATCCAGACATTCTGCTTTGAAAGCACTCTTAAGCGCTCCTCTCCATGCCCAAATCATCAGTAGTGTCACTAAAACCGTCGCCACTCCATACAGCAATAGCAATACCGACTGATCCCCTTTTGTATACAGATACACCTGTTTTGTCGCATCCCATACTTCTTTTTGCGGTGCACTGCCAAGTGAACCGAGCGTGCTGAGAAAATGAATTCCATTCACTGCCATAAAAACAATATAAACCACTTCCAAAGCCAAATATAAAAGTCCTTTTATTCTCTGTTTGTGTACAAAATTTCCAAATCCCATCAATATCATAGAAAGCTTCGTCTCAATTCCGCCTTCCTTGATTGCCCGCATACAAGTATATGGTGTTGGAAATTGATTTACTTTCTTTTTTAATTTCAACATTCCTCTTCACCCCTTTTAAATTCCATCACTATTCATCGCTTCATTCATCGCTTCCGTCTGTTCTGCCGCATTCTCGTGTGTCACACTTCCATTGCGAATTCCTTTTCCCATATTTTCAACTGGAACCCAACAATTATTCATCTTCGCCACAAATGGCTGCAAAATTGAAGTATGATTGAATGTATTATTTTGTGCCGAAACAAGTGGATCTGAAGCAATTGCCTCATCTGCAAGCAACTCTGTATTACACGGAATCACATTTCTAAGCTTATAATGACTCATCTGTGCCTCGGCTGAACCAAGGTACACTGCAAGTTCCACTGCCGCAACCATATTCTTACTGTACGGATTCACTCCGATTGCTTTTGAACCAGCATACGCCATCATCTGTTTTTCCTCTCCATTCACAGTAAATGTAGGAAGTGCAGCAGCCCCCATATTCTCACCTAGCGCTTCTTTCACAGCATTCGCATCCCAAGAACCCGAAAAAATAGCTGAGATACTTCCATCTCGTAAGCCTGCAAGTCCAGAACCATCCGCATCAATTTTAAAATTCGGATTTGCAGCTAAATCCACCAGATACTCCGTCACACTAACCGCTTTCTCCCCTGCAAAATCCACACCTTTTGACTCATCTGTTCCATCTCCGAACAAGGTACAACCATTTCCAATATAGAATGCTGGTGTATACCATGAGTTTGTCAGCGGAAATGCCACGGTCCCTTTTTTCAACATGCTATCCAGATTCTTAATATCTTCTTCCGAAAAAACACTTTTATCATAGTACATAAACCACGTATTCGTCGTAAATGGTACCCCATATAAATCCCCATCTTTTATCAGGGACGATAATACTTCTTCTGAATTCGTATTTTCAATCTCTTCTCGATACTTGCCTCCAAACTTTGCCAATGCTTTCGCATCCGTCATTGTTGTAAGTGTATCGTTCGCATACATAAATACATCTGCACTCGCTTCCGGATCCTGTGCCACCTGACTCGCCGCAGTTGCCTCATCTGCAACTCCATAGACAAATGTAATATCCCATTCCGGATGTTCCTCTGCAAACTTCTCACAAGTACTCTGTAGCCATTCCCCACTTTCTTTTGACTGATCTTCCGATGGTGACCAGACCATAAGACGTACTTTTTCTTTCTCACCAAGCGTGCCATCTCCACCTGCATTTCTTCCACATCCAGAAAGATTTGCAACCGCAAATACTGCCGCCATCAATAATGCCACTCCTCGCTTCTTCATTTTTCGTCTCCTTTGTTTCGTATTGTTTCGTTATTTGTAATATAACTCACAACATTAAAAACGTCAATATTCCATATCACTTTCTCTACTTTTCACAGTTTTTCTCATTAATTTTTGTATATTTTAACCATCTCATATTTTTATAAAATTATTCTCCGAAACAAATCTATTCTAAACAATTGATTTTTTCTTTTATTTTCGATATAATAAAAGATACTATTTTGATTGAGATTAAAAAAAACAGAAAGGGATCATATGGCTACAATACAGGATATTGCTGATAAGCTAGGCGTTTCCAAAGGAACTGTATCAAAAGCAATCAATAATGCGCCAGACATTAGCGAAACTTTACGAAAAACAATTTTAGACACTGCTGTTGAAATGGGTTACTCCAGATTGCGGAGACAGAAAAATGAGGCAAAAAAATTTTGTATCATTATAGAAAATATGGAATACGAAGAACCACATCAATTTGGATATGATTTTATCATCGGCTTTCGGCAGATGGCAGAGCCTGCTGGTTTTGTTGTAGACGTTATCGAGATGACCGATCAAATACAAAAAAAGATGCCTTATGACGTGTTTATGCTACAAAATGATTACATAGGAGCATTTGTACTCGGCTTTTCTCTCAACGATCCTTGGATGAAAGGTTTCAAGACAAGCCACACTCCCACCGTTCTTTATGACAACTACATACCAGCCAACCCATTTATCGCTTCCATTGGAATTGACAACAAAGAGGGGATGGCACTTGCTGTGTCCCACCTGAAAAAACTTGGGCATCACAAAATTGGATACCTCAGCAGTGCACTCGGTTCCTACATCATGCAAGTGCGGCACAAGGCATTTTTTGATGCCATGAAACAAAATGACCTAAAGACTGAGCCGAATTACGCAGGTGCCTCTTACTACATCACACAATGTATTGAAAAACATCTGCCACGTCTTTTGGACATGGGAATGACCGCAATTATATGCAGCCACGACCAGATTGCTAATGCTGTCATTGTGCAGTGCCAACAACTAGGTTACCGTATTCCCAAAGACATCAGCGTAGTTGGTTTTGATGACCTGCCTCTCTGTGCCTACACCTCTCCACCGCTTACCACAATTCGTCAGAACCGGATTGAACTCGGAAAATGTTGCTATTATGCACTAGACAGCCTGTTGAATAATGTATCAATCGGAACCATCTTGCTTCACGCACAATTGATTACACGAAATTCTACAGATATTGTTTTGTAATTCTCTTTAACAAAGATGTCACTTTTTAAACACATTTTCATCACATTTTCATAGTATTATAATACTTGAATAAAGGATAAAACCTTTAAGTTTCTTTTTTCATAACGCCGGTCGAAAGACCGGCCCTTTCCTTTTTACAAAAAATGGGATGCTCCATATTATGCACGGAGTATCCCATTTTTACCGTATGTTCTATAGCAACATGTGATTTTACAATCCAAAAACCGCTACAAATAACTATTGCTGCTACAAGCACAAATTATCTTTTATCCATTTATCAACAATGGTAATGCCTCTTCAAGCAAATCGCACTGTTTCATACAAAGTGAATCCATTCCACTTGCATGGATATTCCCTCCATTAATTCCAATAGTCTCAAATCCAGCAAGACGAATTGCTGTTACACCTGCTGAGGAATCTTCAAACCCTACCACTCTTGTTTTTTCCTTTTCTGTAATTCCAAGACCAACTCTTGCCGTTTCTGAATAAAGCCACGGATGCGGTTTTGGTGCAAGTTCACCGATAGTTCCTGTCTGTCCATTTCCAAATGTCGTTCCAGCAGTGATAATCGCATGATAAAACTCCAGCGGATCTCCCATGTTCAATGTTCGAAAGGCTGAAATAATCTCTGGCATCGCTTTTGTATAAAGACCAGAGGTAACAAGATCGATGCGAATGCCATGATCTTTCACTGTATATAAAAACTCTTTCAGTCCTGATGCAGGTGTAAATGCTCCTTGTCTTCCCCTTCCTTCCAAAATTTCTTTCATTTCATATTCTGTTATGGCAAAATAAATTTTTCTCGCTTCTTCCACAGTCTTTGTAGGACAATATTTATTAATACAATATTGCAAATGTTCTGACACAGAATGTCCAGACACGTGAGGTTCATCTTCTGTCGCTAATTCAAATTTGGAGTTTTTTGATAACTTTGCAATAGTCTGTTCGATAATCCACATCCAGAAGGTTTCACTTTTCACACTTGTTCCATCCAAATCCATCAATATTGCAGTTGCCGGCCCTTCATATAGGACTTCTGGCACCTTATACCACGCTGGATACCCCATAGCTGATTTGATGTAACACATTGTTTTATCTGCAAAAGATACAAATTCTGCTTTTTATCTAGAGGAGTATAAACAGCCTCTACGCCTTCTTCAAACAAGATAATATCTTTTACACATTATACTTTTCTTTTTAAAATAATAGAATTCAGAAAATAGAATACAGAAAAAGGAGCTCTCACAGCTCCTTTTTCTATGAAAATTCATAATTTGTCCGTTGAAATGAGAATAATCCACGGTTCATTCTCCGCGCTAGTTCTTGTACTATCTTCGGATTCTTTTCTTCTACTGAAAAAATACTATAACGATATTGATGGAATCCTCCTAAATCTACTTTGAAATTCGTCTCCCAAAAATTATTCATCACCCAGGAATATAGCATATCACTGTTTTTCTCGTTTTCTCCCGCAAACTGAATTGGATGTGCTTTGATATTCCCCAAAACAATCAGTGGTGTATCCGGAGTGGCTACCAAAACAGTTCCATAATCTCCTGTATACCATACTCCATTTTGAATTAAATAAAAATCAATACAACTGCCTGGAAGCTGATCTATCCTCGGACGTATAACCGCTCCCGTCTTTTCTAGCCAGCATACATCTTTCTCTCCCGCCGAAAACGGAAGCGAAAGATACAGATTCTCTGGATCCCAATTACTTTTTTTATGCACTTTCAAATCCACATCTATTTTCGGAAAATTACGATAAACAGTGAGCGTTACCTGACATATTTCTGTCCCTTCCAAGTCATACTCTATGCAAATACGGTCAAACACCTCTCCACTTTCAAGTATGCGCACGTTCATAACGTTTCCCACATATCGTTTTGTGGAAATACTCTTTCGATTTCTTCCCATCTCTTTTCGTACACGGTACTGATCTCATCTGCTACCGGGGTATGTTCATATATAGGTGTAAGCGGTGCATAGCTTGCATGTTCTCTCAAAAGGCTGATCCCTCTGTTTTTATCAAACATCTCCTGAATTCCATACTCTTCATCAATGCAGATTCTTACCCACTGATTTTCCAGGCACCACGGTGATACAACAATTCCTTCCTTCTGATATTCAGATGGCACATCGCAGATTCCTTCTGCCCCATATGGCGTACGCATTCCCCCTGTAGGATCAAGTTCTTCCTCTCTCCGCTCCAATCGATAACATCTTTTTTCTTTCGGACTCAATTTCACCTGCAAATAAATTCGGTCCCCTCTGGAAAACTTCTCGCTCTGATATCGCACAACTTTTCCAGTTGCCATATCTCGGGTCACATCTGCTTTTCCCAATGTTTCTTCCATCTCAAATGATACAATATCCTCAACCTCTTCCTCATCCGGGTTCATTACCACAAACTCACTGCTTCCCTGTCCATACAAGGCCGGAGTAGCTCCATTCTTCTTTGCAATTTGAAGAAGCACTTTACTTGCCGCCTCATGGGCGCGCTGTGCATAGAGCCCTTTCTGACTCTTCAATCACTCTCGCATTTTCTAAACCATCGCAATCTAATTGTTTAGCCAGACTTAGCCTTCTTTGCGCCTCTCTAAAATGCTGCACATGAACCGGAGTAGAACCTACCCCATCTGCCCACCAGTCCGCCCAGTCTCCTCTGTACTTCGGAAATTCTTTTTTCTCATTCTCCGCTCGCAACCTTTCAAAAAATTCATTAAGCGTTACCATTTTTAATGTAATGTCTGCTCCATAGAGTTCGTTATGTTCTTTCACAAACTCTATTGTAAACGGACTCGGACAGGCATTATCCGTAAAATATCCAGACACCCCTAAAACAGTAAAGTCATAAGCATATCCCTGTTCTTTGAGTGTCTTTACATAGTTGTGAATCCTCAACTCTGCTTTCTCTACATTTTCGGCCTCCATTTCACCCAAACCATCCAGACATGTATACTCTTTCGCAACTAACTTGCTAATTCCTAGCTCATTTGCAACTTGATAATGGTCTCCAAGCCAAACCAAAACCTCTTTTCCAGACGGCGTAATCCACCAAAATGGAGTCTGCTTTTTAAATAATGGATATCTTCCATGATGTGTATGCACAAAACTTAACAAGTTGCGAACCCCTGCTTTTTCTAATACATCTTCTCTGCCACTTTCTTTTTGTGGTTTTTTCAAATACGTTTCAAGCACCTCTTGGTCAATCAGTTCTGTCATATTCACATAATTGGCAGATAGCCCAATCTCTCCACTTTTTACATACTTCCAAAATGCTTTCTTTTCTTGTTCCGAAGCAATCTTCAAAAACTTTTCTACTGCCCACCAACATTCGCATTGCCAGACAAATCCAAGCCAATGTGGACGATCCGAATGTGCCTTGTTCAGAATCCATATTGCGTGACGTATATAGTAAACATGGTTTTCTTCTATCTGTTCCTGATAGTCTGTGTATCCAATATCTGTATGGCTATGATGTATTAAATATATTGTAAATGGCATATCTTTTCCTCCTACCTAAATATTCTCACTTTTAGCGTACTCTTGCACAGATTACACCCACTTTTTTGCCTGTCTTTGGTCGTAGTATGTATTCTTTTACCGATGCCGGAACAATAAAAGTCTCTGCATAATGCACCTCATATGGCTCAAAGCTGCCATCTACACTGTACACCGTAACAGCATCTCCTTCTACAAGATTCAACATATTCACACTATCTTTCGTCTCAACTAGCACATCTTTCTCTGTCCAGATTCGTGTCGTCTCAATAAATTCTCGTTCATGGAGACCTGTTTTTTCTATTTTTACCCCTTCCTCCTCTTTTTGCAGTTTCACTTGTCCAACCAAATGTTCCATTACCCACTTCGTGTCTCTGTCCCACTGGATGTTCGCAAGTCCATGCTCAATATGTGTCGTTCTTGGAAGTCCATCAAGTCCTACTCTGTCCCAGTCCCAGAGCTTAAATGTAAAAATATAAGGAGTTGCACTGATTTCCAGTACCATTGTCCCTGCTCCTGAACAATGTACTGTTCCCGCCGGAATCAGAATATGATCATGCTTTTTCACCGAAATTTTATTAACGTATTGCTCTGCCGGAAAACTAATTTGACCATTTTGCGCTGCATACAGATCCTTTGCCATCGCTTCTTTGTCAATTCCTTCTTTTAATCCGAGATACACATATGTATCTTTTTCCTCCGCATCCAATATATAATAGCTTTCATCTTGCGTATAACGCATATTGAATTTTTCCTGAATATATTCTGTCAATGGATGTACCTGCAATGACAAATTCTGCCCCTCCATCGTATCCAAAAAATCAAATCGAATCGGAAATTCTGCCCCGAACCTTGCGTGGACATGCTCTCCTAACAATTCATGCGGACAGTAAAATACAACATCTATTGCCGGCACCTGGAGTACTGTTGTTCCAAAATCCAAAAGAATGCTGTTCTCTTCCGGCACTCCATCAAAACTCCACGCATAGTTTTTCTTACTCTCATCTAGACCGCAGACTTTTTTCATCCACTGTCCGCCCCACACTCCCGGATCAAAATATGGAACTACCCGGAACGGCTGTCCTGCCACTTGCTTTAACCCTTGGCGAAACGCATTTCCCGTCGCCATATTCCATACACCTTCTGTATTCGTGTCCAAAACAAAATCAATACAGTTCATCAGCTTTTTCTTAAGTTTATCCGCAATTCGCCATTCAATAAAATATCCTCGCTTATATTTACTTAAAATGGGAGCTTCTGAATTTTCCGTATTCCAATTCGACATGCCAACACGATAGCGCAGCTGAATCTCCCATCTTGCCATATCGCAATAAACAAGAACATCTCCTTCATGTATCAGACTCGCACCTGTTCCGCAAATCACAACAAGTCCTTCTGTTTCCTCTACTTGTTCAGTTGCATCTTTTAATTTTTCTTGGTCAAAATAATCTTCCAAAGAATGTGTTGTATAAATTCCAAATACCCTGTCATCTGTCAGCTCTCTTTCCATCATTTGATCCAGAACTTCTCCTTCATACGCACACGAATCCGAATCAATCCACAACGCCACCGACAGTCCTTCGAGCAACGTGTTAATATCTTCTTTCCGCACCCCCGGATAACACTCCAATGTCAAAATAGTTCTTTTCCCTTTTCGTTTCTCTACTGCCGCTTTTAACACAGAGCACACTTTATCTCTTCCGCTCCACGCTTCACTTTCATATCCTAGTATCTCTATTTTGGGATTTTTATCATAGTTAGTTTTTATCATTTCTTTCTACGTCCTCTCTTCTATTAATATTCTATAAAGTCCATTAAAAGTTGTCTCAGATGTTTTTGTAATCACTTGAATCTCTATCTTCAGCTCCTCACACATTTTTACCAATATATCTCCAAAAAACGAAAAGCTGTTCATAATCTGACCACCTAAAATACAAACATCCGGTCGAAACTTCACAAGATATGGTTCTACTGCTTCTTTTAACAATCTTCCAAATTGCTGATATGCAGCCATCGCCTTTGGATCACCCTTCTCCACACATTTTGCAAGTTCTGCACCTTCCATTGCTCTCCCTGTAAATGTTTTTGATAATTCCATAATCCCTCTTTTCGATATCCAATCATCAATCCTTTTCCCTCGAAAAGGCGCATCATATATCGCTCCATTTTCAGGCACTCCATCTTCTCCCTTCGGCGCTGGTTGACCATTTTTTATAAAAGCAGATCCGGCTCCTGTCCCAATAACGATCGCTATTGCTTTTCTTCTATTCCATGCTGCCCCTACCGCAAATCCTTCTACATCATTCACAAATACTATTGGCATGTCTTTCGGATTTTGAAACTGATTCTGAATCGAACTTCCGCAAATCCACTCTCGTATGGTTTCTCTAACATTTACCTGATAGATTGCATCATATTTATCTAGGTTTTTTAGTAGAGAAATTCCTCTCTCATAATCAAATTCTCCAGGGAACGCAAATGCTATCCCTCGTATATTCCCATGACTTTCCCCCGCTATAGTTCTAATTATCCAATAGAAATTATCCATAATTTCCTCTCTGGAACATTTTGCTTTTGACGGAGTTTTCAATATCTCAGACTTTTTTTCACCCAATTCATCAATCAGACAGCTCTTTATTTCTGTACCGCCTACATCCACCACAATATATTCTTTCACTCTATTCACCTCTTCAATTCAATCAAGAATTTACTTCGACCTGCCGGATAGTAGCTCTCCGCATACTCCATTGTTTCTCCATTTTTTAAGAAGCCTTTCGAAGCCACAAAAATAGTGGGCTCCCATGCACCTATTCTTAGTGCATCTCTTACCTCTTGCGCGGGCATACATACTTCCAATATTTTACTGACATGGCAGATTGACATGCCATACTTTTCCAATGTTTCATACAAAGATACTTTTGAAAAATCTTGAGTATCAATCTCTGGAAATCGAAAAAGAGGGATATAGACACTTGTATACACAACTGGAATCTCTTCATTCGATCCACCTTTATTCTTTCGAATGCGAACCAGCTTTTTGACCTGCATTCCCTTCTTTATTCCTAATTCCCTTGCAATCTTTTCATTGGCAGCTATCGTTTCAAATTCTACTACTTCATTTACAAAAGCTCTTCCTTGCTCCTCCGCCTCTTTTTTATAGCTCGCAATAAAACTCGTGGAAGTATGAAGCACTTTAGGTTCCGTAACAAAGGTTCCGCTGCCTTTTACACGACTCAAATATCCCTCTTGCTCCAGATCTTTCAATGCCTGCCTGACTGTAGGTCTGCTTACCTCGAAACGTTTTGCGATATTTTCTTCCGTCTCCAGTTTATCTCCCGGCATCAAATTTCCTTTTTCAATTTCTGCCAACAAATATTGTTTTATTTTTGTGTGCTTATGCATCTTCATGTCTTCGACATAACATGTGCCGAATTCCTCCTTCCCCTACAATTTTTCTTAATTATAGCAGTACAAATATAATTTGTAAATACTTATAGTGATTTTATTATTATTTGTAATTACATTTAATTTTACACAAAAAAAGTCGCAACCCTTGATTTTTCAAGAATCACGACTTCTATACTGCGGATGACAGGAATCGAACCTGCACGGTCTCCCACTAGATCCTAAGTCTAGCGCGTCTGCCAGTTCCGCCACATCCGCATATCTGATTTATCGGAATATCTCCCGAAGAATAAATATGAACAAGCTTACGCTTGTCCATCCAGTGAAGCATCGGGGATTCGAACCCCGGACAACTTGATTAAAAGTCAAGTGCTCTACCGACTGAGCTAATGCTCCATAATAATTACTGGGCTAGTTGGATTCGAACCAACGAATGCAGGAGTCAAAGTCCTGTGCCTTACCGCTTGGCGATAGCCCACTATAGAAGGGTGGATAGTGGGACTCGAACCCACGATATCCAGAACCACAATCTGGCGCGCTAACCAACTGCACCATACCCACCACAAAGCGTGCTTGAAGGGATTCGAACCCCTGACCCACGGCTTAGAAGGCCGTTGCTCTATCCAACTGAGCTACAAACACACATTTGATTTCCTGTTCCCAAATCCTCTAAAAGGCTTTAGGAAAGCGGGTGATGGGAATCGAACCCACGTATCTAGCTTGGAAGGCTAGTGTTCTACCATTGAACTACACCCGCAAAATCGGGGTGACAGGATTCGAACCTGCGACCTCCTGGTCCCAAACCAGGCGCTCTAGCCAAGCTGAGCCACACCCCGTTATTCTGTTTTTGGTTGTCATCTCCGTGACACAATAGCTATTATATATGCCCATCACGGAAATGTCAACAACTTTTTTAAATTTTTTTATTTTTTTCAACAGTGGATTATTTTATACGTATTTAAGCTCAAAATATGCCTCTCCAGCTACATCGATTTCCATCATCACAAAGGTCGGTCTTCTCCCCTCCTGACGCGGATAGGAAAGACTTCCCGGATTGATAACAATGACATCATCGGTAAAATCCAAATCCGGCTTATGTGTATGCCCATACATGACGATATCCGCCTTTCGCGCTCTTGCCTCTTCTTTTAATCGAGCAGTCCCCATAGATACATAATAGTTATGTCCATGTGTGATGAATATATTATACTTTCCAAGTTTGAACTCTCTTTCCTTCGGCAAAAACGAAAAGAAATCATTATTCCCTGCAACTATATAAGTCTCGCAATCCGCCACCGCTTCAATGTAATGTTCACCGTTCTCCACATCTCCCATATGGATAAGTGCATCAATTTTTCCGACGCGTTCTAACACCGTATCTAAATTTCTGTGACTTCCATGTGTATCACTTACAATTAATACTCTCATAGTTTTTTCTCCATAATTTTACGCATTGCACGAAGTGCTTTCCCACGGTGGCTCAGTTCATTCTTCTTCTCCGGATCAAGTTCTGCTGTCGTGCATCCGTATTCCGGTAGATAAAAGATCGGATCATATCCAAAACCATGTTCTCCGGCGATTTCATAGCCGATACGCCCTTCAATTGTCCCTCTGACTACTTCTGTCGTCCCATCTGGAAATGCCGCAGCCACTGCACAGACAAATCTCGCTGTACGTTTTTCATCCGGCACTCCTTTCAGACGGTCAAGCAACAGATTATTTTTGATATCATACGATGTATCCACTCCCGCATAGCGTGCAGAATAAATTCCCGGCTCCTTGTTCAGGTAATCAATCTCCAAACCAGAATCATCTGCAAGCACAATACAGTTACCGGCAAGTTTTGCAATCTCCGTCGCCTTGATTAATGCATTTTCTTCAAACGTGCTTCCATCTTCCACAACATTCACATCAATACCAGCTTCTTTCATCGACCGAATTGGCATTCCAAGGTCAGAAAGGATCATGCGAATCTCTTTCATTTTATTCTCATTACCTGTTGCAAATATAATCTTTGGTTCCATATTCGGTTTCCTCCTTTATTTCTTCTGTTTTGGCGGTTTCGGTCCCAGAAATTGATAAAAATACGTCTTTAGCATTCCATTGTAAATCTTTCGGTTTTTGTCCGCTTTTCTGCCAAAATACTTTTCTGTATCCTCATAGCTTGTAATCATATATGCCGACCAGCTGTCCAAGTTGCGGAAACTGTCGCCAAACTCTTTATATAGTCCTAGAAGGTTCTCTTTTTCCTCCAAACGCTCTCCGTACGGCGGGTTTGTGATAATGAATCCATATTTTTTCGGATGGCGCAGATCTTTCACAGCACGCTCCTGAAAATGAATCAAATGCTCCACCCCTGCCTCTTTTGCATTTTCTCGTGCGGCACGGACAACGTCTCCATCAATATCGTATCCTTGGATATCTACCTCTATATCGTCATTTATGAGACTGTTTGCTTCATCAATGGCATCGTACCACGCTTTTTTCGGAATCAGATTGCTCCATTCTTCTGCGGTAAACGATCGGTTCATTCCAGGTGCAATATTCGCTGCAATCATCGCCGCCTCAATCGGAAAAGTTCCACTTCCGCAAAATGGATCGACAAGTATTCTGTCTCTCCTCCAAGGGGTCAGCATGATCAGCGCCGCCGCAAGTGTCTCAGTAATCGGAGCCTTGCTTGACAGTTGTCTGTATCCTCTCTTATGTAAAGAAACACCGGATGTGTCAATTCCGACCGTCACGATATCTTTCATCAGAAAAACGCGCACCGGATAAGAGGCTCCACTTTCTTCAAACCAATCCACATGATAGTGTTCTCTCATGCGGTTTACCATTGCCTTTTTCATAATAGACTGAATATCGGATGGACTAAACAGTTTACTTTTTACCGATGCCGCCTTTGTCACCCAAAACTTTCCATCTTTCGGAACGTATTTCTCCCAAGGAATTTTTTTTGTATATTCAAACAGTTCTTCAAATGTAACTGCCTTAAAACTTCCCACTTTCAGAAGCACTCTCTCTGCGGTCCGCAAAAATATATTCGCCCTGCAGATTGCCTCTGCATCTCCATAAAATGATACCCTTCCATCTTCTACATTTGAAATCTCATACCCGAGATCCTGTATTTCTCTTTTTAACACAGCCTCAAGTCCAAAATGACATGGTGCTATTAATTCGATTCTTTCCATTCTCTTCCTCCTGTTTCTATATACTTTATATTACGTGTAAGGCGTCCCTCTGTCAAGAGACGCCACATATTAATAAAGATGGGAAATAATCGCATTCCCCATCCCTTGCTGTCTAATTAATAGTTGTTGCTTTCGTTTCTGCTTGCATCAGATGCGCTTGCTTTATTCTTAGATGCATTTGAGTTTGTATTTTTGCTTGTTGTCTTGTTAGATGTCTTATTCTTGCTCTGTGCATTGCCATAAGAAGAAGTTGCGTTGTTGTTCATTAAATTGTTGTTTGTTGCATTATTATTTTTTGCCATTGTTTCATTCCTCCTGAGATTTTAATTGGTACAAACCTTATTATCTCTCATCCGAAATGTTTTATGCATTCAACTTTTACACAAATTACTTCTTAACAGTCTCTGAACCTGCTTAATAAATTTTTAATTTTTAACTTGCTTTTTTTTCCAATTTATATTATACTAACTCTTGTAGAAAGCGATTTTCTACAACCCCTTATTAATTATTTATACTCCCCTCAAAAAGACCAATGGCTCCCCCATTGGTCTTTTTATTTTCGGCGGAGCATGTTGAAAATCGTCACAATCAATATCAAAGGAATTGCAATCGGCAACACAATCGAGAGAATCCCCAATATCAAAGAAATAATAAGAATAATAATAGCAATCACGCCCAAAATAGCCGCGGCCTTCTTCCACCAGGTGTCTAGTCCAAACAGATGAATCTTTTGGCTTTGGTGTGTCTGTTCCTGATTGCTCCACACTTCCTCTGAATTGACACTTTCCTGAGTTCCACTCATCTTTTCCTCCAGTAGGATTGTCTTGGCAATCGCCCACGGATCTCCAAGCATGTTCATCACTTCCTGCTCCGATTTTCCACTTTTCATTTCCTCTTTGATATAATTTTTATAATATTCTACATTATCCTGAACCTGAGCTGCGCTCAATTCATTCTCCAATGCTTTTTTTAACTGTAATAAAAAATCACTGCTTCTCATACATTCACCTCCGTGTTGTCCTTTATATGCAGAATAACACAAAGGCTTCTATATGAAAAGCAGTTTTTTATACTTCGAACAGCAGATCACCGTAAGACGGCATCGGCCACATCTCTTTATTTACAATCATTTCCAGTGCATCTACCGGTTCACGCAACGCCTGCATTCCAGTTACGACTCTATCTTTGAAAAATTCTGCCTGTGCCGAACCTTCCTGCATCTGGCATGCCTCATCTGTCACTACAGTCAGATCTTTCAAAGCTTTTCTGGTCCGAGCCAGCAATTCGGAAGATTCTTTCAAAAGTTCTTCCTGCACATCTACTCCGACATCTCCACATGCTTCACGCACCTGATTAATGGAATTTGCAAGAGAGGTAATATACTTGATTACCGCCGGAATAATATGTTTACTCGCAATATCGATCATCGCTCTCGCTTCTATATTGATTGCTTTTGCGTAAGTCTCGTATTTAATCTCTGCACGTGATTCCAATTCCGCTCTTGTGAACACGCCAAACTTTTCAAACAACTCGACCGTTTTCTCCGTTGTCAGATATTCAATCGATTCCACAGTTGTTCTAATGTTCGGAAGCCCTCTTCTCTTTGCCTCCTCCACCCATTCGTCGGAATATCCGTTTCCATTAAATACGATTCTTTGATGCTCAGAAGCAAACTGCTTGATTAGATCATGTACTTTCATGTCAAAGTCTTCTGCTTTCTCCAACTCATCGCAGACTTCCTGAAATACTTCTGCCACAATCGTATTCAGCACAACATTCGGCGCAGCCACAGAATCTCTGGAACCCACCATACGGAACTCGAACTTATTTCCGGTAAACGCAAACGGCGAGGTACGGTTTCTATCTGTCGCATCTTTCGCAAAATCAGGCAAGGTGCGGACACCCGTCTGTAATTTTCCACCTTTCAGACTATGAGTTGCCTCTCCTGTACTGATCAATTGTGAAAGTACATCTTCTAACTGTTCACCTAGATATACCGAAATAATCGCAGGAGGCGCCTCGTTTGCCCCAAGTCTGTGGTCATTTCCCACATCCGCAGCAGATTCTCTCAATAATTCCGCATGTCTGTCTACCGCTCGCAAAATACATGTCAGGACAAGTAGAAACTGGATATTCTCATGTGGTGTTTTTCCCGGATCTAAAAGATTAATTCCATCGTCCGTCGTCAGAGACCAATTGTTATGCTTTCCGGAACCATTCACTCCTGCAAATGGTTTTTCATGTAATAAACAATGGAGTCCATGATGGTATGCAACCTGTTTTAACGTCTCCATCACAAGTTGATTGTGGTCAACTGCCACGTTACATTGTGCATAAATTGGCGCTAACTCATGCTGTGCCGGTGCAACTTCATTGTGTTGTGTCTTTGCCGACACACCTAATTTCCAAAGTTCTTCATTGACATCTTTCATAAAGAGCGCAATACGCTCACGAATTGCCCCAAAATAATGATCGTCGAGCTCCTGCCCTTTTGGCGGCATTGCGCCAAATAATGTTCTTCCCGTAAAAATAAGATCTTTTCGTTTCAGATATTTTTCCCGGTCAACCAAAAAGTATTCCTGCTCCGCTCCTACTGACGGTGTCACTCTCTGAGAAGTTGTGTTGCCAAACAGACGAAGAAGTCTGAGTGCCTGTTTGTTGATTGCTTCCATAGAGCGAAGCAACGGTGTCTTTTGATCCAGCGCATCTCCTGTATACGAGCAAAATGCTGTCGGTATGTAAAGGATCGCCCCCGTTCCAGTTGCATCTTTTTTGACAAATGCCGGAGACGTACAATCCCACGCCGTATATCCTCTCGCCTCGAATGTAGCTCTAAGTCCTCCTGACGGGAATGAGGATGCGTCAGGTTCTCCCTTGACAAGCTCTTTCCCCGAAAACTCCATCAACACCTTTCCATCTGACTTCGGTGCGGAAATAAAAGAATCATGTTTTTCCGCAGTTGCTCCTGTAAGAGGCTGAAACCAATGTGAATAATGCGTTGCACCTTTTTCAATCGCCCATTCTTTCATCTCATGTGCCACTACATCCGCAATCGACTGCTCTAATTCTTTTCCTTCTTGAATTGTTCTCTTTAATTCTTTATATACTTTCTTCGGCAAGCGCTCCTGCATAACAGAATCATTGAAAACATTTTCGCCAAATATCTCTGCTACATTTATTATCTCACTCATTGTTTCACCCTTCCCAGTTCATTCGTTTCTTCCAAAATATTCTCTTCTAAGATACTCTAATTTTTTTTTAAATGCAAGGAAAAATAAAGAAGGTGACGGAAATAACTTCCATCACCCTCGATTAAGAACTTGTCCTTATTAAGCTTTATTAACAGAACCGAATAATTCCATTTTTTCTTTTACAGTTGCTTTGATTGCCTCTGCACCTGGAGCTAATAATTTACGTGGGTCAAATCCTTTTCCCTGTAAATCTTTACCAGCTTCAATGTATTCACGAGTTGCTGCCGCAAATGATAACTGACACTCTGTATTTACATTGATCTTAGCAACACCTAAGTCAATTGCTTTTTTGATCATATCTTCTGGAATACCTGTTCCTCCGTGAAGTACCAATGGCATCTCTCCTGTAAGCTGCTGAATAGCATCTAAAGTCTCGAAGCTTAATCCTTCCCAGTTTTCTGGATATTTTCCGTGGATGTTACCAATACCTGCTGCTAGCATAGATACTCCAAGATCAGCGATTGCTTTACATTCCTTATGATCTGCACATTCACCTTTTCCTACAACACCATCTTCTTCTCCACCGATTGAACCAACTTCAGCTTCAAGAGACATTCCTTTTTTGTTACAGATTGCAACTAATTCTTTTGTTTTTGCTACGTTTTCTTCGATTGGATAATGTGAACCATCAAACATTACTGAAGAAAATCCAGCTTCGATACATTTCAAACATCCTTCGTAGCTTCCGTGGTCTAAGTGAAGTGCTACCGGAACTGTGATGTTCAGTTCTTCTAACATTCCATTTACCATTCCTACGATTGTCTTGTATCCCGCCATATATTTTCCAGCACCTTCAGATACACCAAGAATTACTGGTGAATTGCATTCCTGAGCTGTAAGTAAAATTGATTTTGTCCATTCTAAGTTGTTAATGTTGAATTGACCTACTGCGTAGTGTCCTGCTTTTGCTTTTTCAAGCATTTCTTTTGCTGATACTAACATTATTCTTTCCCTCCGATTCTTTACTATAAGTTTTGACGTTTCTTATTATAAACCATATTTTACAAAAAAGAAACCCTTAAAACAAAGTATTCACGACAAACGCATGAATGATTTTTCCTCCCTGTATTTACATCCTGTCCTTTTTTAAGAATTTAACACTTCTTCTAAATGTTTAATTG
>MJGMH1__coassemble_1942_pt1 | contig 43403 bp, 38 predicted proteins | sample MJGMH1__metabat2_high_PE_009 | metagenome-assembled genome bin MJGMH1 | reverse complement strand
AGACATCGCCCTTTCACGGCGGTAACACGGGTTCGATTCCCGTAGGAGTCACTTAAGCCACAGGATATGTTTTTGTGGTCATAATTAGATATGGCGCCATAGCCAAGTGGTAAGGCAAAGGTCTGCAACACCTCTATCACCAGTTCAAATCTGGTTGGCGCCTTTAAAGTATATCGAAAGTTTAAAGCTTTCGATATTTTTTGTTGCGTAGAGTTATGTTCTATGTAATGAAAAATGCTCGCATAATAAAGGAGAGCCCTAGGATAATCCCGGGACTCTCTTTCTTAGATTTAATCCAAGTATACTTGCCAAGAGGGCTTTTAAAATAGCTGTAGGAATAAATGGAAGCACACAAGCTGTGAGTGCAACCCAAACGGTACTGTGCATGATGATACAGAACATAACAACACCAAAAAGATAATTAATGCATGTTCCCAGAATCACGCAAAAAGTAAAACAGCCTTTAAAACGATTTTTGTACTCAACGCCAAGTCCGATAATGAATGCCATAATTGGAAATGAGATGATAAAACCACCGGTTGGACCGACCAAAAGTTGATATCCACCGCTAAAGTTTGCGAATACGGGAACACCGACTGCTCCAAGCAGCACATAGATAAGAGAAGCTACTGCTCCTTTTTTAGAGCCGAGTATAATTCCGGCTAGTGTGATGGCAAAGGTTTGCATGGTCATTGGAACACCGAGAGGCATTGGAATGGATATTTGTGCCATAATAACGATGACGGCAGTAACTACACCAATCATACATAGATCCAGTGTTTTAAAGTTGGTTTTTTGCATATAAATTTCCTCCATAAGATTATTGTAAATAAATACATTTTTAATTAAGTATACGTTATACAAGGCTGATTGTCAACTATATACGAATAATGGTTAACAATTAAAAGGTTGAAGAATTGTAGAGAAAGAGGTAAGATAAGTAGGTAAAATGAAAGAAAGAGGACGAAAGATGAGACAAAAGTTGAGAATTCGCTGGAAAGCATTAAAGATGGAAATAAAAGAACATAAAAGTTCTTTTGTGGTGTATATGGTACTTCGAGCATTGGTAATCCTGGTGATGATTCTACAGATTTTAAACAGGAATTACGAAGATGTGTTTTACTGTGTATTGACTTTATTGCTGTTGATTGTTCCGAGCTTTCTCCAAGTAGAGTTAAAGATTGAACTTCCGACGACATTAGAGATTATTATTTTACTGTTTATATTTTCGGCAGAAATTTTGGGGGAGATCGGTGCATATTATACGCGGGTTCCCAACTGGGATACGATGCTTCATACTTTGAATGGATTTCTAGCAGCTGCAATTGGTTTTTCGTTAGTGGATATTCTCAATCGGGATGAGAGGGCAAAGTTCAATTTGTCACCGCTTTACATGGCAGTGGTAGCATTTTGTTTTTCAATGACAATTGGCGTGATGTGGGAATTTTTTGAGTGCGGTATGGATTTATTTTTTGGAATGGACACACAGAAGGATACGATTGTAAACAGTATCAATACAGTGATGCTTGATCCAACAGGTGGCAATCAAGTGATTCATATTGGCGATATTAACAGCGTGATTGTAAATGGAAAAGAGCTTGGACTTGGTGGTTATTTGGATATTGGACTTTTGGATACAATGAAAGATCTATTTGTGAATTTTATCGGAGCGGTTGTATTTTCGATTATTGGTTTTCTTTATGTGAAAAAACGCGGAAAGGGGAAAATTGCAAACAGATTTATTCCGAAACCAAAGCAGGAAGAAGCAGATTTTTTGAAAATCCTGGAAGAATCAGAGGAGAAATAGTTAATATTGGCTATTTTTATGACACTGAATTTGACGCACTTCAGTGTGGGAATTAGTTTTGGAGCCTGTTTTAAAGATACAGTGAATTGGGAGTAACCTTTCACTGTGTCTTTTTGAAAAAATATTGACTGAGAATCAATATTTTGTTATAATTTTTTTGTTGTTAGAATACAATATATTAGAAAGAAAACATATGGCGCCATAGCCAAGTGGTAAGGCAAAGGTCTGCAACACCTCTATCACCAGTTCAAATCTGGTTGGCGCCTTGATTTCAAAGTATCGCAATCCTTGAAAATAAGAGGGTTGCGGTATTTTTTTGTTTTATGTAACGTTGCACAGTAATATTACTAATATAACACATCTTGCATTCATTTTATTAGAGTTCTTGTATTAAAATCCATTGACACAATCTAATTATGGTGATATTATCAAATAAATCGTATCCAATATCCAATATCCAAAATAAAAAAGGAGGTATATACTATGAGAATAGCAATCGGAAGTGATCCAAATGCTGAAAGTGCTAAAACTGAATTGATTAAACATATTGAAAAGGGAGGTTATGGAGAGGTCGTTGATTTTGGAAGTCCAGATCCTATTTATGCGAATACTGCCATACAGGTTGCAGAAAGTGTTGCAAAAGGAGAGTATGATAAAGGAATTTTAATTTGTGGCACGGGAATAGGGGTGTCTATAGCTGCTAATAAAGTACAAGGAGCATATGCAGCCCTAGTATCAGATGTTTATTCGGCAAAGAGAGCCTGTTTGAGCAACGATGCAAATATTATTTGCATGGGGGCATTTACAACAGGGAGTAAAGTAAGAGAAGAGATGGTAGATGTTTTTTTAACGCATAACTTTGTCCCTGGATGTTCTTCACAACCTAAAGTGGATGCATTTGTGGCATATGACATGAAGAGTAGTGGAAAAATGCATAAAAATTAGTGAAAAAAACTATGAAAATTATCGAATTGACAAAATATAGTTCTTGAAGTATTATAAAAACAAATAAATCGTATCCAATATCCAATATCCGAAAAGGAGGAGAAAGAATGAAGGAAAAGAAAAGTTTTTTCAGATTAATGCAAAAGATTCCCGGTGGTTTGATTATTGTACCTATGCTTGTAGGTGTTCTTGCTAATACATTCATACCAAGTGTATTAGAAATTGGCGGATTTACAACAGGTATGTTTAAAACTGGGACAAGTTGCTTACTGGGGATGTTTCTCATGCTGAACGGAGCATCAATCAATGTAAAGAAGATCGGGCTTCCGCTTTACAAAGGATTTGTATTAACACTTATGAAATTTATATTAGGTGTTTCGTTAGGATTAATTGTTGCAAAACTATGTGGAAACGCGGGTTTGTTGGGCGTTACACCAATGGCAATCATAGCGGCAATCACAAATTCAGCAGGCGGATTGTATTTGGGACTTGCACAACAATATGGAGATGAGAGTGATGCGGGAGCTATTTCCATTTTGTCATTAAATGACGGACCATTTTTTACGATGATTGCAATGGGAACAGCAGGTATGGCATCAATTCCAGTTGAAGCATTTATTGCAACATTGATTCCATTAATTATAGGTATTGTGTGGGGAAATCTAGATGAGACATTCCGGGAATTGGCAGAGAAATCACTTCCAATCATTACATTTTTCATGATGATTCCAATTGGAGCAGGAATGAGTCTTGCCAGTTTGGCAGAAGGTGGATTTGCAGGAATTTTGCTTGCAATACTATCTGCAATGTCAGCATTTGTATTTTACTTTCTTTTTCAATTGTGTCTCCCAAAAAACAGACGAAATGCTATGGGAGCAGCAATTGGAACAACGGCGGCAAATGCAACAAGTGTACCAGCATCAGTTGCGGAGATGGATCCAGCTTGGCAACCATATGCAAGTACTGCAACAGCTCAGTGTGCGGTAGCAGCAATTATAACTGCTTTTACGGCGCCTATGATAACAGCATTTTTAGATAAGCGTATGAGAAAGAAAAAAATGGGAGTTTATTCAGAGGAAGCAGTTCGTGAACGAGAACTTGCGAAAGCAGAAAATAATTGTTAGAAATATTATAATTTTATTTAATCACAGAAAGCGGGGAATTTATTATGTCATTAACAATCAGACCACTTAATTCAGGTTATATTCCAACACGTCCATTGGAGTACTGGTATCATTTCTCATGTAAAAAATATGTAGAGAAAATGGGAATTACGAACGACTCAGATCAATTACCGGATTTTACATTTTTGATTGAAGGAGGCGATCAGCTTGTACTTGTCGATACAGGAATGTCATGGACGGAACATGCAGATAAGTATCATCATGGACCATCTTTACAGAGAGTTGGAATTGACGATATTGAATCTCGTCTAGCTCAGGTAGGTTACAAGCCATCGGACGTAGATATTGTTTTATTTACACATCTTCATTGGGATCATGTGTTCTATCTTGAAAAATTTACAAAAGCTCGTTTTATTTGTAACGAGGTAGAGTGGAATTATGCACACAATCCAATTCCTTTACATTATAAATCATATTGCAGACCGATTATTGCAAAAGATGGTGATGTAACATGTGGAAATGAATTTATCGCACCGTACGACCAGCCAGGAGTTTATGAACGTTTTGAGACAGTAAAAGGTGAAACAGAAATTGTTCCAGGAGTAAGTGTATATGAATCGTTTGGACATTGTCCAGGTCATATGACAGTAGTTGTTGAAACGGAAGAAGGTCCATATTTCTGTGTGGGTGACTCAGTATTTGTAATGGGGAATATTGATGCACCAAAGGAAATGCAAGATGAACTTCATTATGATATCTGCCCTCCAGGTCGTTATGTTGATATTGTGGCAGCATGGCAGACATTGCGTGATACTCTTCGCAGATGTAAAGAAGCAGGGGTGGATCCTCATAAACATTTGTTACTTGCACATGATGTAATTTTATCTGCCGCAGTGGAAAAGTATGAAAACGCTCATGCTAATAAACTTCCGGTAATTGGTTTGAAAGAAAGTGATTTTGTATTTGATCAATATAAAACTGCAATTATTGATAAAGATGCAAAAAAAGCTGCGAAGAAGGCAGAAACAAAATATTTTAGTCAGAGCTAGTGAGTTGAATTGTGAAGATTTTCTATTTTAGAAATCTTCACAATATCTATATAGAGGAGAAATGGTGATAAAGATGAAAACAATAGCAATTATCGAAAGTTGTGATACAAAATTTAAAGAGGCAAAATTTATCAGTGACTTTATAAGAAATGAAGATTTGAATACTATTGTGATTAATACAGCTACGGGACCACAGCCTTCTTATAATTATGATATTTCAAGGGAGGAGATAGCGGAGGCATATGGAACTAGTTGGAAAGATATGGAAGAAAAAACAAAAGGAGAAAAGATCGATTTTATGAAGGATGCAGTTGCAGCATATGTTGAAAAACTGTATCAGGAAAGAAAAATTGACGGAGTTATTTCGGTAGGAGGTTTACAAAATACCGTTATGGCAGCAAATGCTATGCAAAAGTTACCAATTGGATTTCCTAAGGTGATAGCAACAACTGTTGCAAGTGGGACTAGAAAGTTTGATTTAGTCGTAGGGGATAAAGATATCACGGTTATGCCTGCAATTTGTGATTTTACAGGACTTAATATTGTTACACGACAAGTAATTTCAAATGCGTGTGCATGTTGCGTGGGAATGGTAAAGTATGCAGGGAAAGTCTTAGAAAAGGGAGATAGACCGGTTGTAGCAGTTACGCTTATGGGGGTAACGAACAATGGAGCAGTTGCTGCGGTAGAAGAATTAGAACGATTGGGAATAGAAGTGATTGGGTTCCATGCAACAGGAGTTGGTGGAGCGACTATGGAAGAAATGGCATCGAACGGTCTGATAGACGGGATTTTAGATTTGACATTACATGAGTTGACAAGTGAGTATTTTGGTGGCGGATTTTCATATGGACCTAAAGCATGTATTCGGCTTGTGAAATCGGTAGATCAAAAAATCCCGTTGGTAATCAGCCTTGGAGGTTTAGACTTTGTTGATTTTGGTACAAATGAACTTCCAGATAGAATGGATGAAAGAAAATATATGCTACACAATGCCAATACAGCACATATCAAAATTTTACCTGAAGAAGCTGAGGCGTTGGGAAAAATTTTAGCGGAGAGACTGAGCAAGGTCACATATCCAGTAAAACTTTTGATTCCAACGAAGGGAATGCGTCATAATACATTAGTGGGACAAGAATTGTATTCACCAGAGAGTGATAATGTTTTAATCAAAACGATTATTGACAATGTAAATGATAATATTGAAGTAATTGTAATTCCACATAATTTGGATACTAAGGAATTTGGTATTAAAGCAGCACACTACATTATAGATGAGATGAAGATAAGAGGAAAGCTGCCGCAAGATTTTTTATATTAAGCAAGAAAAGGGGAAACAAAGATGGAAACAAAGGTATTGGAAATTGCAGAAAAGCTTGTTATTGCGAGTAAAAGAGCTTATAATAGAGGAATACAGACTGGTAGTGGTGGGAACGTAAGTGCAAGGATTCCAGGAACAGAGACAATGCTGGTAAAGGCAAGTGGAGGTTCGCTTGGGGATTGTACGCTGGAAGGATTTTTGATTACAGATTTTGATGGAAAATTGATTAAAGGAAATGGAAAACCGACCAGAGAAGCGTTACTGCATGGATACATCTATAAAATGCGAGATGATGTGAATGCAGTGGTACATGTTCATTCACCTTATGCAATCAGTTGGTCCTCTACAAAGCAGGATTTACCTCTTGTAACCTGGCATACAAAGCTTAAGAGTCCAGCAGGATATCCAACATTGGATGTACATGCTGCAATGGTTCGCCCTGAGGATATTCCGATGGTGGAAGAGATGTTTCAAAAGTCACCAGATATTTCAGCGTTTCTATTAGCAGATCATGGAGTGGTTGCGATGGGGAATGATGCGATTTCAGCAGAGCATACAGCAGAACTTGTAGAAGAGACAGCTCAGGTCGCCGTATTAGAGAAATTATTGGGGACGGTCGGTCTGTAAATATAGGAAAGTAGAAGAGTAATGTCAAAGATGAGTAACCGAGTGATGAATGAAAATGATTCGATTATAGTGCAGAGAGATCCTCTTCCAATACAAGTATTGAATAAATTAATGGATTGGATTATGGATGGCAAATTGACAATGGGAGAGAAACTTAATACAGAAGAACTTGCTAGGCAATTGGGAGTAAGCAGAATGCCTATTAGAGAGGCTTTAAAAAGTTTGGAGAAGATGGGACTTGCAGAGTCGGTTCCTTATGTTGGGATGCGTTTGGTATCTTTGACTCAGGAGGATATTTTAGAGATTTATCAGATGAGACAACTTTTAGAACCTCTTGCAGCTGGCAAAGCCTGTGAGAAAATTACTGAAGCAAAGATTCATGAGTTAGAGAAAATTCATGAAGAATATATTCGGATTGTAAGCGAGCCAGAGTTGAATGCTAAGAAACTATATCTTCAGAATCGTGAATTTCATTTTGCCATTTATTCTATAAGTGGAATGGAGCGAGTTTGTTCGGTAATAGAGTCTCTTTGGAATACATTATCATTTTTCAAATTGATATATGGTCGTGACGTTCTTAAGAATACGGATGGAGTGTCCAAAATGATTGAAGAACATCAAAGTTACATAGATGCTTTGAAAGAGAAGGACAAGGAATTGCTTCAAAAAAGGTTATATGATAGTTTGGAAGACCGAATTGAAGGAATAGCTCAGAAGAGCGATTTTTATATGGTATAAGGGAGAAGATATGAAAGTTGACAAAATAACAAATGCTCAAGAATTTTTTAAAGTAGTTAATAGCTGCGTTGGACATGTAGAGCTCTTGACTGGTGAAGGAGATCGCTTGAATCTTAAGTCAAAACTTTGCCAATATTTGTCTGTATCACAGATTTTTTCTAGAAGTGAAGAATTGCATTTAGAGATTGTTGCAAGTGAAGAGACAGATTTGCAGAAACTTTATAAGTACTTTATGGAATATGAAAAATAAAATAGTCTTGACGGATATAGTCAGAAATGATACTATAGTCAATGGAACAAATTAAATAATGCGAACTTTCTCTTATTCAGAGTGGTGGAGGTAAAAGGATCTATGAAGCCACGGCAACCCCGGGAACGGAAGGTGCCAACCTGAGCGAGTAATCGAACAATAAGAGGATTGGTTTATGAGAATATAAAACAGTCCGATTTTGTCGGGCTGTTTTTAGTTAATTAGGGAAGAAGCAGGACAATCCTTAAAGAGAGAGAAAGAAATAAAGAAAGGAAAGAACGAATGGAAAGATTATTATTTACATCAGAATCAGTAACAGAAGGACATCCGGATAAGATTTGTGACCAGATTTCAGATGCAGTCTTAGACGCACTGTTAGAGCAGGATCCGATGAGCCGTGTAGCTTGTGAGACAGCAATTACAACAGGTCTTGTGTTGGTTATGGGAGAGATCACAACAAATGCATATGTAGATATTCAAAAATTAGTAAGAGAGACAATCGATGAGATTGGATACAACAGAGCAAAATACGGGTTTGATGCACATACATGTGGTGTGGTAACTGCAATTGACGAGCAGTCGGCTGATATTGCACTTGGTGTAGACAAGGCTTTGGAAGCAAAAGAAAATAAGATGTCAGATGAAGAAATTGAGGCGATCGGTGCCGGAGATCAGGGAATGATGTTTGGATATGCATCCAATGAGACAGAGGAATTTATGCCATATCCGATCGCATTGGCACACAAGCTTGCGCTGAGACTTACAAAAGTGCGTAAAGACGGAATACTTCCTTATCTTCGTCCGGATGGAAAGACACAGGTAACAGTGGAATATGATGAAAATGGTGTTCCTGCCAGACTGGATGCAGTTGTGTTATCGACACAGCATGATCCGGAGGTGACACAGGAGCAGATTCACACAGATGTGAAAAAATACATTTTTGATGAGATTTTACCTGCAGAGATGGTAGATGAGAATACAAAATTCTTTATCAATCCAACAGGGCGTTTTGTAATCGGTGGACCAAACGGAGACAGCGGTGTCACAGGACGTAAGATTATTGTTGATACATACGGCGGAATGGCTCGTCATGGTGGCGGAGCATTCTCTGGAAAAGACTGCACAAAAGTTGACCGTTCTGCGGCATATGCGGCACGTTATGTGGCAAAGAATATTGTTGCAGCAGGTTTGGCAGACAAGTGTGAAATTCAGCTGTCATACGCAATCGGTGTGGCTCAGCCGACATCAATTATGATTGATACATTTGGAACAGGAAAACTTTCTGAAGACAAATTAGTAGATATCGTAAGAGAGAACTTTGATTTAAGACCGGCTGGTATTATCAAGATGCTAGATCTTCGCCGTCCGATTTACAAGCAGACAGCAGCTTACGGGCATTTTGGACGTCATGATTTAGATTTACCTTGGGAAAAATTAGATAAAGTAGAGACTTTGAAAGCTTACTTGTAGAAAGATTTCAAAAAATAAGAAAAAATCAGATGCAAATTCTTAAAATGAGTATGCATCTGATTTTTATGTATAAATTTACAAAAAATTTATAAATATTTACCTGCTCTTTGGTGTATTACATTTTGTCACATGGTATAATACTACTAATTGTAGAAAAGGATGTGTGTTTATTGAAGTTAAAAACAAGATTGGTGATAGCATTTTTAATCATTATAGTATTGCCGATGGGATTGTCTGTTGCTGTCATTACCGGTTTCAGTCAGTATCAGATATCGATGATTGAGAAGAATTATAATATTACAGGAACGACATATAAGAGTTTTTCGAATCCGGTTAATATGTTAAATAAAGTCACGTCAGCAACATTTCACAAGTTAGTGAAAACGGCAAGGACAACGCCGGAGACATTGACGGATATCACATATTTGGAAAAAATCAATGAAGAACTGACAAAGAAAAATTCTTATCTGGTTGTAAGGCGCGATGACAAAGTGGTCTATATAGGAGCAGAGGCAGAGACGGAGCTTTTAGAAGAGCTTCCGGCATATGGAGACTATGATTCATCTTCGGAGAGCGGGGTCTATCTTGGAGGTGACCTTCAGGTTCTTGTAAAGCAGATTGATTTTGAGTATCAGGATGGGGCACAGGGAAGTGCTTTTATCGTGACGGATGTGAGTGATTCTATGCCTGAAGTGAAGCAATTTATAACAGATATGGTGATTGCAGTTGTATTTATCCTGATGTTCACAGCATTGCTTTTGATTCTTTGGATTTATCGTGGAATTGTGACACCGCTTGGGAGAATGAAGATTGCCACGCAAAATATCAAGGATGGCAATTTGGACTTTGAGTTGGAGATTGAGGCGGATGACGAGATTGGACAGCTTTGCCGTGATTTTGAGGAGATGAGAAAACGTCTGAAAGATACGGCGGAAGAAAAAGTAGAGTATGACAGAAAAAGTAAGGAACTTATCAGCAATATTTCCCATGATTTAAAGACTCCGATTACAGCGATTAAAGGTTATGTAGAAGGAATCATGGACGGTGTGGCAGATACGCCGGAAAAGATGGAGCGCTATATTAAAACGATTTATAACAAGGCAAATGAGATGGATCTTTTGATCAATGAGCTGACGCTGTACTCAAAGATCGACTCTAACCGTATACCTTACAATTTCAGCACAGTTCTTGTAAACGAATATTTTGACGATTGTGCAGAAGATCTGGCTATGGAACTGGAGGCAAGGGGGATTGAGTTTGGCTATTTTAATTACGTGGAAAGTGATGTAAAGATCATTGCGGATGTGGAGCAGTTAAAACGTGTCATTAATAATATTGTATCCAATTCAGAAAAATATATGGATAAAGAACATGGAAAGATCAATCTCCGCGTGAAAGATGTGGGAGATTTTGTTCAGATTGAGTTGGAAGATAGCGGAAAAGGAATTGGGGCAAAAGAGCTGCCGCATATTTTTGATCGGTTTTATCGGACAGATGCATCGAGAAATTCTTCTAAGGGAGGAAGTGGAATCGGTCTTTCGATTGTGAAAAAAATTGTGGAAGAGCATGGCGGAAAAATCTGGGCTACGAGTAAGGAAGGCACCGGAACCGTAATGTACTTTGTTATTAGAAAATATCAGGAGGTACCAGTAAATGAGTAAAATATTGATTGTAGAAGATGAGGAGGCAATTGCTGACTTAGAAAAAGATTATTTAGAGTTGAGTGGTTTTGAAGTTGAGGTTGCAAATGATGGAGAGACAGGTTTAAAAAAAGCATTGGAAAATGATTATGATCTGTTTATTTTGGATTTGATGCTTCCGGGAGTAGATGGATTTGAGATTTGCAGACAGGTTCGAGATGAAAAAAATACGCCAATTATTATGGTTTCAGCAAAAAAAGATGACATTGACAAAATCAGAGGACTTGGACTTGGAGCAGATGATTATATTACAAAGCCGTTTAGCCCAAGTGAGCTGGTTGCTCGTGTGAAGGCACATATGGCACGTTACGATCGACTAGTTGGAAGCGCAGTAGAAGAAAACAAGGTGATCGACATTCGTGGACTGAAGATTGATACGACGGCGAGACGTGTGTGGGTGAATGGTGGGGAGAAGCCTTTTACGACAAAAGAATTTGATCTGCTTACATTTTTGGCTTCACACCCAAATCATGTATATACAAAAGATGAATTATTCAGTGAGATATGGGACATGGAATCGATTGGAGACATTGCAACAGTTACGGTTCACATTAAAAAGATCCGTGAAAAGATAGAATTTGATACGTCGAAACCACAGTATATCGAGACTATATGGGGCGTTGGATATCGATTTAAAGTATAATTAAGAAGGGAACGCTATGGAATATTCATCGCTTAAAAAAATCAGGTTCAGCACGATGCAGTTATTGGCAATGGGATTTATCGGAACCATTTTCCTTGGCGGGATTTTATTAACATTGCCGATTTCTAATACACAGCCGATTCGCTTTATAGATGCGCTTTTTACGGCAACAAGCGCAGTCTGTGTAACCGGACTTGTAACAGTTGTGCCGGCGGTACAGTTTACGGTATTTGGAAAAGTCATTCTTTTGATTTTGATTCAAATCGGTGGATTGGGTGTAATCGCGTGTGTGACTGGTTTTTTTATTATCTTAAAAAGAAAAATCACAGTGCGGGAGCGGGTGATTATTCAGGAGAGCTATAATCTGAATACACTGTCCGGAATTGTGGCGTTTGTACTAAAGATTATCAAAGGTACTTTTTTAGTAGAAGGAATCGGTGCGCTTCTTTTTGCAGTTGTGTTTGTACCTGAATTTGGGGCGCTGAAGGGGATTGCGTATGCAATATTTCATTCTGTCTCGGCGTTTTGTAATGCAGGAATTGATATTTTAGGAGATGGAAGCTTTACGCAGTATGTTCGTAATCCGGTTATCAATCTGACGACAATGATGTTGATTATAGCCGGAGGAATCGGTTTTACAGTATGGAATGACCTGATTGGAAATTTTAAGAAAGTAAAAGCGAAAAAACTTGTGTGGAGTAAATTTTTTACCAGATTATCTCTTCATTCGAAATTGGCGATAACGATGACGGTTTTGCTGATTATAACAGGAACCGTGTTTGTGTTTGCACTGGAATATAATAATGCAAAGACGATAGGGAATCTAACATTCGGAGAAAAGATCATGGCATCGGCATTTCATTCGGTATCCACGAGGACAGCGGGATTTGCAACGGTAAGTCAGGATGGATTGACGGCAGGAAGTAAATTCTTGTCGTGTATTTTAATGTTCATTGGAGGCTCTCCGGCAGGAACAGCCGGCGGTATCAAGACTACGACTGCGGCAATGCTCATTTTGACATGTATGACGGTTGTCTATGGGAGACGTGATACAGAGTGTTTTGGCAGAAGAATTCCGGTGGAGAATTTTAGAACTGGCTTTGCGGTAGTAATGCTTGCACTTTTGTTTCTGACGGCAGGAGTGACAATGCTTACGATATTTGAACCGCGAACGGATTTCTTGGATCTGTTATATGAGGCAGTATCAGCAATCGGTACAGTGGGGCTTTCGGCAAATCTTACACCAAGTCTTGGATTTGGAAGTAAACTTGTGGTGATGGGTTTAATGTATGTGGGACGTATCGGTCCGATTACAATTGCATTGGTATTTGGGGGAAAGAAAAACCCGAAAGAGTTCACAAGAGAATTACCGGAAAAGAGAATCATGGTTGGATAGGAGCAAAATATGAGAAAACAATATGCAGTATTTGGTTTGGGAAATTTTGGGAAGCATCTTGCGCTCGGATTGGAAAATCTGGGATGTGAAGTGATTGTGGTGGACAATTCCATGGAAAAAATTCAGGAAATCGCAGACAAGGTATCATATGCAATGTGCGCCAATATTGAGGATCCGGAAGTGATAAAATCACTGGGAGCAAGAAATTTGGATGGCGCAGTGATTGCAATCTCTGAAAACTTTGGAACAAGTATTATGGCTACGATCATGGCAAAGGAGATTGGAATACCATATGTACTTGCAAAAGCACAGAGCAGTCTTCATGCGACCGTATTAAAAAAAGTGGGGGCAGATGCTGTCGTCCATCCGGAAAAGGAGATGGGACGCCGTATTGCAAGAACGATGGTGTCAGGTAATTTTGCTGACTGGATAGAGCTGTCGCCGGATTACAGTCTTGTGGAAACAGAAATTCCGGATGAATGGGTTGGGAAAAGGCTTGTTGACCTTCAAATTCGTGAAAAATACGGAATTAATGTAGTAGGAACTATTGAAAATGGTGTTGTAGATGTTACAATTAATCCGCAGCGGCCATTTCATAAAAATTTAATTGTGATATTGATCGGTTCGAATGAAGCATTACAAAAGTTGAAAAAGGAATAGGGAATATGATTACAAGTACAAGCAATCCGCAAGTAAAAAATTTATTGCAGTTACAAAAGAAAAGTAAGGTGAGAAATGAGGAACAGGTATTTATTGTAGAAGGACTTCGGATGTTCATGGAAGTGCCGCAAGACCAAGTAAAAAAAGTATATGTTTCTGAATCACTTTATAATAAGAAGAAAGAAGAATTACATTTGGAGAGATTCCCAGTGGAAGTGTTAGCGGACAAGGTATTTCAACATGTGTCTGACACAAAGACACCGCAGGGGATATTATGTGTTGTAAAGCAGCTAAAATACGAGATAGAGGATCTGATTTCTAAGGAAAATCCGCACTTTATCGTGCTGGATAACCTACAGGATCCAGGAAATTTAGGGACGATTGTCAGGACAGCGGAAGGAGCCGGAGTGACGGCCGTTTTTATGAGCAGTGATTGTGTGGATATTTATAATCCGAAGACAATTCGCTCTACAATGGGATCGATTTATCGTGTGCCGTTTGTGTATGTGGATAATCTATTAGCGCTTTTGGATAAATTTCAAAAGAAAAAGGTAACAACTTATGCGGCGCATCTTAAGGGAAAAAATACTTATGACAAGGAGAATTATCAGTCAGGGACAGCAATTCTCATTGGAAATGAGGGAAATGGACTGAGAGACGAAGTGGCAGAAAAAGCGGATGTCTGGGTTCAGATTCCGATGCAGGGAAATGTAGAATCGCTCAATGCGGCAATTGCCGCATCAATATTGATGTTTGAGGTTTATCGCCAAAGGCGATAAACCTTTTTACTGAGAAGAATGACTGCGATTCCAATTTTGCACATAGTCTAAAAATTTTAAGGTTGCCAGCGCACACGAAGGGGTTTTGTTATAAGCAATCCCTAAGATACGAGAGTAGTGTTCTGTAAAAGAACGGATACAAACGCGAAAGGGAGCATTATGTAATAATAATTTTGGAAGAATTGTGATTCCAAATCCCTGCTCAACCATTTTTAAAACAGCAAAATCATCATTCAGGCAATATTGAATTTTGGGATGAATATTGTTTAATTTGAATATCTGCCCTGTTTCATAGTCAAGTCCATCTGAAGATAGCAAGAAGCTTTCTCCGTTAATATCGGACAGCGATACGCTGATTTGTTCTGACAAAGGATGACCAATAGGCGTGACAAGCATCAGTTCATCTTTATCTAAAGGAATAAATGGCAGGTTTGGGACAGAGTATTGCGATACAAAAATACAATCCAGCTGATTTGACAGAATCTTTTCCTTCAAAGTGCTAAATCCGTCTACTGTGAGTTCGAAGCAGATATTTGGATAGTCCTCTGAAAATTGTTTTAAAATATCAGGTAGCCAGTGGTAGGAAATACTTTGTATTGTGCCAATTCGAATATTCCCGCTGTCTAAATTTGCAATATTTGCGGCAAGCTGTGTCATTTTACGCTCTTCCTTACAAATTATTTTAATTGATTCAATGATTGCCTCTGTATTTGGCATCAAATCCATACCAAGTTTAGAACGTCTGAATAAAGTTATACCTAATTCTTTTTCAAAGCCTTTGATTGCTTGACTGATTGCAGATTGAGTGTAATTTAATTTTGAAGCTGTTTTGGATATGCTGTGTGTTTCACATACACTTAAAATAATCTCATACCTATTCATATAATCTCCTTATCTATTAGAAAAATTAATGTATGTTATAAGGAAAACGAATTTTATTCGGCACATTGATTATAAATCCGTATCAAAATTCAGCTATAAGTAAAAGTGAATATATCCTTTAAGAATACTGGCTTTTAAATAGCTTGTTTCCATCTTATTATAAACACAAATGATAATTTTTTGTCAAGGCAGAAAGAATTTGAGAGGAGAAAGAAACGTATGGGAACAGAATTTTGGAATGGTGCACAGGCGGCACACCGAAGAGTTATGATGAAAGCAGCAGGATATTCAGATACAGATATTCGTAAAAAGCCACATATTGGTGTACCGAATTCCTATATGGCAGGTTCGCCAGGATCTGCACATTTACGTCAGATTGCAGAGGCTGTGAAAGAAGGAATTTGGGCGGCAGGAGGAATTCCAGTAGAGTTTGGAATTCCAGCTACGTGCGGAAACATAGCAAATGGTGCGGAGGAACTAAAATATGAACAGGTAGGAAGAGATATTGTCGCAATGTCTATAGAATTTGTGAGTCGTGTACATAATTTTGATGGTCTCGCCATGATTGCATCCTGTGACAATATTATTGCAGGCTGTTATTTGGCAGCTATGAGATTGGATATTCCATCTATGATTGTAACGGGAGGTTCCATGCAACCGGGACAACATTGCGGAAAAACAGTGGTAGAGGCAGACTTGGATGCAGCTCGTTTTTCCGGGGCAACAGAAGAAGAGCTGATGGAAATGGAAGATAGTGTGTGTCCGTCATTCGGAGCATGCCCATCTATGGGAACAGCAAATACGATGCAGATGCTGGGAGAAGTATTGAATCTGGTACTCCCGGGAACATCAACAATTCCGGCTTCAGATAATAAAAAATTGCGAAAGGCAAGAGAAGCAGGAAAATATGCGGTGGAGATGGCAAGAGCTGGAAGAAAACCGTCAGAACTGATTACAAAAGAAGTGTTATTGAACTCGATTATGTTTGATATGGCAGTAGCCGGATCTACAAATGCAGTACTTCATATATTATCTTATGCCTATGAGTTGGGAATTAAACTGACATTAGAAGATTTTGAAAAATATGCAAAAGAAATTCCTTGTATCAATGCAGTGGTGCCAAGCGGACCGTACACAGTTGTTGATTTTCATTATGCAGGCGGTGTCATGAATGTCATGAAGATGTTAGAAAACAAATTGTACACAGATGTGCCAAGCATGTATGGAAATACGTGGAAAGATATGCTTGCTGCAGTAAAACCGCAGGAGAATAAGGTGATTCACTCTTTGGAACGTCCATTATTCCAAGAGCCGGGACTGAAAATTTTAAGAGGGAATTTATCTCCGAATGGTGCAATCGTCAGACCGACAGCCGTATATGATGAAATAAAATATATGAAAGGGAAAGCAAAGGTGTTTGAAGGAGATCGCCAGGCATTTGAGGCGATTCAGGCAGGAGAGATTGTACCGGGAGATATTATTGTGATTCGTTATGAAGGATGCAAAGGAGCACCGGGGATGAAAGAATTGATGTTAAGTATCGATGCATTGATTGGACTTGGACTTCACAAAAGTGTGGGGTTGATTTCAGATGCAAGATTTTCCGGATTCAATTTTGGAGCAATTATCGGGCACGTATCTCCAGAGGCTTATGATGGTGGAACAATTGCGCTTGTAGAAAACGGAGATGAAATTGTAATTGATATTCCAAATGGAGAGGTATCACTTCTTGTATCAGAGGAAGAACTGAAAGAAAGAAGAGAAAAATGGGTGTGCCCTCCTTTGAAAGAAGAAAAAGGATGTCTTAACATTTTTGCCAGAATGTGTCGCCCAGCAGAAGAAGGCGGAGCGATGCAGCCATGGAGTTTAGATGCAAAATTCAGAAAATAAGGATGAAGGAGAACAAAGAATGTTATTGTTATCAAAAGAAGATATTAAAAAGGTATTTACTATGAAAGATGCTATCGAGGCAGATAAACAGGCGTTTCAACTAGTTGTGGAAGGAAAATGTGAGTCACCGCTTCGCATTAATATTCAGGCTCCGAAACAGGATGGGTGCTTTCTTTTTATGCCAGCTTATGTAGAAGAGATGGAAATCGCATCTTTGAAAAACGTAAATATTTTCCCACATAATATTGACAATGGACTTCCATCAGCACCGGCACAAGTGCTGCTGATTGATGGAAAGACGGGCGTGGTAATTTCTGTGCTTGACGGTACTTATGTTACACAGCTTCGAACAGGGGCAGCATCAGGGGCAGCATTTGATATTTTGGCAAAAAAAGAATGCAAAATCGGCGCGCTGATTGGCACGGGAGGACAGGCAGCTGCTCAGTTGGAGGCGATGATGACGGCAAGAAAACTGGAAGAGGTAAGAGTGTATGATATGAATTTGGAGCGCACGAAAGAATTTGCGGAGCGTATGAAAGAGGAACTAAAATCGTATGGCACAAAAATTGTCGTGGCAGAGACATCTGATGCGGCGATTGATAATGCGGATTTAATTGTGACGGTTACGCCTTCGTCAAAACCGGTATTTGACGGAACAAAAGTAAAAGAAGGTGCGACAATCAGTTGTGTAGGCGCATATCAGCATCATATGCAGGAGATGGATCCGGCTATTCTTCCGCGTGCATCCAAAATTTATTTTGATTCAGAAGAGGCAGTATTGTCTGAGTCTGGCGATATTCTGATTCCGCTGGAAGAAGGAATTATAACAAAAGAAGACTTCACAGGAGATTTGGGGGATGTCATCAAAGGAAAAGTTGTCGGAAGAGAAAATGATGAAGAGATTATTGTTTTTGAAACAGTAGGTGTGGCCGCTCAGGATTTGACAGCGGCAAAAGCAATCTATGAGAAAGCGGTAGCAGCAGGTATTGGAACACAATGGAATTAAAACAAGAGATTTGGTCATGAAAGAACTGAATATGGACGCAAAATACATTTCTGTATCTGTAGAAGAAGTACAGCAGGAAAAATGGGAAAGCGAAGTTGTTGATAAAATTGCTGAGAAAGATTTATATGTAAAAGCAGATTTTTAGTAAAAAAGCGAAGACACATGTTGTTAAATAGCATGTGTTTTTGTTTTTTGTGGAAAATATACAAGTATTAGCTTTTTAAGGAGAAAGTGTTGACAGATTGGCAAATAGATGTTAGGATATCACTTGTGTTTGAAATATGTAACAAATACGTAACATTTGTAATAAAAATGAATTAAATGCGTATACTATTGTAATAGTCAGTAAGGTTATTGCAACAAACCAGGAGGTAATTTATGAGACGAGAGAAAAAGAGAGTGATTATAAGCTTCGCGCTGACAGCTTGTATGGTGTTTACCGCAGAGTTCGGCAGTTTGGCAGCTGATACACAATCTGATGCTCAGCCAATCGAAACAATAAATCACGAAACGACAATTTCACCATTAGCGGAGACATGGAATGAAATTCCAGAGACAGCAGCAGTTGCGGAGGCTACACAGGTGTGGCATGGAAAAGCGCTGGCAAATGTAGAGTCAGAAGCGGATGTGCTTGCGGAGGCAGTTGATGGCGGTGAAGTAGTCGGAAAGATGTATACAAATACAATCTTGACTGTGGAAGAAAGAGGAGATGTATGGTCAAAGGTTTCTTCAGGTTCGGTTGTAGGATATGTAAAAAATGAAATGCTTGCATTTGGGTCAGACGCAGTAGCAAGAGCAGCAGCGATTGATATGACAAATCCGCAGGATGCAAAGACGTTGGAAGAGATTGCTGCCGAGGAAGCAGCAAAGAAAGCAGCAGAGGAAGAAGCTGCCAGAAAGGCTGCAGAGGAAGCTGCAAGACAGTCAGGAAGCGGTGTAAGATATGATGAGGCAATGTCAGCGTCCGCAGACGACCAGACATTATTGGCAGCAATTATTTACTGCGAGGCAGGGAACCAGCCACACGATGGAAAAGTAGGGGTTGGGGCGGTTATTTTGAACCGTGTAAGAAGCGGGTCTTTCCCGAACTCAATCAGAGAGGTTATTTATCAGGCAGGACAGTTTGGTCCGGCAATCACAGGAAAGCTTGACAGAGTATTGGCAAGTGGCAATATCCCGGCAGAATGTTATCAGGCAGCAGCTGATGCACTTGCAGGATATAACCCAATTGGAGATGCATTATATTTCGGAAATGGAAATTATGGTCAGTTGATTGGAGATCACTATTTCCACTAGAGGGAGTATTTTTAAATAGAAAGACAGTGACCGAAGGGCTTTTATCACCTTTCGGTCACTGTCTTATTTGTTCTAAATTGTCGAGATACCGATAGTTACTTCCTCCAGGACATCGAGCAGTACGCGCACGGTGTCAAGTGAGGTGAGCATGGTAATATTGTTTTCGGAGGCACATCGACGAATTGCAACACCATCTTCATAGTGGATACTGGAAAGGATGGCACGTGTACAGATGACGTAGCTGACATATCCGGCTCGGATAGAATCAAGTACTTCTTCGCTGCCCTCAGATGGCTTGCGCAGGATACGGGTTCGAATACCCTGCTCTTTCAAAAAGAGTGCGGTGCCGACAGTTGCTTCGATATTAAATCCCATATCGTAGAAACGCCTTACCAGTGGCAGAGCCTCCTCTTTATCTTCGTCGGCGAGTGTCACAACGACAGTACCGTAGTTCTGTACTTTGATGCCGGAAGCAATCATTGCCTTATACATTGCACGGTGCAGTTTGTTGTCGTATCCAATTGCCTCTCCGGTTGATTTCATCTCCGGTGACAGATAGGCATCCATACCGTGTAATTTTGAGAAAGAGAACGCAGGTGCTTTTACATAGAAACGTTCTTTCTCCTTTGGGTAGAGAGTATGAATACCTTGTTCCGGAAGACTTTTGCCAAGTATTGCAAGGGTCGCGATATCTGCAAGGCTGTATCTGGTTGCTTTCGATAAAAATGGTACCGTTCTGGAGGATCTTGGGTTCACTTCTATAATATAGACGTTTTCGAATTCATCGACAATAAACTGGATATTGAACAGTCCGATGATTCCGATGCCAAGTCCCAGCTTTTGTGTGTAGTCAAGAATCGTTTCTTTTACTTTCTCGGAAATACTGTGCGTTGGATAAATGCTGATAGAGTCTCCGGAATGGACTCCGGTACGTTCCACCAGCTCCATAATACCTGGTACAAACACATTTTTCCCATCGCAGACAGCATCTACTTCCACTTCTTTTCCACGTATGTATTTATCTACAAGTACTGGTTTTTCCTCGTTGATCTCTACTGCAGTTTTTAAATAATTCCGAAGAGCCTCTTCTTTTGCGACAATCTGCATCGCTCTTCCTCCGAGTACAAAGCTTGGGCGCACAAGTACCGGATAACCAATCTCGTTTGCGGCTCTTACGCCGTCTTCGATACTTGTGACTGCCTGTCCCTTTGGCTGTGGAATATGTAAAGAGGCGAGGAGCTTTTCAAAGGAATCACGGTTTTCAGCACGCTCAATTGCATCGCAGTTAGTTCCGATAATATTTACCCCTCTTGTCCGGAGAGGCTCTGCAAGGTTGATCGCCGTCTGTCCGCCGAGGGTGGCGATCACGCCGTCTGGCTGTTCAAGCTCAATGATATTCATGACATCTTCCACGCAGAGCGGTTCAAAATAAAGCTTATCTGAACAGGTATAGTCAGTGGAGACGGTTTCAGGGTTATTGTTAATAATAATTGCCTCATAGCCGGCAGACTGAATCGTCTGAACAGCATGTACTGTGGAATAATCAAATTCTACACCTTGTCCGATACGAACCGGACCGGAGCCAAGTACGATGATCTTGTGCTTGTCTGATACAATGGACTCGTTTTCCTCTTCGTAGGTAGAGTAAAAATAAGGAATATAACTGTCAAATTCAGAGGCACAGCTGTCAATCATTTTATAGACAGGAAGGATGCCGTGCTGCTTTCTGATATGAAAGATATCCTCCTCGTCCATTTGCCAAAGCAGACCAATCTCTTTATCAGAAAATCCGGTTTGTTTTGCCATTTTCAAAAACTTGCTGTCGCCAGGATGTTCCTGAAGAAGCTGCTCCATCTGAACGATATGAGAAAGTTTTTGAAGAAAGAACGCATCAATGGCAGAAGCAGAGTGAATGCGGTCAATATCACAGTCAAGGCGCAGCAGTTGGGCGATGGCATAGATACGGTCATCAGTGCCAATCTGAATATAATCGAGCAATTGGGTTTCCGTCATATCATCGAATTTTGCGTCATACAGGTGAAAAAGTCCGATTTCAAGCGAACGAACAGCTTTCAGAAGGCTTTCTTCTACAGTTCTTCCGATGCTCATGACTTCGCCGGTTGCTTTCATCTGGGTAGAGAGTGAGTTGTCTGCATCGGCGAATTTGTCAAATGGAAAACGTGGCATTTTTGTCACGACATAGTCTAAAGCAGGCTCAAAAGAAGCCGGTGTGTTTGCAAGTGGTATCTCATCTAATGTCATGCCAATACCGATTTTAGCCGAAACGCGGGCAATTGGGTATCCACTCGCTTTTGAGGCAAGCGCAGAGGAACGGGATACACGTGGATTTACTTCAATCAAATAGTATTGGAAAGAATGTGGATCCAGTGCAAATTGTACGTTGCATCCGCCCTTGATGCCAAGCGCCCGAATAATTTTTAAGGCGCTGTCGCGCAGCATTTGGTATTCTTTGTTCGTAAGTGTCTGCGAAGGGCAGACTACAATAGAGTCACCGGTATGGATACCAACCGGGTCTAGATTTTCCATGTTACAGATTGTGATGGCAGTGTCATTGCTGTCGCGCATCACTTCATATTCAATCTCTTTATACCCTTTGATACTTTTTTCGATAAGAACTTGATGAACCGGCGATAGAGATAAGGCATTTTTCATCAGTGCCACGAGTTCCTCCTCGTTATCTGCAAAACCGCCGCCGGTACCGCCAAGTGTGAAGGCAGGGCGAAGAACAAGGGGATATCCGATTTTTTCTGCTACCTTCAATCCCTCATCGATAGAACTTGCAATGTCGGATGGAAGTACGGGCTCTCTAAGTTCTTCACAGAGCTCTTTGAAGAGTTCCCTGTCTTCGGCACGTTCGATACTGCTGATTTTTGTTCCAAGCAGTTCTGTGCGACATTCCGCCAGAATTCCCTTTTTTTCAAGCTGCATGGCAAGGTTGAGTCCGGTCTGCCCTCCAATACCAGGCAAGATGGCGTCTGGGCGTTCGTAGCGAACGATTTTTGCCACATATTCCAGTGTGAGAGGTTCCATGTAAACCTTATCGGCGATGGAAGTATCTGTCATGATTGTGGCAGGATTGGAATTGCAGAGAACAACCTCGTATCCTTCTTCTTTGAGAGCGAGGCATGTCTGCGTTCCTGCGTAGTCAAACTCCGCCGCCTGACCGATAACAATCGGACCGGAACCAATGACAAGTATTTTTTTAAGATCTGTTCTTTTCGGCATGTTGGCATCCCTCCTTGATAAGTGTGATAAATTGATCAAACAGATAGGTGCTGTCCTGTGGACCAGGAGCACTTTCCGGATGATATTGAACGCTGAATACACGATCTCTTTCGCATGCTACACCTTCTACTGTCTGGTCGAGCAGATTGATGTGTGTCACAGAAAGCGGTGTCTCTAAGAGACTGTCTGCATCAACCGCATAGGAGTGATTCTGCGATGTAATCTCAATTTTATTCGTTTTTAAATTTTTTACCGGATGATTCCCGCCGCGATGTCCAAACTTTAATTTATAAGTTTTGGCACCATAGGCAAGTGAAATAATCTGATGTCCGAGGCAGATTCCGAAAATCGGATATTTGCCGATTAATTTTTTTATAGCTGTAATCGTCTGTGGTACGTCGGTTGGATCCCCGGGTCCATTGGAGATAAAGATGCCGTCAGGAGAGAGCGTTTCAATCACTTCTGCAGGCGTGTTCCACGGAACGCATGTCACTTTGCAGCCACGTGCATTGAGAGAACGAATGATATTCATTTTGATACCACAGTCGATTGCAACAATATGGAACTTTTCGGTATCTGCTGGATAGACCAGCGTTTGCTGACAGCTTACGCGAGCGACTGAATCATGTGCAAGCGCTGTAGCGGCTAAGATGTTCAGCCCTTTCTCAACAGGTGTTTTTACGTCTGTCAACAGAACCTTTTGCGAGCCATGATCGCGTATAGAGCGGGTCAGTCTGCGGGTGTCGATACCGTAAATACCGGGGATCTTATAGGTACTCATAACTTTCCCAAGTGTTGATTCACTTCGGAAGTTAGAGGGAACGTCGTTATATTCTCTTACAATGAGAGCACCGATGGTCGGTGTGATGGTCTCATAATCATCTTTTGCCATTCCGTAATTTCCTATCAGTGGATAAGTCATTACGACAGCCTGTCCGGTGTAGGACGGATCAGACAGGATTTCCTGATAGCCGACCATTGAGGTGTTGAAGACAATTTCACACACGCTGTCGTCAGTGTCGCCAAAGGCGTATCCATAATATTCCTGTCCGTCCTCTAAAATTAGTTTTCTATTATATTCCATGATCATTTTGAGGACTCCTTTATATCTGATAAATGTTTTTCAAAACGGTCTTAAGATCTCCAAGTTTTTCTAATGGAAAATATCCAAGAGAGTCCGCACCGATAATCTCAGCAATCTCGGAAACCGTATGTTTGCAGGCAATCAGATGAAAAAACATCTCCGACCAGCCCTAAGTCTTTGCGAGAGACAAATACGCCGCATTCTTCGTGTATACTCATAAGTTACCTCCGCTTTGATGTGAGAGAGCTGCCTGAATAAATCCTTTGAAGAGAGGATGTGGTCTGTTCGGGCGGCTTTTGAATTCCGGGTGATATTGAACACCGACATGGAATGGTCGGTCAGTAATTTCAACGGTCTCAACAAGTCTTCCATCAGGCGAAGTACCGCTGACTGTCAGACCGGAAAGAGTGATTTGTTCTCGATAGTCATTGTTAAATTCATAGCGGTGTCTATGGCGTTCGCTGATTGTGTCAACACCGTAGCAGCGATGCATAGTTGTTCCGGCCTGGATGTTACATGGATAAGCACCAAGCCTTAATGTGCCGCCTTTATCGATGTTGTCGTTTTGTCCGGGCATGAAGTTGATCACTTTATGCTTGCACTGCTCGTCAAATTCACCGGAATTTGCATCTTTGATTCCGACAACATTTCTTGCATATTCGATTACGGCAATCTGCATTCCGAGGCAGATTCCAAAGTATGGAATCTGGTGTTCTCTTGCGTATTTTGCAGCCAAGATCATGCCCTCAATTCCGCGGTTGCCAAAGCCCCCCGGAATGAGGATACCGTCCAGAGCAGAGAGAGTTTCTTCTATATTAAAGTCTGTCAGATCCTCTGAGTCAATCCAGCGAATCTCTATGGCTGTATTATGAAAATATCCGGCATGTCTAAGAGCTTCTGCTACAGAAAGGTAGGCATCGTGCAGTCCCACATATTTTCCGACAAGACCGATTGTGACATTGCCGGTATGATTTTTGATATGTTCTACCATCTCTGTCCATTCGCTCAGATCAGGCTCTTGTGTCTCGATACCAAGTTCACGGCAGACAACAGATGAGAAATTTGCTTTTTCCAGCATAAGTGGAGCTTCGTAGAGATTCGGAAGTGTAATGTTTTCGATGACACAGTCCGGCTTTACGTTGCAGAATAAAGATATTTTCTGGAAAATGGATTCTTCTAAAGGTTCGTCACAGCGTAGGACGACAATGTTTGGATTGATTCCCATTCCTCGCAGTTCTTTTACGGAATGCTGAGTTGGTTTTGACTTATGTTCATCTGAGCCACGGAGGAAAGGTACGAGTGTGACATGAATGAACAAACTGTTCTTACTGCCAACTTCCAAAGAAATCTGACGTACTGCTTCCAAAAAAGGCTGGGATTCAATATCGCCAATTGTGCCGCCAATCTCAGTGATCACCACATCGGCATTGGTTTTCTTCCCAACACTGTAAACAAATTCTTTGATTTCGTTTGTAATATGAGGAATGACCTGTACTGTAGAGCCTAAGTATTCGCCACGGCGTTCTTTGTTCAGCACATTCCAGTAAACCTTACCGGTAGTAAGGTTCGAATATTTATTCAGATCTTCGTCGATAAAGCGTTCATAATGTCCAAGGTCAAGATCTGTCTCGGCGCCGTCTTCTGTAACGTAGACTTCGCCGTGCTGATAAGGGCTCATTGTGCCCGGATCCACATTGATGTAGGGATCAAGTTTCTGAGCCGCAACTTTAAGTCCTCTTGCCTTCAGAAGGCGACCGAGCGATGCGGCGGTGATGCCTTTTCCGAGACCGGACACAACACCTCCTGTTACAAATATATATTTCGTCATAATATCCTCCGTTAAATAGCTTAGATATGTTCGTTTAATCGTTTCATAATTTCCTGATAAGCATCCTCCACACCGCCAAGGTCGCGACGGAATCTGTCTTTATCAAGTTTTTCTCCTGTTTTAGAATCCCAAAGACGACATGTATCCGGGCTGATTTCATCGGAAAGCACAATTGTACCGTCAGAAAGTCTTCCGAATTCCAGCTTAAAGTCGACGAGTGTGACACCACATTCTTTCCAGAAAGCTTTTAACTGTTCATTGACACCAAAAGCATATTTTTCAATTGTTTCGATTTCTTCTTTGGTTGCAAGTTTCATTGCGAGTGCGTGATATGTATTTAGCAGTGGGTCGCCGAGATCGTCATTTTTATATGAAAATTCGATGGTAGGTGATTCGAAGACAAGCCCTTCTTCTACACCATAGCGTTTAGAAAATGAGCCTGCAGCAATGTTTCTTATGATTACTTCCAGGGGAACAATAGAGACTTTTTTGACAAGAGTTTCGCGGTCGTTGATTTCTTCAATGAAATGAGTTGGGATTCCCGCTTTTTCGAGACGCTGCATGAGTAAGTTACTCATTTTGTTGTTGATAACTCCTTTGCCGACAATGGTTCCTTTTTTGAGACCGTTAAATGCAGTCGCGTCATCTTTGTAAGAGACGATCAAAACCTCTGGCTCCTCTGTTTTAAACACTTTCTTTGCTTTTCCTTCGTAAAGTTGTTCTGCTTTTTGCATGACTTATGTACCTCCATTTTCATTACTGTTTGCAATAAAAAAGGCAATGATGCCTTAATGTGTAAACATTAAAGACGCCATTGCCTTTCCAGCCGATATGATACTCTTTTTTCGGATTATTGTCAACTAGTCTTTGAAAGGTTTTATAATTATTTTGGCTTATTTTCCGCTGTCTCCGTAGTTTGCAAGAACTCTGGCAGAAGGTTTCTTTTTCCGTAGACATTTTGTTTGATCGATAGATCTAATGCCATGACATATTTCACAAAATCAAGATCTCCGAAAGTAACTCGCGCCTCCAGTGAGTTTACATTAAATAACAGGAAAGGCGCCCTCAATGTTTTTCACATTTAAGACGCCTTTTCCCTTATCAAACAAGTAGGATTTAATTAAGATTGAAAAACAAAAAAGCGTCTCTGAGTGCTTTCACTCAAAAACGCCTTTGTCTTTACGAATTGCACTATACACCTGAAAAAAATATTTGTCAATCTTTTTTTGAAAAAAATCAGCTTGATAAGCAAGTGGAAAAAGAGTATATTTATACTATCGGATATGATATCGAAACAGTTTTGGAGGCGCCGTTTACGGTCGTAACATGGGACAGCAAAAATCCGTATCGACAGATGTATGTAGCCAATTAAGAGTGTTTTTCTGTGATTTTTGTTAATGACTCTGTAATGATATTGTAATCTTATGGACGCTGAATTTAGTTGTAATATTGGGGAAAGTATAGTAAGATAAAAAAATAGAAACACTAATGGAAATAATAAGGAAAGAGGCGATTCGTAATGCAAACAATTTTCTGGCTTATTTTGTTCGTAGTGCTTGTAGTGATTGAGATTGCTACGCTTGGACTGACCACGATATGGTTTGCCGGAGGTTCCATTGTTGCCTTTATTTTGGCGATAGTAGGATTTAGCTTACCGGTACAGATTGTGGCATTCCTCGTATCTTCTATCTTACTGCTCGTCCTGACAAGACCAATCGCAATAAAATATTTTAATCAGGAACGAAAGCTTACGAACGCAGAGAGCCTGATCGGACAGAAGGCGGTTGTCATTGAGACAGTAGATACACTTCATAATGTTGGAAGAGTGGAAGTAAACGGACAGGAGTGGTCTGCAAAGACGGATGAACCGCACGAAGTGATTGAGAAGGACGCGGTTGTATCTATCGAAGGGATACAAGGAGTGAAACTGATTGTAAGACTAAAGGAGGCGTAAAATTATGGATGCAGGGAGTGTAGGAAGTATTATTACAAGTGTTGTGTTAGTGGCTATCATAGTCATTATAGTAGGTCTTTTGATATCGTGTGTAAAGATTGTTCCGCAGGCGCAGGCTCTTGTTGTGGAGAGACTGGGAGCATATCAGGCGACATGGGCAGTTGGCTTGCATTTTAAGATTCCGATTATCGAAAGAGTGGCAAGACGTGTGGATCTCAAAGAACAGGTTGTAGATTTTGCACCACAGCCGGTTATCACAAAAGATAACGTAACAATGCGGATTGACACAGTTGTATTTTATCAGATTACAGATCCAAAGATGTTCTGTTACGGAGTTGCCAATCCGATCATGGCAATTGAGAATCTGACAGCGACTACACTGCGTAATATTATCGGTGATTTGGAATTAGACCAGACATTGACATCCAGAGAGACAATCAACACAAAGATGAGAGCATCTCTTGATGTGGCGACAGATCCTTGGGGGATCAAGGTTAATCGTGTGGAATTGAAAAATATTATTCCGCCTGCAGCGATTCAGGATGCGATGGAGAAACAGATGAAAGCAGAACGTGAAAGACGTGAAGCGATTCTTCGTGCAGAAGGAGAAAAGAAATCTACAATTCTTGTAGCAGAAGGTAATAAAGAATCTGCAATCCTTGATGCAGAGGCAGAAAAACAGGCGGCAATTCTCCGTGCGGAAGCTGAAAAAGAAAAGATGATCAGAGAAGCTGAAGGTGAAGCTGAGGCAATCTTAAAAGTGCAGCAGGCGAATGCCGATGGTATCCGTTTCCTGAAAGAGGCTGGTGCCGATGAGGCGGTTCTTACGATGAAGAGTCTGGAAGCATTTGCAAAGGCGGCTGACGGCAAGGCGACGAAGATTATTATTCCATCTGAGATTCAGGGAGTTGCAGGACTTGTGAAATCCTTGGTAGAGGTCGGAGCGGAAAAAGACGGTTAGATGTTGAGGGGTGTGCGAGAGCATGCCCTTTTTGTGGTATCAGGAGGGAAGAAAACGTGAAAGCGAAGATAGACTTGACGAAAGAGTATGGAGTGATTTTAGATGGCGGAGGTGCAAGGGGAGCTTATCAGATTGGTGCGTGGAAGGCGCTTGTGGAGGCAGGTGTGAAAGTGAATGCGGTAGCCGGGACCTCGGTTGGTGCATTAAATGGAGCATTGATCTGCATGGGAGATGTAAAGCAGGCGGAAAAGATCTGGAGTGAGATGACATTTTCGCGTGTGATGGACGTAGATGACGCATGGATGGAACGGTTGTTCAACAAAGAAAATACACTCGGTGAAGTGATTTCAGAGATGAAAAAGAGACTGTCAGACGGTGGGGTTGATATCACTCCGCTTAAGAATCTGATCCATGAGATGGTGGACGAGAAGAAGATAAGGGAGTCTGGAATGGAATTTTGCCTGCTTACGTTTTCCATATCGGATATGAAGGAGCTGGATCTTAGTATTCATGATATTCCGGAAGGGCTTTTGGAGGATTTTCTGCTTGCAAGTGCATACCTGATTGGATTTAAGAATGAAAAACTGCACGGAAGAACGTATGTGGATGGCGGAGTCATCAACAATGTGCCGACAGGCTCACTTGTGAAAAGGGGATATAAGAACCTGATACAGATTCGCATCTATGGTCCGGGAAGAGAACCGCGAGTGAAGCTGTCAGAGGATACGACGATGTGTGAGATCGCGCCGCGGGTGAAACTGGGAAGCATCATTGAATTTTACGGAAAACGCAGCAGACAGAATCTGAAAATCGGCTATTACGATACGAAACGGATGATTTATGGACTTGCCGGAATGATTTACTATATTGAACAAACACGAAAAGAGTGGTATTATGAAAAAATATTAAGTGGTTTGAGTGAGATTGAGAAGGCAGAGATTGCGTTTGTGCTGAAATTGTCTCATGGATTTTCCGATGAAACACTCTATATGGCAATGCTTGAGGCGAGTGCAAAATTACTTCATGTGCCAAAGTATCAGATTTATACGGTACAGGCATTAGAAGAGGCAGTATATCGAAGATATGAGCGTCTCAGAGATCAGATTAATTTACCAAGATTTGTACATGTGTTCATGGAAATCAGAAAGGATAGTAAAATGAATTTAAAAGGACGTAATTTTTTGACACTGAAAGACTTTACTCCAGATGAGATTATGTATCTGGTTGATCTGGCAGCAGATCTGAAAGAAAAGAAAAAACAGGGAATTACCGGAAATTCTCTGAAAGGGAAGAACATTGCATTGATTTTTGAAAAACCGTCTACAAGAACTCGGTGTGCATTTACTGTGGGTGCGTGTGATGAGGGCGGTATTCCGACTTATTTATCAGAGCATGATATTCAGTTGGGACACAAAGAGAGCATTCAGGATACGGCTCGTGTTCTCGGGCGTATGTTTGACGGGATTGAATTCCGCGGCTTCAAACATGAGCATGTGGAAGCGCTTGCAAAATACAGCGGAGTTCCGGTGTGGAATGGCTTGACAGATGAGTATCATCCAACACAGATTCTTGCAGACCTTTTGACGATGAAAGAACATTTTGGGTATGTAAAAGGACTGAAATTCGTATATCTTGGAGATGGGAGAAACAATATGGCGAACAGTCTTATGATCGGATGTTCGAAAGTAGGTGTTGATTTTGTTATCATTGCGCCAAAAAAACTGTGGCCGGGAGAAGAACTTGTTACGCTGTGTGAAGGGTATGCAAAAGAAGCCGGTTCCTCGGTCTGTGTGACAGATTGCATCGATGCAGTTGAGGGCGCGGATGTGTTGTATACGGATGTATGGTGCTCTATGGGTGAGGAAGATAAAGCGGCTGAGCGAATTGCGCTTTTAAGTCCTTATCAGATCAATCAGGAACTGATGGACAAGACCGGAAAAGAGGGGACAATCTTCATGCACTGCCTTCCTGCGGTGAAAGGCAAAGAGGTGACGGAAGATGTATTTGAAGGAAAGGCATCAGTAGTATTTGATGAAGCGGAGAACCGTCTTCATACAATCAAGGCGGTTATGGTCGCAACACTTGGAGAATAAGCAGAGAAAGAGGACGAGTTGTGAAGGCAGAGATTTTGAAAATGCTTCGGGAAAGTAAAGAATATGTGTCGGGGCAGCAGTTGTGTGAACGGCTTCAGGTATCGAGAACAGCAGTGTGGAAAGCGATCAAGCAGTTGGAGAATGAAGGGTATCAGATTGAGGCCGTAAGAAACAGAGGATATCGAATTGTGGAATGTCCGGACGTGCTTTCGCAAGAGGAGATAGAAAGCCTGATGCAGACAGAGTGTATGGGAAGGCATGTCATTTATTATGAAGAGACAGACTCGACGAATACAAGGATCAAACATCTGGCGGAACAGGGAAAAGAGCATGGCACGTTAGCGGTCGCTGACCGTCAGAATTCCGGAAAAGGAAGGCGTGGCAGAGCTTGGGAATCTCCGCTGGGTAAAAATATCTATATGTCTCTGCTTTTAAGACCGACGATGGAGCCATCCAAAGCCCCTATGCTGACATTGGTGATGGCGTATAGTGCGGCGATGGCGATCCGAGAGCAGGAAGGACTTGAAGTCGGAATTAAATGGCCGAATGATCTTGTGATTGGAACGAAGAAAATATGTGGAATTCTAACGGAGATGAGTGCCGAGATTGATTATATCAACTATGTTGTAATTGGAGTCGGAATCAATGTGAATATGCAGTCTTTTCCGGAAGAACTGTGTGAAAAGGCGACCTCATTGCGTGTGGAAAAGGAAAGCCCGATAAAACGTTCTGCATTGATTGCATGTATCATGAAAAAGTTTGAAGAAAACTATGAGCGGTTTGCAAAAGAACAGAATTTAAAATTTTTGCAGGAGGATTACAATCGTCTTCTAGTAAGCAAAGAAAAAGAAGTGAGAGTTCTGGAGCCTGGAGGCGAATATAACGCCTATGCATTGGGCATCAACGAGACAGGTGAATTGCTTGTGAGAAAAGAAGATGGCGAAGAGGAGACTGTTTTTGCGGGAGAAGTCTCTGTGCGCGGAATCTACGGGTATATTTAGGAGGAATGTATGTACGAAGAAAAAATTGTACTTTGTGGTGCGAATTCATATGATAGAAAGTTTTATCTGAATCCGGATTTTGAGGCACTTCCAGACAGCATCAAAGATGAACTGAAGATCATGTGTGTATTGTACACGGAGGACGTCGGAGGGATTCTGACATTGGTATTTGAAGAAGATGGAGAGCTTATGTTTGAGGTTACGACAGAGGACAATGATCTGCTTTTTGATGAAATCGGAAGTCATCTGAAGATTAAAGAACTTCAGAGAACCAAAAAAGAACTGCTGGAGTCTTTGCAGTTGTATTATAGAGTCTTCTTTTTAGGGGAGGAAGTATAATGCTGCTGGTAATTGATGTGGGAAATACAAATATCACTCTGGGAGTATTTGAAAAAGAAAAATTAGAGGCGACATTTCGCATGACGGCGAAACAACCAAGAACTTCGGATGAATATGGAATCAAGCTCTGTACGTTATTGGAACACAGAGGATTTGATATCGAAGAGATTGATGCGGTGATCGTGTCGTCGGTTGTGCCGGACATTATGCACTCTCTTGGGAGCGCGATCATTAAGTATTTCCATATAAAGCCGCTCATCGTATCGCCCAATTTGGAGACCGGACTTCAGATAAACACAGAAAATCCGAAGGATACGGGACCTGATCGAATTGTAGATGCGGTTGCTGCTTATGAAAAATATGGCGGTCCAGTCATAGTCATTGATTTTGGAACTGCGACGACCTATGATGTGGTAAGTGAAAAGGGAGTCTTTGAAGGTGGTGTGATTTCTCCGGGAATCCGCACATCAGCGAGAGCATTGTGGGGCGGAGCATCTATGCTTCCGGAGATTGAGATAAAAAAGCCGGAGTCTATTCTTGCAAAAGAGACTGTATCCAGTATGCAGGGGGGGCTTGTGTTCGGCTATATCGGAGAGACAGAATATATTGTCAACAAAATCAAAAAGGCTGGATTTGCAAATGCAAAGGTTGTAGCCACAGGCGGATTGGGGAATATTATTGTATCTGAGACAGATGTTGTGGATATCTATGACCCGGAATTAACGCTGGAAGGGTTACGCATTATTTACGAAAAAAACAAAGGGTTAAATTAGAATGAAAACGTTAAAAATTGGGACGGTAGAATTAGAAAATCCATATATTTTAGCACCGATGGCAGGGGTGACAGACCTGCCTTTTCGTCTGCTGTGCAAAGAACAGGGAGCGGGACTTTTGTGCATGGAGATGGTAAGCGCAAAAGCGATACAGTATAACAATAAGAATACAAAGGCGTTGTTGGAGATTCATCCGGAAGAATTGCCGGTATCTCTCCAGTTATTTGGATCTGATCCGGATGTGATCAGTGAGATTGCAAAACGAATAGAGGAACTTCCATTTTCCATATTGGATATCAATATGGGGTGTCCGGTTCCGAAGATTGTGAAGAATGGAGAAGGTTCCGCATTGATGAAAAATCCGAAACTAGTGTATGAGATTGTCAGAAAGACGGCAAGGGCAATTCAAAAGCCGGTCACAGTGAAAATCCGAAAGGGATTTGATGATACTTGCATCAATGCGGTAGAGATTGCGAAAATTATTGAGGATGCCGGAGGAAAAGCGGTGGCGGTTCATGGAAGAACGAGAGAACAGTATTATTCCGGAAAAGCAGACTGGGATATTATCCGTCAGGTGAAAGAGGCGGTATCCATTCCGGTTATTGGAAATGGAGATGTTGTCTCAGGAGAAAGTGCAATCGCGATTCAAAAAGAGACAGGTTGTGATGGCGTGATGATTGGCAGGGGAGCGCAGGGAAATCCGTGGATTTTTTCAGAACTTTTGGAATATGAGCGAACCGGAAGGATGCCGTTACGTCCGAGTGTGGAAGCGATTAGGAAGATGATGCTTGGTCATGCACAGCTTCAGATGCAATATAAGGGAGAATATCTCGGAATCCGCGAGATGAGAAAACATGTATCGTGGTATACAAGTGGACTCCCAAACTCAGCAAAACTGCGAGATGAGATTAATAGAGTGGAGAGTTATACAGAGTTGGAAGAGCTGCTGCATGAAAGGCTGAATGCGCACGTTTGAATCGGATATAGAAAGTGCATAAAAACATCCTGAAAATGAGGTCAAAAGAACTTATTTTGGATGTTTTTTTTGTGATTTTTTAGTGGACAAATAGAATTAAGGCAATTATAATATAAAATAAGGCAAAATTGGAAAGAATTTATATATTTTGTACAATCCGAGTTTGCTTTACGAATATTTGAAGTAGAGTAGGAGGAAAACATGAAAAAAAGAGGGAGAGCTTTGGCGCTATTGCTTGCGGCAACCTTGGTATTGGGAAGCGTACCGGGGACAGTGATGGCACAGGAGAAATCAAAGCCAGCAGACAGTACAACGAAAGAGCAGCCGTTTTGGCCAGGAACAGGTGGAAGTGAAAAATTCCGTATTCCTTGTCTAGTGGCATTGGATGATGGAACTTTGGTAGCCGGTTGTGACGCAAGATGGAATGGTGGAGCAGACGGAGGCGGATTAGATACAATCGTATCATATTCCAAAGATAAAGGAGAAAATTGGAACTATACATTTGCCAATTATTTAGGAGATAACGGAAATGTGTGGAATAAAAATTCTACTGCATTTATTGATCCTGCGATGGCGACAGATGGAAAAAAGGTATATATGATTGCGGATCTTTATCCGGCAGGATATGCTTTGAATGGTGCAGTAACACAACCTATTCCGGGAAAAAGTCACGATAAAGATGGGAATATTCTTCTAGCAGATGCGAGAGGATGGGAGAATGTATTAGGTGGAGAACGTGCAAAGTCTGAAAACTATACATATCGATTAGAAAAGAATATGGATAAAAAATCGGAGTCTGCATATCTGATTAAAGATGCCAACGGGAAGACAATGGAAGATTATACAGTCGATGCTTACTTTAATGTCAGCAAAGGAAAAGAGTTGGTTGCGAATCTTTTTGAGGCAAACTCTCCATTTCAAGTATGGCCAACGGATTATCTCTACTTGACGACATCTGAAGATGGAGGAAAGACATGGTCTGAACCTTCTATTTTAAATATGAGAAAAGAATCAGAACAGTCTCTTTTAGTAGGACCGGGGCGTGGAATGGTGACCTCTAGTGGAAGAATCCTCTTTACGGCATATGAGTTTACAAAAGGAGATAAAAATAGTACCGCAATCTACTCGGATGACGGCGGGAAAACATGGGAAAGAGGTGCATCTGTAGCTGGATTAAGTTCGGAGGCGGTTGTGACAGAGGCAGATGGCAAACTTTATATGTTCACTCGTCATGGTGGGTACTATATATCAGACAATGAAGGAGAAACGTGGTCTGAGAGAAGAGAAGTGGGACTTACTTACAATTTAGGATGCCAATTGACAGCGATTACTTATCCGCAGAAAATTGATGGAAAAACGGCAATCCTATTCGCAGCACCTTCAAGTACAGGAAGCAGATCAGCAGGAAAAATTTTTGTAGGATTGGTGCAAGAAGATGAAACATTAGATTGGAAATATACATATGACATTAACAATGGTCATTATGCATATTCTTGTTTGACAGTATTGCCTGATGGAACAGTTGGACTGTTGTATGAAAGTGCAGATCAGCAATTGACTTATAAGAATTACTCAATTGAAGATATTGCAAAAGATGCAGCAATCGGAAATATTTGGTGTACAGATGGAGGCAAATTTGTATCGGAAGTTGCTCTGAAATCGAATGTAAGCAAGGAACTGACTGTAAATGGAGTAACCACAGGCAAAGAAGTGAAAGTATCTTCTGACAACGAAAAGGCAGTGACAGCAACATATGCAGATGGAAAAGTGATATTGACTTCACCAGAGACAGTGAAAGGTCTTGAACAGGCAGCTGTAACATTAGAATCAGAAGGTGCAACTACAAAAATCAAGGTAAATGTGACAGATTCAGAAAAATATGAGATTGTAGACTTGAAAATTGGTGATACAAAGACATATACAGATAAAACCGGAAATTATGAAGGAAAAGTTGATGAGTCAAACTTGGATAAAAATGTTGCAGATGTTACTGTAGAAGGTGAAGACGCACAGGTAGTGGAAACACAGTTAAAAGCGCAGACTGCAACTTCGGTAGCAAATTTTGATGGTGAGAAAAAATCATTGGATAGTTGCCTGTTTACCTTCGATAAAGTGAAAAATAAAGAAAATACATATCAAATTTCTGCAGAGGCTGGAGAGAAGAAAGTTTATATCGGTCACAGAAATGCGCCAAAACAATGTGTGAGTACAGCAAATGTAACGGAGATTCAGTTGGAACAAAAAGATGGTGCAACAGTAGTATTTAAAGATACATCTAATGGAAGTACTGGGCAATTGTTGTATTTCTGGAAAGATGATACAAAAAAGTTACATTTTGATAGAAATAGTACAGACCATGCAAACTGCCATTTAGAGCTATATCAAAAAGCGAACACGGCAACTGAGACAGAACTTCCGGGCTATCAAAAAGTAACTACATTAAATCAGATTACTGATGGCGGGCAATATCTGATTGCTGCAAAAGCAGCTGATGGAAGTTACTATGTGGTGAATCCGTCTTCGACAGATAAAAATTGTGAGCATGTAGCAAAAGTGGTGAAGGAAGAAGTAGCGGTAAAACCAGAAGTAGCAGTACAGCTTGGCACAAGCGCGCAGTTTGATGGGGAGAAAGAGAAAATTAGCAGTTGCTTGTTTACATTTGATAAACAGGATAATGGAAAATATATTATTTCATCGACAACGGCCAGTGGTCAGAAAGTGTATTTGACACCAAAGACAGCCACTACGGCAAATACACCACTTACTACAAGTGGAGCATCTGTCGACATAATGGATAGAGCAAATGGTAAAGTCAGTTTTAGACAAGATGGAGAGGGGGGGGCAGGAGGAACTCTGTATTTCCACAGAGAGGCAGATAAGTTACATTTTGATAGACAAGGTGAACCAGATCAAAATTGCGAGTTTGAGCTTTACAAACAATCGGAAAATGCAGATGGAAGAGTTATCAAAGGCTATCAAAAAGTGAATGAATTATCACAGATTTCTGATAATGGGCAATATTTGGTTGCAGCAAAAGCAAGCGATAATAACTATTACTTACTGAATCCTGCACAGGGAGATAACAAGTACAATTATGTTGCGAAAGTGACGAATGAGATGTACGAAGGTGAAACGACAGCTGCAAAGACAGAGATTACAATCACCGGAAAGGCAGAAGGAAAGACATCTGTAACAATCGGAGATGTGGCATATTATATTATCGTGCAAAATGATGTCAAAGAAGTGGCGTTAAAATTAGGTGAAACGTATAATTTAGTTGGAAAAATTTTGAAGGAGGAGGGAGATGTCAATAGTATCACAAAAGAAGCGAGAAGTGATATGCCTCCTTACAAAGCAATTACAACAGTAGAAGAAGGAACTTACTTATTTGGTAACGATACACATATTATGCTCAATTCACAAAGTACCGTGTCAGAGGCTCCGAAGAGTCTTGGGATGGCAACAACGAACTTTAGCACAGGTGAATATGCAGAATCAGCGTGGACAATTACAAAAGTTGATTCAGGCTATACGATGAAAGATGTCAATGGAAAATATGTGAATATCTCAGGACAGGATGTTGAGTTGAAGGATACACCTCAGACATTGTTGATTAAGGAAAAAGAAAACGGCAGAGTGTCAGTTTCTAATAGCAACATGTATTTGAATAACTGGGCTAATTCAAATAATAGAGTAGCAGCATACAACCAAGATAATAATACATGGTATTTCTACAAAGCTTCGTCTGGAAATTTAGTGACTGCAGAAGCTGTAGGCAAAGTGACATTAGTGACGGAAGGAACTACTTATAAGATTACGATCAAGGAACATGAATCTCAAGAATGTGAACACTCATACAAATGGGAAGTAACAAAAGAACCGACATGTACAGAAAAAGGTGTGGAGACTGGAACATGTAGCAAATGTGATGAAACAACTACAAGAGAAATTCCAGCATTAGAACATACAGAAGAGTTGCAGGGAGCGAAAGAAGCAACATGTACAGAAGCAGGTTACACAGGCGACAAAGTGTGTAAAGTGTGTGGCACAGTTGTGGAAAAAGGAGAAGCAATCGAAGCGCTTGGACATCAGTTTGGTGGTTGGACGGTAGAAAAAGAGGCAACTGATACAGAAACAGGTTTGGAAGTTCGTATTTGTCAACGTGATAACTGTAAAGAAAAAGAAACAAGAGAAATTCCGAAACTTCCGGTTGCACCAGAAGAGGTAGATAAATCAGCATTAGAGAAATATTACAACGAATGTTTGACATATTACAAAGAGGCTGATTACACAGCTGACAGCTGGAAAGGATATCAGGCGGCAATGGCTAACGCAAAAGCTGTATTAGAAGATGAAGATGCTACAGAGCAGGATGTAAAAGGTTCTATTACAGCAATTAAAGATGCGGCACAAAATCTGAAAAAGGTTTCTAATGTTACAAAACCAGATGGCAATAAGAATGAACAGAATAAGCCGGCAAAAACAGGTGATGCAGATTCAGCAGTGCCATTTATGTTAGGAATGGCAGGATGCCTTGGTGCAGCGGTTGAAGTTATTCGCAGAAGATTTGGAAAATAAAATATAATAGAGTGAATTGAAAGGAAAAGGGATGTCGGGAACGGTGTCCCTTTTGCTAACATCAAGATAAAAATTTGACAAAAGACAGTGGTGTACAGTACAATAGATTAGAAATGACAAATTTCATATAGCAATTTGCTAGGGGAGCCATGAGCTGAGAATCACACAGATGTGTGTTGACCCTCATCACTTGAACCGGTTAGTACCGGCGGAAGGAAGCAGTACCGAAGTGGTTTCTCCTGTAAAAAATTATTTTAGGAGGTTTTTTTATGTCATTTTTTGTATCAACAACAGAGAGTGGGTATCAACTCACGACAGCGGGATATGTTGCAGCGGCAGTGATTTTAATTGCGTTGATTGTGCTTGCGACAGTTCTGGCAAAGAAAGAGAAAAAGGAAAAGAAGAAAATGGGGACAAAGCAGCTTGTGTTCTGTGCGATGGCAGTGGCACTTGCGATGGTGACATCTATGTTAAAGGTTTATTCTTTCCCATTCGGCGGTTCTATTACATTGTTCAGCATGTTATTCATCTGCTTTGTAGGTTATGTGTATGGTCCGGCAACAGGAATTTTGACAGGTGCTGCATATGGTGTACTGCAATTTATTATTGAGCCGTATATTTATTTTCCACTGCAGGTATTGGTTGACTATCCGCTCGCATTCGGGGCACTTGGATTGTCCGGAGTATTTGCGGAGTCCAAGTATGGACTAGTAAAAGGCTATCTGCTCGGTGTGTTTGGAAGATATGTATTTGCAGTCATTTCCGGATGGATTTTCTTTGGAGAGTATGCCTGGGACGGATGGGGAGCGCTTCCATATTCCTTGGTATATAACGGATGCTACATATTTGCTGAGGCGGTGATTACAGTTATTATAATCTCTATTCCGGCAGTGTCAAAGGCATTGAAAAAAGTAAAAATATCGGCAGTGAATGTATAGATTTTCAAACCCTAAAATTGAGGGCAAAATAAGTAGATTTCTTGGGGCTGTATGGTGAGATATGATTATAAACAAGTCGACAAATCGGAAGTTTCAAAGGAGAAAACAATGAAAGCATTTGACACAAATTATAAGTTAGGTTGTCTGTGCTATCAACGACTTACAAGATGAGTTTGATGAAAATGACAGTGAAATCGAAACTGTTGCTCGTGCAAATGATATAAAATGGGATATTATTCAGTTCCGGGTATTTGCTCAAATTCTTTATATGGGGAAGATATATGAATGATGTAACTTCGGAATTGACAGATATAGAAAGACGAGGAGAAAAATAAAAATGGATATAGCAGTATTTAAAGAGTTTCGTCGAAAATGCTCTGAAGAATTACCAAATGAAATTGACAAGATACTTCAAAATGCAAAAGGGGAAAAAGCCTGTGCCATTAGTTTTATCACTACTGACGACTTTTACGGTTTTTATATGTCGTGGGATTACAGCACTGAGATAGATGAGTATTTTGAGTGGGAAAATGCAAGTTATCCAGATTTCTTATATCAGCCACTTGTTGATATTGTTGATGCTGACGAAGAAATTGACTTTTGCGAGCCATCCGATGAAAAATGGAATTTTGCCGAAACCCTGCTTTCTGTATTGGAAAAGAATATTAAGGAAATTCCAGAAGAAATATTGGAAAAGAATGGTTTTAGAAGAGAAGACATTCTATTTTTTGCTACAATGGGGGATGGCGATTATATTGAAGAAATGCTTGAAGCATCTATAAAAATGTTCAATTCCAAAAAAACTCTTGAAGCTTATGACTTGACAGAGTAACCGGAAAGTTGGACAGAGCGGAAAATCGGTATTGATAGGGAGGGAATAAACATGTATATTGAAAAGTATTGGGGTAATTACATTGGTGGTACAGATGACAGCTTGACCCTGTTGGATTATTTGATTGATAAGCAGAAACCAGAGATTACGTTAAGCGAAATATTTGCAGATACCGGACTGAATAATCTGAATTGGAATTTCCGTACTTCATCCAATCTGAAATATATCGATTCTGAAGGCGGAGAACACGAGTTTTATTATGCCATTGATTTAATAACTGATTTGGCGGCTTTGATGTTGGAGTGTTCTGTAAGCGGCAGTGTGTCCTTAAGGGAATTAGTGGATGACGAGGACAAAGATGCTGTTCGCATAACTTTTACAGAAGAAGAAAAAAATGCTATGAACAAAGCGCTGGCTGACTTTGTGAAAGAACCGCTGGCTTATGACCTTCATGAGATGGTTCCTGATGAAGATATGCAAGAAATGGCACAAGATTGTGAAAATCTTCGCAAGGAATTGTGTGAATAACTTCCCATTTAATGGAGAGTTGAGCGAATCAGCAAATTGGAAGTTTACAGCGGGTACATTTATGAAAGAATTAAAAATATTTCCAGAGTGTGATGGACATATAGAAAGTATCTTAATCGGTTACTGAATAGTAAAACTATCTTTTCAAACATGGAATGCAAAAAAACTGGTTCTTATTTACAATGATGTGGAAAATGCTTAAGTTTTGAGCATTCTTGCAAAGTCAGTTAAAATATTCGAAGTTGGAAAAGATGAAACGAAGCAAATCCGAATATCTAAAAATAATGCATATTATTGGAGCATTGAAGAAAGAATTAAATAAGAATAGCACAATAGAAAATTCTAGTTTATCGAGCAGATAGTAAACCTAGCCGATCCAGTCAATAGCAAGTACACGGCTTTTCCACGACAAACGCATGAGTAAATAAATTGTGAACACCCTTTTTTCTGATAAACTAAAGAAAAAGGGGTGTTTCTTTATGCAAGAATTGTTAGAAAAAGAAAAGATTAAGAAAAAACGGTATGTAATTGGGTTGCATGCGTTTGTCGTGTGGAAAACCAGCGGAATTCTTGACATTAGAGGATGTATCATGTATAATATTGAAATTGTGAAAATAAAATTATTTATCAGAATTTTTAAGGCAGAATTTTCAAAATAGATATGCTCCAAAAAGGGGCGTAAAGGGGTAAGAAAGGAAGTATAAAAATGGCAGAAAAGAAAACATTACTCACTTATGCAGGATTAAAAGCGCTGGAAGAAGAGTTGGAAAATTTAAAGGTGGTAAGACGTAAAGAAGTGGCTGCAAAGATCAAAGAAGCAAGAGAGCAGGGCGACTTATCAGAAAACGCAGAATACGATGCAGCAAAAGATGAACAGCGTGATATTGAAGCACGTATTGAAGAGATTGAGAAAATCTTGAAAAATGCAGAGGTTGTTGTAGAAGATGAAGTAGACTTTGACAAAATCAACGTAGGCTGCACTGTTTCATTATATGACGTAGAATTTGAGGAAGAAGTAGAATACAAAATCGTAGGTTCTACAGAGGCAAACAGCCTTGCAGGTAAGATTTCGAATGAGTCTCCGCTTGGAAAAGCATTGATTGGCAAAAAAGTGGGAGATAAAGTAGAGGTAGAAGCTCAGGCTGGTATTATCGAGTACGAAGTGCTGAAAATCGACAGAAGCGTATAAGAATAGGAGAGAAGAGACATGGCTGAACAAAAGAATGTACAAGAACAAGATATTAATCAATTGAGAAAAGTGCGCCGTGAGAAATTTGCAGATTTGCAGGCAAATGGAAAAGATCCATTCCAGATTACAAAATATGATGCAGATGCACACAGCCAGGAGATCAAAGATAACTTTGAGACAATGGAAGGAAAAAAAGTGTCCATAGCAGGACGTATCATGTCTAAGCGTGTGATGGGAAAAGCTTCATTCTGTAATGTGCAGGATTTACAGGGAAATATTCAGTCTTATGTTGCAAGAGACTGTGTTGGAGAAGAAGAATATAAAGATTTCAAGAAAATGGATATCGGTGATATTGTGGGAATTAAAGGTGATGTATTCCGCACAAAGATGGGTGAGATTTCTATCCATGCAGAGGAAGTGACATTACTTGCAAAGAGTTTACAGATTCTTCCAGAGAAATTCCACGGATTGACAAACACAGATTTACGTTACCGTCAAAGATATGTGGATTTGATTATGAATCCGGATGTAAAAGATACATTTGTTAAACGTTCTAAAATTTTGGCTTCTATCAGAAGATATTTAGACGGACAGGGATTCATGGAAGTTGAGACCCCGATGCTGGTAGCAAATGCCGGTGGTGCAGCGGCAAGACCGTTTGAGACACACTTCAATGCTTTAAATGAAGATCTCAAACTTCGTATTTCTTTGGAATTGTATTTGAAGAGATTAATCGTCGGCGGACTGGAACGCGTTTATGAAATTGGACGAGTATTCCGTAACGAGGGTTTGGATACAAGACATAATCCGGAATTTACATTGATGGAATTATATCAGGCATATACAGATTACAACGGAATGATGGATCTGACAGAGAACTTATACCGCTATGTGGCACAGGAAGTGCTTGGAACAACAACAATCACTTACAATGGCGTAGAGATGGATCTTGGAAAACCATTTGAGAGAATCACAATGGTAGATGCTGTAAAGAAATATGCGGGTGTTGATTTTGATGAAATCCACACATTGGAAGAAGCAAGAGCAGCTGCAAAGGAACATCACGTAGAATTTGAAGAACGTCACAAAAAAGGTGATATTCTTGCGTTATTCTTCGAAGAATTTGCAGAGGAGCACTTGATTCAGCCAACATTTGTAATGGATCATCCAATCGAGATTTCTCCACTTACAAAGAAAAAACCAGAGAATCCAGAATATACAGAACGTTTCGAGTTCTTTATGAATGGATGGGAAATGGCAAATGCTTACTCAGAGCTGAATGACCCAATCGACCAGAGAGAACGTTTCAAAGTGCAGGAAGAATTGCTTGCTCAGGGTGACGAAGAGGCGAACACAACAGACGAAGATTTCTTGAACGCACTTGAAATCGGTATGCCACCAACAGGAGGTATCGGATTTGGTATCGATAGAATGTGTATGTTGTTGACAGACAGTGCAGCAATCCGTGATGTGTTATTATTCCCGACAATGAAGAGC
>MJGMH1__coassemble_1937_pt1 | contig 44898 bp, 48 predicted proteins | sample MJGMH1__metabat2_high_PE_009 | metagenome-assembled genome bin MJGMH1 | reverse complement strand
AGATTCGTATTTTAAGATTTAGAGCCTAAAAATTGGCATTAACCGACAGCCCCTTTCTTTTCTTATGAACGCCCCTCTCGTCTCTTACGCACAAATACTGCAACTACCGCTGCACATGCTGCCATGAGAACCGCAACCGGAAAGACTGTGGCTGTATCTCCTGTCTTGGCTGGCTTGTTGTCTTTCTGATCTTTATTTGGAGCAGATGGCTTTTTATCCGGTTTTGTGTCTGGTTTTTGCTCCGGTTCTTCCTTTCCACCCTCTGCTTTCTCCAAATTATTCACTGCCTTTTCTAATTCTGCCTTTGCTGCATCTATCTGTTCCTGAGTTGCATTTTTATCTTCCAGCACTGCCTTTGCCGCTTTCAATGCAGACTGGTAAGCCTTCCAACTGTCTGCTGTGTAATCTTTCTCAGACAGCTTGTTATATTCGTTTACCAATTCTTCCAAATCTGATTTGTCCGGCGTCTCCGGTGGATCTACCGGCGGTGTATCTTTTCCCGTCACAGTAATCTGTACGTTTCCTTTCACGCCATTATGCGCTGTCGCAATGACATCTGCTCTTCCTTTTGCCTTCGCTGTCACCGTTCCATCTTCACCCACTGAAAGAACTGTCTCATCCGATACAGACCAAGTCACCTCTGTATCTGTTGCATTTTCCGGTAATACTTTCGCTACTGCCTTTGTAGTATCGCCTACCTTCAAATCTGTCTTTTCAGCTGTCACCTCAACACTTTTCACATCCACATCTGGTTCCGCATTGTCATTGAATGCTGTGACAAATTTTGCCTCTGCCCAATCAGCATGGTCATTACTATCTTCTGCTCCTTTCAATGCCTGTAAATGAAGTTCTTTTGCATTTTGTGGAATCTCTACCTTAATATGCTCCATCACATTTGAACTTGTTAGTTCCTTTGTTGCTGCAACCTCTTTTCCATCAATGAAAACTTTAAATGTTACAGCTCCTTTTCCTGCCTGAGCTGCATCGACACCTACATAAGTCTCAAACGTCTGATATCCTTTGCCATCCAAATTATAATAAATATTGGCATCCGCATGTGACCATACGCCTTTTTCAAAAGTCCGTACCGTTCCTTCTGCATTCTCCACTAACCGGATTGGATTGCCGTCATGTGTTTTATCTTTTCCAAATGGTTTATTATTCCATCCGTTTGTTGATTTACTTTCTTCCGTCAAGTCTGACAGGTACACAACAGATTTCCAAACCGTTTTTCGTCTTAGCAACAACTTCCACAGCGCCGCTTTTTTTCGCTGTCAAAGTTCCAGTAGTAGCATCCATCGTTGCTTTCTCTGTCTCTTTTCCTGTCGTTGGGTCTACAACAGACCATGTCACAGTCTTATCTGCATTTCCTTCTGCCGTCACTTCTGCCTCGTATTTTAGTGTGTCCCCTGTCAACTTTTCATCTGTCGTTTTAATCTTAATTGCTGTCGGCTGCGCCTTTGCTTCTCCGCTCACTGTATAGGAAATCGGAGCCGCTTCAAATTTTCTTCCGCCAACAACAGCATATGCTGTTACATCCGCTGTTCCGTTGCTAACCGCTGTCACAACGCCTGTAGAAGATACTTTCACAACAGCTTCATTTGATGATTTGTAGAAAATCGTTTCTGCTTTGTCTAATTTATTGTCCGCATTATTTGCCGCAATATCATTCGTCAATGTAATGTCGTTTGTAGTTGTATTCTGAAGAGAAATACCTGCATTCAAACCACCGTCGTATTGATTCCCTTCAATTTCAACCTGCTTACATCCATTAAAGTTATATAATCTTGTCCCAAACTCTGTTCCACTTGTTGTTACTGTGAGTGGAGAAGTCTCACCTACAGAAAGAGTTGCATCATCTTCCGTTGTAGTCACTGTCACATCAGGATTATAGCGGTACACCTTATTGTTTTTAAACGTCAAATCTTCTACACATTTCGCATTCAGCACTTGCTGATTCTGCACCATAAAAAATGTGTTGTTTTCGATTTTCATATTTTTATGGATTGTTCCATTAACCGTTTTATTCGTTGGCTCTACCAAAATCGCCGGCGCTCCTGTAGTCAACGGATTTACAATAAATGTATTCCCACTGATTGTGACATCCGTTGTACGTCCAGACTCATACCAACTCTGTGCATCATTAGAGATGTAGATTGCTGCCATCCCCATATGATCAAATACATTATCGGTAATCTCCACTTTTCCTCTCATCGTACAGAGTACTCCACGCGTTGGTGTCTCTTTGAAAATATTGTCATGAATGTTCACGTTTGGTGTATAAGTGATATTTTCTATCGCATGTTGATTGACCTTCACTTCTTCTGGAATCACCTGATCAAAAGTCAGTTTAATCTTTGTCAGATCATTCAGACTTCCTTTTCCGTCAGAACCATCCACTTCTGTTACTGTTCTCACTACTGGTTTTCCATTTTCCGATACTTGAACCATATTTCCAAGCGTAGAGAATTCTACTTGATCCCCTTTATAATAGTTCGGGAATCCGGATGTCTCATGGTGCTTATATTGAACAGTCACTTCTTTTCTATTTTCACTAATATCAATCACTTGCAAAAATGTACCGTGAACATTAATCGGATCATCATGTGGATTCGAGAACGTACAGCCTAAAATATCAATGTTTCCTTTACATCCTGACATCTGAATAAAATCCGCATATCCCGCTGTTGTTCTTCCAGACGCTTTATCTGTCTCAAAATCCACATCTTTCATTGTGATATTTTCCGTAAACTGCCCAACCATACCAAAACCGTGGATAAAACGAATATCCAAATCATTTAAAGCAACATCTTTACTTTGACAAAACAAGGTTCCTGCGTGATCTCTCGTTGTATCACGTAACTGATAGCAAAATCCCTCTTCCAATGTTTTCAAATTAGAATATGTAATCTGAATACGATTATTTCCTAAATCCGCAATTTTTGACACATCATTAAACACATGCTGAGCAGATCCTCGTGTTCTCCAAGTCTGACCGTTTTTTGTATCAAAAATCTGAGAATATGTAGAACCATTAAATGTATATGTCCAATAATATTCATCTGTATACGGACTCTTATCACTCATCCACTTGATGCTGTTACCCTCTACCTTATAGTTATAACACTCGGGAAAATAATATGTAACTGTCTTATCCTTTTTATCAATTGCCGTTATATCGACAACTGTCGGTACCTGAAAGTCTACTTCAAAATTTTGGAACTTTACATTCTGGCTATCAATCGATGCAAATGTTGTCATCTTCCCATGGAACATAAAAAGAGAATCATTACCTTCTACCGTAACATTATCCATACCTTCGATGAGGATACCGATTTTCTTATCTTCATACTGTTCTCTCGCCCCGGTCGTGTTCGAGATATACAACTTTCTCTCCTCATCTTTATCTGGATAAATGTCATATCTTCCTTCTGGAAAATTAATCACAACCGGAATATTAGACTTATCCGTTTCCTTCTTTGCCTCTTCAATAGCCTTCTGAATGGCAGGTGTACTGTCTGTTGCGCCCGTCGGGTCTGCGCCGTATTCCGTCACATCAATGACTATTTTCTCCCCCTCATCTGCCGCTTCCGCAGCACCGCCAAAGCCTCCGGTACTTGGCACTGTCATACAAAGCGTCATCAAAAGAGCAACTAGCTTCTTTTTCACTTTCTTTCTCCTCCTATTTCTATCATTTTTCCCAAGATGTCTGACTTCACAGCTATAGTTTATTTTACAATAGTTATATGTATATAATAATATTTTTTATTTTTTTTGTAATTTCGTATATATTTCCAAAATAAGAAGTCTTAGCGCCTGAGGGTGGCGGTTAGGAATTTTTATTACTGCCATTCAAATAAAAAGAGCAAGGTACATATCTCTACATACCTTACTCTCAAAATATCTTTTTAGGTCTAGCCGTTTATAATTATTTTTTTGATATTCAACTCTTCATCCAGCAACACTACATTCGCTATTTTTCCCTCTGTGATTGAGCCATATTGTTCATACAATCCAACACTTTTTGCAGGGTTCATAGTCGCAGCTGCAACTGCGCTCTCTAGTGGGATTCCCATCTCCTTAACTGCAGTTCTCATGCAGTTCATCAGATTCGTTACAGAACCTGCAATCGCACCGTCTGATTTCAAAGTCGCAAGCTTTCCTACTACCTTTACATCTTGTCCACCAAGTGTATAATCTCCGTCTGACAAGCCACACGCTCTCATGCTATCACTGACCAACACGACTCTGTCATCTCCAAACATTTGGAATGTCGCACGGACAACTGACGGATGAATATGAATTCCATCACAGATCAACTCTACCATACAGTGTTCACTGTCTCTTGCTGCTCCGATTACTCCCGGCTCTCTGTGTGTAAATGGTGGCATCGCATTGTACAGATGTGTTGCATGACAAGCTCCCAATGCATATCCTGTCTTGGCAGTATCGTAGTCCGCCGTCGTATGCGCAAACGAAATATGCACTTCATCCTTCAGCTCACTGATAAATTCCATTGCCCCCTCTACCTCCGGTGCAATATCTACGAGACGAATCAATCCGTTTGCTGCCTCCTGAAGCCTTCTGAACATCGCAACGTCTGGTTTGTGAATATGTGTTGCTGCCTGTGCTCCCTTTTTCTTCGAACAGATAAACGGTCCTTCCATATTGATTCCAGCAAGCACAGCAGCCCCTTCTTTGTTCTCGTAAGTTCCTCCGTTTGCCATGATTTTCATCAGCTCTTCTTCTGATAAAGTCATCGTTGCCGGAACAATCGTTGTAACTCCCTGAGACGCCTCATATTCAGCAATCTTCTCAATTGCTTCTTTTGTACCATCACAAAAATCATATCCCATACATCCATGAAAATGTACATCAATCAATCCCGGGATTGCATAACAGCCTTCTCCGTCAATAATCTCTCCGCTGTCGAACAGATTATGCTTAAAAATTCCATTTTCAATTCCAATTGCTCCTGGTTCAAATGTCTTATCTTCTGTAAATACTTTTACATTTTTAATAATCATAACGCTTTGCACAGTCCCTATCCTGTGCTTCCTCCTTCCGGATCAGATTATGCTTCTACTTTTGAATATGCAGCCGCATCGCAAATCACAGTTACATCTGGATGCATCTGTAAAATAGATGCCGGAACAGATGGTGTTATCGGTCCGCTAAACGCTCTCTTTACAATATCCGCTTTATCTTCGCCGCTTACTACAACAACGATTTTCTTTGCGCTCATAATTGTACCAATTCCCATTGTGTAAGCCTGTCTCGGAACATCATCCGCCGATGCAAAGAAACGCTTATTTGCCTCGATTGTACTTTCCTGTAAGTCTACGCAATGTGTCACTTTATTAAATTCCTCTGCTGGTTCATTGAATCCGATATGCCCATTGTGTCCAAGACCTAATAACTGAAGATCAATGCCCCCTAACGATTTAATCAACTCTTCATAATTCGCACATTCCTTTTCTGCATCTGATTCCATACCATTTGGTACGTGTGTATTTGCCTTGTCAATGTTAATGTGATCAAACAAATTGTGATTCATAAAGTAGTAATAACTTTGATCATTATCTCTTGGAAGACCTTTATATTCATCAAGATTTACTGATTGCACTTGAGAAAAATCAAGATCTCCCTCTTCACATCTTTTGATCAGTTCTTTATAAGTTCCAATCGGAGATGAGCCTGTAGCAAGACCTAAAATACAGTCCGGTTTCATAATCACCTGTGCTCCGATTAAATTAGCAGCTTTTCTGCTCATCTCATTATAATCTGCTGTTTTAATAATTTTCATTCTTTTTCTCCTTCTTTTAATTTTATGTATGTCGAATCTACCTTAATTTTATTATAATATATATCCCTCTTTCTAGCAATTGCACAATCAGCCATATTTTGTATCTAATTGTAACTAAAGGGCATGTTTTAAAAAACATGCCCTTAGCTTCTAATATTTATTCTGTGCTATATGTGCTGCGACTCTTACATCCTGCTTTTTAACATGATTTACAAGCCAATCTCCAACACTTTTATTGATCTTTCCTACTAGTGTAACAGTTGGACCCTCTCTTTCTAACTCGTCTACCAATTCTCTAATTGCATGTTTGAATGCTTCGTGATATCTCTTATGATTTTCTGTGTCTGGATATTTATACTTTTCTTGAAGTCTCTCTTCTGCTGCAAAATGCTCTTCTGTATAATCTATCAGAAATTGCACCGCTCTTCCAAGTTCTTCTCTTCCTTTTCCTTCTCCACACGCTCTGAGCAGATTATTAATGTGCCCAAATAATTGTTCATGCTGTTCATCAATCATATCATTTCCAGTCAAAAGATCCTCTGTGAAATCATAAGTTCTTACAGGTATCCTATTTCTCTGCATCTTTGGTCCCTCCTGCTGATAGGTGGTACTTCGTGTCAGAGTAGTTTGTTCCTCCGCCCCATTCTCTCTTCTCAAATGAAACTTTCCAACTAATGTTTTCAAAAGCTGTGACTGCCCTGCAAGTTCCTGACTCGCTGCCGCACTCTCTTCCGCAGTTGCTGAATTGGTCTGTACAACACTTGAAATCTGATCTACACCCTGTGTAACCTGATTAATTGCATCTGCCTGCTCTATTGCCGCATTAGAAATTTTATCTACATAATCGACAACCTGTTTTGTACTTTCCACTGTCACACGAAGTGCTTCAGCTGTCTGTCCTGCAATGTGCGTTCCATTTGTCACTGCTTGAATCGTTCCCTCAATCAGATTCGTTGTATTACTTGCTGCCTCTGCACTCTTAGATGCAAGATTTCTTACTTCGTCCGCTACAACCGCAAATCCCTTACCTGCCTCACCGGCTCTTGCCGCCTCGACCGCTGCATTTAAAGCAAGGATATTTGTCTGGAATGCAATATCTTCAATTGTTTTAATAATCTTTCCAATATCGCCGGATTTCTGTTCGATCTCTTGCATTGCCTCGATCATTTCACTCATATGATCGTTCGAGAACAATAACTCATTCTGTGCCTCTGTTACTTTTGCACTTGCCTCACGTGCATTATCTGCAGTTTTCTGTACTTGCATAGAAATATCATTGATTGTGGCTGCAAGTTCCTCTACCGCACTCGCCTGCTCTGTTGCTCCTTGAGACAGTGCCTGCGCACCAGAAGACACCTGCTCTGCTCCATTTGCAACTTCATCTGAGGCAATGTTGATCTGAGAAAGTGTGGAGCTAAGATTTCTGTTCATCTGGCGAATTGCCAAAAGAATCGGTTGTATGTCACCTTTATAAACGCCGTCTTTTGCTCTGATATCAAAGTTTCCATCGGCCATCTCCGTTAATAATCTGGTTAAATCACCGATACTCTCTTCCAAAATCTCACAGCTCTTCTTTACATTTTCAATCAAAAGTCCAACTTCATCGTCTGATTCATATGTAAATTCCTGCTGCATCTTTCCTTGTGCAATTCTCTCCATTGCTTCTTCCACTTCTTTGAGAGGATTCACAATCATCTTAGTCACTCTAACCGCAATAAAAATGGCTATAGCAACAGATACAAGTAACATTCCTACGATAAAAACCGCCGAACGGTTTGTGATTCTTACATTTCTCTCCATCGCCTCCTGACGCAGAGAATCCGTTTCTGTGTTTAAAGGCTTTACTAATTCTACTACCTTTTCTAACATTGGTGTGCACTCTTCCAAAATTACTTTTTCAGCCTCATCCTCTTTTCCTTCATCCATAAGCTGAAGTACTTTGTCTCCAATGTTCAACCACTCTTCAATTGCTGTTCTATATTCTTCAACCGCATTCTTATCTAAAACATCGAGCTGTTCAATTGTATCCAAACCTTCTGTGATCAACTCAATATTTTCCTGAATGGCTTTTTTCTCAGTTGATACATCTGCTCCTGCTCCTTTTAGGACAACATCACGAATGTATCGCCCTACTACATTCGTATAAATACGGTTATTTTTCACCGCATCATCTACTGCTACTCCCCCTGACATAACCTCTTCCAAATCTTTATTTGATGTATTTAATGCTGAAATGGAACTCAAGGAAATCGCAACTGTCAAAACCAAAACTATACCAAAACTGACAAACAGTCTATTTCTTATCTTTAGCCTTTTTAACATCTTTTCTCCCTCATCTACATCTTTCTTTAATATTTGCTGTCATCGCAGGTCTCTATATTTTGAAAGTCAGAATATAGAAACTCTTCTCTATGGTTCTGAGAAGGCATCTCCTGTCCATGTGCATGACCTTTCAACCGGAACTGTCCAACTACCCCTTTCAGAATCTGTGACTGACTTGCAAGTTCTTCACTTGCCGCTGCACTTTCTTCTGCAGTAGCTGAATTTGTCTGTACAACACTGGAAATCTGATCGACACCTTGCGTAACCTCCGCAATCGACTGTGCTTGCTGTTCTGCCGCCTGACTGATCTTTACCACTGTATCAACCGCACATTCTGTACTTTCCACTGTAGCTGCAAGTGCCGCTGCTGTCTGATCTGCAATTCTTGTTCCTTCTTCCACCGCCTGAATAGAACCTTCAATCAAAATAGTTGTGTTTTTCGCAGCCTCTGCACTCTTAGATGCAAGATTTCTAACTTCATCCGCTACAACCGCAAAGCCTTTTCCTGCTTCACCGGCTCTGGCTGCCTCAACAGCCGCATTCAATGCAAGTATGTTCGTTTGGAATGCAATATCTTCAATGGTTTTAATAATTTTTCCAATTTCACTTGATTTTTGACTAATATCCTGCATTGCCTGAATCATCTGTGCCATACTTTCATTAGACTCCATAAGTTCACGACCTGCATTTTCCACCTGTTCTCTTGCAGTTCTTGCATGCTCTGCCGTACCGCTTACCTGCATTGAAATATCATTGATTGTCGCTGCAAGTTCTTCCACGGAACTCGCCTGCTCTGTTGCCCCCTGTGAAAGTCCTTGTGCTGCAGAAGACATCTGATCTGAGCTTCCTGCAACCTGATCAGCAGCATCATTAATCTTAGCCAATGTATCACTAATGCTATGGTTCATCGTTCGGATTGATTCAAGAAGAGGCTCAAAATTTCCTATGTACATCTCTTCTGCCTGAGTTTTGATATCAAAATTACCATTCGCCATCTCATCCATCAATCGAGTCAGATCAGATACGACACTATCAAGCCCTTGACAGGTAATTCGGAAACTCTCTGCCAATGATCCAAGCTCGTCTTCTGATTCATAGAGAATCTCATTCTTTACACGACCACTCGAAATATTTTTTGCAACCGCTTCCAGTTCCTCCACCGGTTTCACGATTCCTTTAATAATTCTTGTCATAATAATAAAAGTAGCTATAAATAGAACCGCAAAAATGCTCCATTGGACTACTAGTTCGTTCTTTCTTGTCTTAACGGCTTCTGTATCAAATCTTTCTGCATCTTCGTTCGCTTCCTGATACACCTTTTCAGAAACATCGGCACAATTTTGAATTACCCCCGCATATTCACTAACAAGCACCTGTTCTGCCTCGTCCCATTTGCCCGCTTTCATCAGTTCTGTAATCTCTTTTCTTACACTTCCTGCTGTTTCACTGGCAGCATTCAGTTCATCTAAAGACGGATTTGTCCCTTCTCCAGCTTGTTGCAATCTTTCATAGCTTTCGCCTGCTTGTTCTGCAATCTGTTCTAATTGCGTCTCATATTTATCTATATTTTTTTCAAGCATCGCACTGTAAAGCACCGCCTCAATCTCATGCACATGTTTAGAAAAACTCATTGATTCTGTAGCACTCACAAAAGGCTTTTGATACAGTTCATGTGACAACCGCCCCACCTTATTAATCGACGATACCGCAAGTATCACCAATATCAGCGATGCTAAAACAGCAATCGCAAATCCTGCAAAGATTTTTTTACCTAACTTCATCTTTTTCATTTTCTTTTGCTCCTTTATCTCTCTTTATTCTTTTGAATTTTTCTAATATAGTTTTTTCTAGCTTTCCTATATTCTGACCTGCTATCTTTTTGAAAATACGTCCCCCTCGGATTCCCCAGCAAAAAACAATCAAAAAAGGGGCTCTTTTTAAAACCGGGAAGAATTGTTTCATATAATCCTTAGATGGAAATATCCACCCCTTTTTTTTCACTCTCCACTCCTCTTCTCTGTCCCGCTCATAGAAGTCGAGACGTTTCCTGTTTGAAGGCAGCAGTTTCTTATCTAATACCAGATCGACCTTTCCGGGATTCAGCACATATTCTTCAAGCGCAAGAACAAGTACGCTCTCTTCTGCCGACACACCTTTTCCAAACCATAAATCACTCAATCCAATCAGACACTGTTCCCATTCTGTCATTCGGGACTTCTCTAGCACTTCCTTTACCGTTTCTGCTGAAATCATACTGCTGAATTTTTCTTTGTACAATCGAAAATCCAAGATTTTACGAATTGTAATGTTCCCTAAAAGATAATGTTCCATTAATGCTGTCAAATTATAAATATACTGTTTTTCTGGAGTGAGTCCTCTTACATACGGTTTTCCCTTTGGCTGCTGCTCCAACATCTTCCGGACACGTCGTCCTGCATCTGGAATCTCTTTCAAAAATCTGACCCTGATTCCCGGTGTTCTGACATAGAGAACGCCATGATATCCCCGTTCTTCTTTTTTCTCATAGTCCATTGCATCCATCATCGCCTGAATCTTGCGCAAACTACCAGCCTCTACCAAAAATTCCAGACTATCGATATCTCCCATCTCTTTTTTATAATAGAGGTCATATCTTGCTATACCAGAAAGAAGTAGTGCATGAATATGCTGTTGTTCTAATTGCCAAATGATTGCCTCTTGTGCTACGAGGTACTCTGACTGCAGCAAAAGCTCTTTTTTATACTTATGATATAAGTCTTCTTCCCATTTTCCTGCAAGTTCCTTTTCAATCCCCAAAACAGCATAATAAAACAAGGTTATCACATCATGATATTCCGCATATCGCAACAGCTTCTGCCAGTCAATCTTCTTTTTGACAATCTGAACTGGTTTCTGCTTTAAAATAGATGTCAGCAAAATGAACATATACTTTAATTCATAGTCGATTGCACTTCCCCCCTCATAAATTTATAGTCTCAATATTTTTTATCGGATATTTATATAAAAAAATTAATATTTTTTCCTCGTTTCTCTAAAATTTTTCGTTCTTCAAAAATATCTATTGCTTTTTGATTGTAAATTGCCCGCTTCTCATCTGCCACAAGACAGCCTGCCACAAGCGTAAGCACCCGCTTTTTCATAATGGACACAAGCTCTCGAGAGTGACTCGCTGCTACAACGGTAATCCCACTGTGATTGAGCTCCTTCAACAAAAGCATCAAATCCCACGCTGCATCTGGATCCAAATTCGCAGTTGGCTCGTCCGTAATCAGAATCTGCGGGTGCACAAGCAGCGCTCTTGCAAGCAAAATTCTTGCGACTTCTCCTCCCGACAATTCATCTGCATAGGCTTTCTCCTTATCTGCAAGACCTACAATGCCAAGCACCCTTGCAATCTCTTTTCTAGACTGCCGTTTGCTCTTCTCGACTGCCATCATCGCAAGATCCAAATTGTCATACACATTCCTGTCTCTCAACAACCCAACATCCGACGACATATAGCCAATCTTTCTGCGGTGATATGGTAGCATTCTCCTTTTCATACTCTGAAGCGACTTTCCTGCAATGATAATCTCTCCCGATGTCACATCTTCCTGTTTCAACATCAACTTCAATAATGTACTTTTTCCAGCACCACTTTTCCCGATTACAAAAACAAATTCTCCTTCTTCTATTTCAAAGGATACATCTTCTAGTGCAATCTCTTCCCGAAAACACTTTGTTACATGATCAAAAATAATCTCTGCCATTTTGCCGCCTTACCCTCTTTTACATCCACTAACATATATGATATACTTTTACTATACTGTTTTCGACAAAATTCGTCAACCCAAAGGACGACAATAAAAAATTCTAAGAGAGGACGTAGAAAAATGAAAAAAAATATATTGTTTACTATGATACTGATTATCGCCTGTATCATATATATATATCGTTCATCATCACAGGACCCCATGACTTCCACACCTTCTGATAAGCAGTCTACATCATCTTCGGGTGCTAAAGAAGTGTCCACATATACCCTGTCCACAGATGAGACTGCCCCCATATTTCAAGATGGTAAATACTCTCTTTCCATCCCAAGCAGTATTGGAATTATAACTTATTATAACCAGACCGATGCCCGATGGGGCAGCACCATGTATGGTGGAAATGATCCCATATCAATCTACGGCTGCGGACCCACTGTTCTTTCCATGCTCGTATCAAGCTTTACTGAGCAGGAGATTACGCCAGACACTATGGCAGCCTGGGCAAGAGACAATCATTACTGGGTCAGTACTTCCGGTTCTGCCCATGCCCTGATTCCTGAAGGTGCTGCATATTACGGACTTTCTGTAGAGCCATTTTATGATTACACAGAACAGGGAATGATTCAAGCATTACATGATGAATCTATCTTTGTAGCCTTGATGGGGCCCGGTCACTTTACCTCCAGCGGTCATTTTATTATCATTGCAGACTATTGGTCTGGTTCAGCTGTTCGCATTGTAGATTCGAATAGTCTGGAAAATACACAAATTCCCTGGCAGGCCGGACTTATTTTGAACGAATTGAATTATTCAGCCCAATCCGGTGGTCCTTTATGGAAAATTTCTATAAGATAGTTACTTACAATATTCTACTTTTTATGCTATAATTCACGTAAAATGAATATACAACAGAGGGGGAAACATGGATTTTTACAATTTATTACAAGATTTAAGAATTGATTCTACAGATACGCTGCGCCGCTTCGGCAATCAGCAGTCTATTTTGGAACGCTTCCTTTTAAAATTTTTGGATGACTCTACTATGCTTGCTTTAAAAGATGCATTCAGTTGTCGTGATAAGGATGGATTCGAATCACACGCCCACACACTTAAAGGAATTGCTAATAATTTAGGACTGTATGAATTAGGAGCCATTTGTTCCAAAAGCGTACAAGCTATCCGTGAAGGAAATTTTTCAAAAGCATTGGAGATATTTCCCGAAATTCAAGATGAATATACACGCATCATAAAAATTTTAGAAGATTACAAGAATAATAATTAGATGAAAAGAAGGTGTTTTTATGTACAAGATAATGATTATTGATGATGATACAACAAGTCTCGCAATCTCAAAAGCTTTGTTGGAAGACGAATATGAAGTAGTTGTCATGAGTTCTGGCCTTCAGGCACTCGGCTATCTCAAAGATTATCCCGAAATTAACTTGATCCTTCTTGATATGATGATGCCGGGAACAGATGGAATGACTGTTCTGCATGAACTGAAGGCAGAGCCGCATACAAGGAATATTCCTGTAATCTTTTCTACAAGTCTAGATGGCATGAATATGAGAGCAGATGCGTTAACTGCCGGTGCAAGTGATTTTCTGACGAAACCAGTCCATCAGGAATTGATGAAAATAAAAATTGCACATCACATTCAATTTGCGGAGTGTATGAGAGAAAATAAAATCTTAAAACAACGTTTCAATTTGATTCTAAAAGTACTTGAAGATGTTGATTTGTAGCAAAAGAAACGGGAGAATGTCTTAACAATGAACATTCTCCCGTTTCTTTTTTTATTGATAGTATGAGTCTTTTCCAGCAAGTTTTTTACTCAAAACCCGATCAACCGCAATTGTCTTATCAAGTGTATGCTTCGTCTGCACTGCTAACTGACAAATCTTTTGCTCCATTGCAGAGTTTTGAGTGGAACTCTCCTTCCCATTCATGAGCTCCACAAGATATTCTCTATTCTGTCCCTCAACCGCATCAAGTAATTTGTGCAATGCATAATCTTCATCTCTTGTCTTCTCTATCTCGCCTTGTCTCATATTTAAAAGAAGTTGTACCGACTCTCTATCTCCTACCGAAAGCATATCTGCCAACTCTTTTGTGAGTCTTTCAATTTCTAATACTCCTCGATACTTTCTTTGCATTCCTTTCAAAATTTCTTCCATAATTTCCTGAATTTCAACCATATGTAATTCTCCTGCTCTATACATCCGCTTTTTTCTCAGCCTCTGAAAACGCATCTCTAAGCTCAACTACTAGTGGCTTTAACTCAACGATAATCTGTTTATTTCTAGAAGCCTGAAGTCTGCTAATCTCATATAAGAAAAATTCATACAGTCGATGAAGCTCCTGACTAATCTCATAAGCATTATTCAACGTATCATTCAAATACTGCACGATCTCTTTCGAACGTGTCACCGACTGTTCAAAAGCTTCGTAATTTTCATCTGAAAGCGCTAAATCCGCTCTTGTCAGTCTTTTTAAGAGTTCATCATACAATAGCAATAGCATCTCTCCTCTTGTCATTGTCGATACTGACTGTGCCTTATATTGTTGATATCCATTCTGATACATAATATTTTCCTTTCCTTAAAGACTAAAAGCCGCCCCCAAACTGGCTCAATGCACTACTTTGACTGTTCATCTGTGCAATCAGACTCTCCAGAGTTGTAAACTGACGAATATATCTATCCTGCTCCATTTTCAAAGTATCCTGAAGGCTGGAAATTCTCTTATCAACTTCTAGTATCTGTTTATAAAGCTCGTTCTGTGTAATACTTGCAGGTGATTTAATTGATCCCGCTCTGTTAATCAGAATTCCCTTTGGTTCTCCGACTGTCTTCGCATATTTGTCCAAAACATTCTTTAGGTTCGTTGCAATTCCGCTTGACTGAACAACATTGCCAGCCTCGTCTGTCACCTGTTCTTTTGTAAATAATTCTTTTACACTTTCTGGATCAGATTCAAGTGCTGCTTTAAATTTCGATTCGTCAAAAGACAATTTTCCATTGTCAGATGCTGTAGAAGACACTGTAAGTCCTATTTTCTCCAATGCTTGTAAATCTCCAGATCCGAGAACAAAACGAAGTCCATTACTTAATCCTTTTATATCATTATCATTAAACAAAAGTCCTTCTTTCGCTTTTTCTTCCCATGCCTCAATCTCACTCTCGCTTAGCTCCTTTTTCTGTTCATCTGTAAGAGGTGCATAATCACGGTCTGGCTTTGTCTTTACTTCCTTATTCACAAGCTCGATAATCTCATTGAATTCTTTGACCATCTCTTTCACAGTCTCTACAATTTTTTCATTATCAACCTTTGCATCAAAAGTAATCGCCTCGGTATCATCTATCTTATTTCCATCTTTATCATATCCGAAAGTTCCGTTCAAAGTGATCGTCATTCCATCCACCTTAAATGTATTGGAATCTCGCGTAATCTCAACCACTTCATCTGAACCAGCGTATTTTACCTCCAATTTGGCATCTGTTCCCTTTGCCTCATCCGTAATATTATCTCCAAAAATTCCTTTTAATATCTCTTCGTTCCCACTATCTGGCTCAAACTTAAAACTTCCACTTGCTCCTTCATTTTTTGATGTAAATACAAACTTATCGGTTGTACTCTGATAAGTTACCTGAACACTTGTCTCCTCGTTGATCCGATTCATGACATCCTGCATCGTATCATCTTTGGAAATTTCAATCTTCACATCTTTGATTCCATCCTTAATTGTAAATGAGAACTTTTTATCTGGATTATTTTTAAACCATTCTGCTAGCTTATCCGCTCCTTCTAACCCCGATTCTGCAAGTGTCGAATTTAAATTCACGCGATTGGATTCACCATAGGCAGTCTTAAATGCCCCATTTTCTCCCAACATTCCTATATCTGCCGAAGACAATGCCAGAACTGAACTATTATCTGGTTGTCCATCCGGTGTTGTTGTTTTGAATGTAAAACTTCCCGTAGTTCCAGTTGTAGTTGAACCATTTGCATCCACAAAATCAACTTTTACTCTTCCTTTACCAAAGGCTTCATCAAGCTGTGTCTGCATACTAGTTTTCAACGTTTCTGAGAGTTTTCCATCCTGACTAGCTTTTTCCAATTCCTCTTTCGTCGGCATCTTAATCGTCTTTGATGTTCCATTATAATTAAACGTCAGACTTTTTCCTGCAATGCGATCAATAAACGGTGTTTTTGTAATCAACTTATCTTCGGTAACATCCTCATTGGATGTAGCTGATGTATTGGTAAATACAACCTTTTCAAAATTTCCATCTGCATCTTTTTTGTTAAATCCAAGATATTCAACAGCACTTCCACCTGTTAATTCTAACGTATTCCCCGCCTTCTCCTTATCTGTAAATTGAATTTTATTACCATTCTTTTCTACAGTAATAATATCTGAAAGCTTCTTTCCGCCACTTACTTCCACATCCTTGAAAGCACGATTCATAGATTCAATTGCATTATCCGATGTGTCATACTTATATTCTTTTCCATCTTTATCCTGCCCGGTAGGAAGTGTAACACTGTACTCTTTATCTCCATAGTTAAATGTCAAAGTCTTTCCTTCCAGATTCGCAGACCTCTGTTCTTCTGTTAAATCAATCTTCCCTGTCTGCAGAGTAGAATCTGACACTCTGTCAGAAGATGTCAGCTGTGCCTTTTTCGCCAGCTGCTTAATACGCTGAATCTCCAATGTATCTGCTGTATTGGCAAATCCAGATACACTGACATACTTACTGTTCGCTCCAAGGGCTGTAATCTTATTACGTCCCCATAAAGAACTGCTGAACAAATTGGTTCCAGAGGCATATGTAGAGGTATACTTATCTGCAAAGGACGTCAACTTATCTGTAATGTTTCTAATTGCTGTCTGTTCCCATTGTAACAGCGTCTTTTTCTGTTGTTGCTTATTAATCTTTGCAGTCGTTCCTGATGTCATACCTTCAATTAATGAATCTCTGTCAAGTCCACTGGCAAGACCGCCGTATCCTCTGATTGTACTGCTCGTTGTTCCACTTAAACCACCAATATTCATAATCATTCTCCTCTTTCTCTTTTATTTTGCAAAGGTATTCTGTTCGTTATCAAAATTTTACTCTGTACTTATCTATCGACATATAGTATACTTTAGTTAATAGTTTTAATATTACAAATGACAATGAATGGAGGAATTTATTTTGGCTACTGTTATTGCTCTTACCAACCAAAAAGGCGGTGTAGGCAAAACTACAACTTCTGGTGCACTCGTTGCCGGACTCGCCTCTTTTTATGATAAAAAAGTGTTAGCAATTGATTTAGATCCACAAGGGAATCTTGGTTTTAGTCTCGGACTTGATATCGAAGATGGATACACAATTCATGATGTGTTAAAGGGCACTGTCTCGATGAAAGATGCCATTCAGTCCGTGAATGGCTGTGATATCGTCACTTCCAATATTTTATTGAGCAGTGCGGAACTTGACTTTGCAGGTGCGAACCGTGAACTATTATTGAAATCAGCACTTGATTCTGTTTTGAACGATTATGATTACATTATTATTGATACCCCACCGGCTCTGAATATCTTGACTGTCAACGCTTACGCTGTAGCAGATCATCTTATTATTCCGATGGCTCCAGAGATCTTGAGTCTTCTCGGTCTTACACAATTAAAGGAAACTGTCGATTCTGTACGGCAAAGTGTGAACCCACATCTTAACGTACTTGGAATCCTTTTAACAAAATATAACCGTCGCACACTTCTTGCTAAAGAAGTCAGTGAACTGGCTGAAAACATTGCCACTCAGATGGATACTTGCGTCTTTGATGCAAAGATTCGCCCTAGCGTCTCTGCCGCAGAAGCTCCTGCACACGGCGAAAGTATTTTTGAATATTCACCACGCTCCAATCCGGCAGCTGACTATCGCGAGTTTATCACAGAAGTGTTGCATCGAATTGGACATAGTGCGTCTAGGAGGAATTAAAAATGGCAAAAAAAACGAATAAGACTGCTCATGTACTGAATTTACTATCTGGCAGTACCGGACAAAAGCCAGCAAAAAACGAACCTGTTCCGGAAGAAAAAGAAAAGGAAAAAGAAAAAATTTCACCTGTTGTTTCCAATATTAAGATGGACCCTAGCGGCAAGGAAGATGCCGTATCTGATATTATTCATCAGCAACTCTTATCTGAATTTATGGAGGCAGAGAGCGCACCGGAGGTTGAGACAATCCCGGATATAGAGCCGGCGCCTGAACCGGAACCTGTGTTGGAGATTCCAGAACCGGAACCTGTATTGGAGACTCCAGAACCGGAAGTGGATGAGACACCGGTTGCTGAAAAGGAGCCTGAATTTATTGTATTGAATATAATTGAACAGATTGTACGTGATAAGATTATATACTTTATGCGTCAGTTTGAAGTCTGTACCTGTGACCGTTGTATTGCAGATACAGTTGCATTGACTTTGAACGGTCTCAGACCAAAATACATTGTCACAGCCCCCGCCGCTGCTGCACCTTTGGTCAGCTTCTATACGAACAAATATATTTCTGATATCACAGTAGAAGCTACAAAAGCATGTATGGTAATCAGGGAGAATCCACGACATGCAAAAACAGACGAGACATCTTAAAGTCTCGTCTGTTTTTTTCACTGAATGATGTGCTCACCTCAATCACCCTATCTACATCAATAGTTTTGCGATATGAGGCAGCCAAAGCAATAATCGGAATAATATCTTTTACTGTTCTGTTTCCTCTTCATTTTTTACAATCAAATTATCCCATATATGGTTCACTTCCTCCATACATTCCATATAGACCTGTGCCATAATATTTGTCTGAATCCCAAGCTCTTTGGCAATCTGCTTAATCTCCTGCCATTCTGCTCGCTCATAGCAAAGAAGTAATTCATATAATCTGCCTGCCTGTCCTTCTTTACTGATAAGCGCCTTTTTCACCTCTTCTGAAATTGGAATGTCTTCCAATATCTCTTCAATCGGAGCATCAATGATATAAGGAAGTGTTGAGAACATTCCCAATAGGTATGCATCTGCTGATGTGATTTCAAGGTTTTTCACACGCCTGATTAAGTTTGATGCAAAATTTGCACGAAGGAAAGATGTCTTCAGTAATTCTTCGGAAGTCTCTTCTTCCTCTCCTTCTTTAAAACTTAAAAGATATACCCATTGTTTTAACTGACTGATCCCAACTCTTACGATTGCCTGTCTGATGGACGTCGTCTCATGTCTACTTGAAAAATATGCTGAGTTCGCCATCTTTAGCAGTGCATAAGTCAATGATGCATCCCTGCTGATAATTGTCTCAAGCACCTCTACATCTGGCTCGTCTTTCATAATCTCTACAATCAGCTGATATAAATTTCCCTGTAAGTATTCTAATTTATTAACCTTTCCCGTCTGCTTTTCTGAAATATAACTTCCCTCTACATAATCCGCATTCAACTCTTTTGCCAACTCATACAATTCTGTTGTATTGACACCTGTTGCAACAAACTTCTTATTGAATCCGTGTGTCATCTCTATAATATTGTTAAGGGATGCTCTATGTTTCTCATCTACCTTGTCTGAAATATTCACCTTTATATAATCTACATACTCCAACATACTGAAATACTTCGGTGTAAATTCAAAATCGTTGATTGCAAAACAATATCCTTCTTCTCGATATTTTTCGATGATGACACTTGACAGTGGATGGATAATAACATTGTCCTCAATCTGAATTACAATTTTTTCTTTATCAAAAATCTTTGGTGTATTTCGGAACAACAGAGCCGGTGTAAATGTCATAAATGTCTTCTTTTCATTAAAAATACGACTTGAATTCTCTGTTAAAAAGGATATGATGGCATTGGCTGCCGCACTATCTGAGCTCGAATTGTATAAACTGTCTGCATCCAGCTGAATTAATAACTCATATCCTGTCACTACATCATTTCTCAGATCCTTGATCGTCTGTCTTACTATACATTTGTCCATATTATTGCCCCCTTCTTTCAAGCAGTGTATCCATTACTTCTACAAGATGACCTATCTCCGGTTTTGAAAGCTGTTCATCTGCACCAAGTGATTTTCCTTTAATTCTCATTTCCGAATTGATCAAAGAGGAAAAGATGATCAGTGGAGTGTATTTCATAATTTCATCTTCCTTAACAAGCTTTGTCAAGCGGTGTCCATCCATCTCTGGCATCTCAATATCAGTAATAATCAAGCTAACTTTCTTCTCAAGGTCCTGATCTTCTCTGACACTTTGTAAATAATCCCACGCCTCTTTTCCATTGTTGAATGCAAGTATGTTATCATATCCGGCCTTTGCAAGCGCCTCTTTGATCATTCTAGCTAAAAGAATTGAATCCTCCGCAAGAATAATTCGGCTCTCTTTTCTGTTTCTTTTCCCCAGCTTCTCTATCTCTACCAATTGAATTCCTGTCTCCGGTGCAATATCGGCAACAATCTTTTCAAAGTCAAGTATTGTTATCAATTGATTATCACATTGTGCAATTCCTGTTGCGACACCCTCTTCACCGTATGTAATTGTCTTATCCGGCTTTTGAATTTGCTCCCAGGAGATTCTGCTAATTCCAACTACACTATGCACTCTAAATGCAATATGTGTTTTATTAAAGTTTGTTATGATAAATAAATCTCTCGCATTTCTCTCACTTTCTTTTCCGGTAAGGTATTTTGGTAAATCAATGACTGTGAGAAGAATATCTCTTGGCTTGAAAATTCCTTCTACCGCCTCATGCGAATGTGGAATCGGCTTCACCTTGTTTGCCATCATAATCTCTCTCACCTTCGCCACATTAATTCCATATAATTCGCCATATATGGTGAATTGCATAATTTCAATCTCATTTGTTCCGGATTCTAATAAAATCTCTGTATCGGCCATACTGCTCTCTCCTTTGCTTTACTCGTCGATATACAATTATATCGACATCTATCTATGATAACATAATTTAAATAGTCCTCTCTGTCTTCCCAACTGTGCGAATCCTTACCTCTCCACTACTTAGATCCATAAGCATAGTTCTTGCATAGTTCGCTCCGGTATCTTCTCCTGTAATACGGATTCCCTCCTGCTTGAGTATTTTTTTCACGCTTTGAATGTTTCTCTCTCCGATATTGCCAAAGCCACCCTGTCCTTTCATCTCGAACATCTTTGCCCCGCCGGCAATCTTGCAAACAATACGACCTTTCATACCGCCAAACACATAAATTTTACGGAGTGTCTCCTGGATACCTGTGTCAGCAAACTTCATTGGATTTACGTTTGTCGCTCCTGCTTCTGGAAGCATAATATGAAGCAACGCGCCCAATTTTATCATTGGGTCATAGAAAGTAATCCCAATACAAGAACCAAGTGCATAGGTAATGAGTGTCCCTTCCTGGCGTAAAATTTTCATATCTGCAATTCCAACTGATACTTGTTTGCTCATATATTACTCCATTCCTAATTTTTTCATGAGTACATTCAATGATGTAACATCTGGAAGGAGCAGAATGTCTCCGCTCACTTCTTTTTCGTCCATAGTAAACTTACCTTCTATCATCATAATACGATCAGATTCAATCCCAAACATAGCCATCGGAAGACTTAAAATTCCTCCAAGCATATTTACCGCCATCTGCGGGACTGAGAGTTGAATATCTACATTTGCCAGTTGTGACAGTGCATTGATATATGAAGATACCATAATATTTCCAATCTCCACTAATACTGATGAATCCATCTCTGAAATCTCAGCGAGTTTCACTACATTCTCTCCCATCATACGCTTCACAATCTCTTCTGCAAAGTCTTCTTTTAAAACGAATAACATGACGCCGCTAATCTCATTTGACATCTCCACCATAACGGCTGCTACTACTTCTTCCGGTTCCCCGATTCGTAAAACTGCCTCATTAAACTCCAATATAGAAACTTCCGGAATTCCCATTTTTACTTTCGTATTGAGCATACTTGAAAGTGCAGTTGCCGCATTGCCGCTTCCAATGCTTCCAATCTCTTTTATTATATCTAACTCCATAGAACTCATATCTTCATATTTTTGAATTGCCATAATTTTCTCCCAAATACTATTGTCTCAATGCATTGACTGTACTTACAATTTCATCCGATGTCTGTACCATCTTCATCGCATACGAATACGCTCTTTGACTTTCTATCACACGGCTCATTTCTTCTGCCAAATCTACCCCAGGTGACTCAAGTGCATAATTTTTTACCTTTGCATTTGCATCTAATATCGGGTTCCCATTCTTCTCTGTCGGCAGAAACTCATTATCTCCAACACTGAGCATTCCATCTAGCACATTAAAACGATATACACCGATTTCTCCACTTAGATTACCACCTGTCACACGAATGCGGTTTCCATTTTGGTCTAATACATAATTTCCGCTATCATTTACAAGATAAAACTCATTCCCAAACTGCGACAAGCTGAAGCGTCCGTTTCTCGTGTAAGTGATCTGCCCATTTTGCGGATTCTCTAGCATAAAAAAACCTTTGTCCATAATTGCAAAATCATATGGACTGTCTGTCTGCATTGCTCCATTTGGAGAAAAATCGGTATTCGTCTTTGTCATCAAGACCCCTGTTCCCGCCTTCACCGCTGTCTCTTCTCCATAAGCATTATTCAGATTATAGTGCATTAGTTCTGAAAAAGTAGCGTTTTTACTTTTGTATCCATAGTTATTTAAATTCGCCATATTATTCGCAACAACATCTAATCTCTTCTGCTGTTCAATTACACCACGCGCTGCTGTATAAAATGAAGTATACATGATATTCCCCTTTCTATCTCATTCTGAAATTACATCGTACCTGTCTGAACTGCTTTTCCAGTCAATTGATCGTACATCTTCAATAACTGCGCTGCACTTTGGATTGTTTTCTGTCCACTCATCATCGCTGTCATCTCATCTACCATCGAAACATTGGAATCTTCCACACTTTTTTGACTCACGGTTGTATTCTGAGCTTCCTGAACTGCTCCATTGGCTCTGAAAACACCGCCTGATATCTTTTCAAGCTGACCATAGTCTGCGAAATCTACAACCTGCAGTCTATCGTAAAACTGACCTGTTTCTGCATTGTAAAGATTTCCTCTTTCGTCTGCTGTAATATCATCTGTTGGGAGCTGAATCGACCCATTCTGCCCCATCACACGACCAACACCTTCTAAGCATAAATATCTCTCATTATCTATACTAAAAGAACCATTTCTTGAGTAAACAACACCATTCCCCGTCTGAATTGCAAAAAAACCATTTCCATTTAAAGCAAAATCTAATACATTGGACGTTGCACGCACTCCACCTTGCGTATAGTCTGTGATACGCTCATCTACAGTATTCACTCTGGATGTCACCCCAATTGGTGTCTTTCCATCTCTGTCATAGCGATAAATCATCTCGTCACGAAAAGTTGTCTCTATCAGCTTATCACTTTTAAATCCCGGAGTCGAGACATTTGCCATATTATTGCTGATGACATTCATCTTTCTGTTTTGCGTAATCATATTTGCTGCCAAATCATAAAATCCCTGAAACATATCCTTCTCTTCCTTTCTACTCTTTTTTGTCTGAAGATTCCATATATTTTTTTAATTTTTTAATTGCATTAGAGTGTATCTGAGAAACTCTTGGCTCACTTACCTCTAGTATATCTGCAATCTGTCTCATATTCAATTCTTCTACGTAATATAATGAAATTACAAGCTGTTCTTTTTCTTTCAATGTCTGGATTCCATCGACAAGTATCCGGGACACTTCTTTTTTCAAAAAAACTTTTTCGGGCTGTTCCAACTCTTCCCCTTGCGGAAGTTGAAATCCACTATAACTGTCCTGTGCTTCTGCCAAAACCATATCCAATGACAGTATATTGAACAATGTAGACTTTTTCATAATCTCATGATATTTTTCCAAAGGAATCTGCAAGTATTCTGCTATCTTCTCTTCTGATGGATACTGACCATCTCTGCTATGCAATTCACCGATCGCTTCCTCTACATCCTTTACGCTCTTTCGGACACTTCGCGGAATCCAATCCTGCTTTCTTGCAAGATCGATGATCATCCCTTTAATGCGCTTTGATATATAAGTCTCAAACTTTGCATTTTTACTACTGTCATATTTGTCCACTGCATTCATCATCACAATAACGCCTTCGTTTATAATATCATCTACTTGAGAAAAACCCATATAAATATTTCTCATCTGTAAGGCAATGCTTTTGATCAACCCAGTATACCTCAATACGATCTCCTGTTTCAGGGCAAGTTCCCCGGTCTTTGCATATAGTTCTAAAAGTTCTTCTGTTGTCTTTTTTCCCCATTCTTCATGTGTTTCCATAGCTGATTACTCCACACTGTTATTTCTTACGCCTTAATATTTCCGACGGCCTGTATCTGTATGTTATTGCCTATCTCATTAAAAGACAGTACATATACATTCGGATAAAATTGTTCAATTAAATGATAAAAATGAATTCTTACTACTTGACTTGTCAATACAATCGGGCTTTGCGAGAACTCATTGAATTTTTTCAGCTCTTCACCCAGCTGAGTAATAATGCTTTGCATTGTATCCGGACTAAGTGCAAGATACATTCCTTGATCTCCTGGTGTAAGATTTGTAATAATACTCTTTTCCAGATCTGCATCCAACGTAATTACTTTCATACTTCCACCTTCGCAGAATTTTCTTGTAATCGTTCTCTTCAAAGCAATACGAATCTGTTCCGTAATACTGTCAATATCCTTAATTGACATAGACACATCTATGATTGTCTCCATAATCGTCTCCATATCTTTGATCGGAACACCTTCTTTTAATAAATTAGTCAGTATCTTTTGGAAATTACCATATGATATCACTGCTGGAATTAATTCTTCTACAAGCTCTGGCGACTGCTTTTTTGTATTCTCCACTAAGCGCACTACCTCTTGTCGATTCAGCAGTTCATATGAATGTTTCTTCACAATCTCTGATAAGTGAGTCAGCATAACAGAAAGTGGATCAATAACTGTATACCCATAAATCTCCGCCATTTCTTTTTTATCGATCGTAATCCATTTACTTGGAATTCCATATGCCGGTTCAATTGTATCAATTCCATCAATTTTCTTTTCCGGATGAGGTGGTTCCAGCGCAAGGTAGTAGTCAACGAGAATTTCACCTTTCGCAACTTCTTCCCCTTTAATCTTAATCACATACTGATTTGTATTCAACCCTGAACTGTCGCGAAGACGGATTGATGGGATGACAAGTCCCATATCCTGCGCATACTGTCTTCTAAAAATAACAATTCGATCTATCAATTTTCCACCACTGCTTTCGTCTACAAGCGGTATCAGACTATATCCAAATTCCACTTCAATAGGCTCAACAGAGATAAGCGAATATACATTATTAATATCTTTGAAGCTTTCTTCCTCACTTGCAATATTATCTTGCTCCGCCATTGCAAGCTGAGACTGCATCTCTTCTTCTTGACCTTTTCCAATCTCCTCCATACGTCTGGAGAGCTGATACCCCGCCAGGACTAAAGCAAGCGCCACTGCACCTATCTGGAGTTTTGGCATTCCAGGAAGCACAAGGAGAATTGCGAGCACCCCACCTGTAATCATGAATGCCTTTGGTTGTGCTGCGAACTGTTTCGTCGCATCTTCATTCAAGCTGCCGTCTGATACAGCTCTTGTCACAACCATACCGGTTGCTGTAGAAATCAAAAGCGCCGGAATCTGAGATACCAATCCGTCACCGACAGTCGCCAGAGAGTATACAGTAAGTACTTCTGAAAATCCCATGCCGGACTGCACCATACCAATGATCATACCACCAAGAAAATTGACAAATGTAATAATCAGGGACATAACTGCATCCCCTTTTACAATCTTGGTAGCACCATCCATTGCCCCATAGAAATCTGCTTCTTTTTGAATCTTATATCGTCTTTCTTTTGCCTGCTGTTCATTAATCAATCCAGAACTCAAATCAGCGTCAATCGCCATCTGTTTTCCAGGCATCGCATCAAGCGTAAATCTCGCCGCTACCTCTGCAACACGTTCCGCACCTTTGGTGATTACGATAAACTGTACTAAAACGATAATCATGAAAATAATAAAACCAACAACTATATTTCCCTGAAGTACGAAATCACCCATGGCTTGAATAACTGCACCGGCAACCCCCTTCTCTCCCAGAATATTTCTTGTCGAAGAAATATTAATACCAATACGAAACAGTGTTGTAATCAAAAGCATCGATGGAAAAATCGAAAATTCCAACGGCTCTTTGATATTCATACTGACTAATAAAATAATCAATGATATCGAAATGTTCAAAATAATCATAACGTCCAGCATAAACGGACTTAACGGTATAATGAGCAACAATACAATCATTACAACAATTACCGCTGTTACATTGTTCAATAGTTTCTTCATGTCTTACTCCATCTTCTTGTTTAACCTGAATACCTGAACAAGAATCTCTGCAACCACCCCATAATATTCCGCGGGTATCTCACAGTCCAGTGGTGTAGATGCATAAATTCCTCTCGCCAGAGGTTTATTTTCAATTACAGTAACCTGATTTTGTTCTCCGATTTCAATAATACGAAGCGCCAGATAATCCTGACCTTTTGCTATTACGATCGGCGCATTATCATGGTCAATATCATACTTTAGAGCAACCGCAAAATGTGTTGGGTTCTTGATAATTACATCTGCATCTGGAACAGCCTGCATCATGCGGTTTCTCGCCATACTTCTCTGTAAATTTCGAATTTTTCCTTTTATTTCAGGATTTCCTTCTGTCTGCTTATATTCTTCCTTTAACTCCTGTTTGGACATCTTCAGTTTCTTTTCATATTCCCATCGTTGATACATATAATCAACCCCTGCGATAACGACAAAAACTAATCCAACCTTTAAAATGATATTCATAATCATATCAAAAGTAAAAACAGCAGAGGCCTTTATATCCATATCCAGCATTCTTGCAATCGGAATAATATCTGATTCAATTGCTTTATACAATATGATACTTAAAATAATAATCTTGAGAATATTTTTGATAAGCTCTACTACATTTCGTAGCGAAAAAAGATTCTTTACCCCTTTTAAAATACTTAAGTTGCTCATTTTAAAAGATGCCGCTTTTGCAGTAAAGTTAAATCGTGTTTGTACTCCTGTTGCTACTATAGCAATTGCTGCAGCGATAAATCCAAGCGGTAAAATCGTAACTGCACATATCTCCATCACACTAATTCCGATTTCTCGCAACTGTTCCATTGAAAGCTCATTAATAGATGACACTCCCTGGATACACCAAATAAGATTCCTATAAACATTTTCATATATACCTGAAAACAAAAATTTCAAACTATAGAAAGTTCCCAAGAGAGACGCGACTGCAATGATATCTTTACTGGAAAATACATTTCCTTCTTTTCGTTCGTCACGCCTCTTCTTGGGGGTGGCTTTCTCGGTTTTCGAATCATCTGCCAATCTTACTCACTTCACTTTCTCTTACGCAAATCTATAAAAACGTCAATATCCCTTGAATTGCTTTCAACATAGTCGAAATCACCCCGGTAAGATACTCACTCATCGTGGAAAATAAAACGACTAAAAGGACTAGACCGACGATTACTTTCAATTGAATATTAATTACAAATATATTAATCTGAGGAACAATTTTATTTAAAATCCCCGCCGCAATCTCCACTAAAAATTCTGCTGCCAATATAGGGAGTGAAAATTTTACTGCCAAAACAATACACTCTGTAAACAGCTCTACCATATGCCGTCCAAGTTCCTGTGTTATTAATATCCCTCCATACGGTACAATATCCGCAGAAGTAATCAGGATTTTCATCAATGCCAAATGACCGTCCACAGCAAAAAACAAGAGTATAAAATACGCTTGAAAAACACTTCCGCTAATTGGAAGCTGCGCATTGCTTTGTGGATCATACACAGTTGCCATCGACAATCCCATCTGAAAATCCATAATAAATCCGGCATAACTGATTACAAAGAAAAACAATTCTATAACATATCCCACTATATATCCAGCTATAAATTCTTTCAAAAGAAGAAAAATATACTCAACATTACCTGCGATCTCGAAAACTTCCTTCTCAGAATACGAGTAGATTGCAACCGTCAAGGTTAGAATTAATCCCGCTTTCACAATAGCCGGTATATTTTTTCTTCCCAGAATGGGATTTAATAAAACGAACCCGGACATCCTCATCAATATCAGTGAAAATAAGGTTAAATATGCAATGTCATTCATTACAAATGCCTCTCCCTTTCTTCCAGATGCCCTAAATCATCTGAAATATTTTGAGGGTAAAATCTTGTAATGTCTGCAGCATAGAACCTCCTGTAAATACAAGAATCAATCCTATGACAAGCAGCTTTGGGACAAATGTAATTGTCTGCTCATGAATCTGGGTTGCCGCCTGAATAATCGAAATCAGCACACCAACCAGCATACTGATTATCAGAACAGGCCCCGCCAGTTGAACCGTCAAAACAAAAAACTCATACATCAAATCTGAAACTTCTGAACTTGACATTCTCTTCCCTCCACTTTACTAATTAAAACTTTTTACGATTTGTGCAAACAATAACTCCCATCCATTCACCGTCACAAATAGCAATAATTTGAACGGAAGCGAAATCATAGATGGAGGAAGCATAATCATTCCCATCGACATCAATGTACTAGATACAATAATATCAATTAAAAGAAATGGGATAAAAATCAAAAATCCAGCCATAAAGGCGCGCTTTAATTCACTTGTCATAAATGAAGGAATGACAACTCTCATCGGAAGATCCTCTACGTTTTCTGGCGCTTCAATCTTTGCCATGTCCGTAAAAAGTTTTACCGTACTCTTTTCTGTATTCTCCAGCATAAATTTCTTAATCGGAACAGATGCTCTTGTAAGCGCCTCCTCCTGCGTAATCTCTTGATTTTTATAAGGTGTATACGCCTCTGTGTTAATCTGTTTGATTACCGGATCCATAATAAATAATGTCAGGAACAGTGCAATTCCGACAAGTACCATATTGGGTGGTGTCTGTTGTATCCCAAGTGCGTTTCTTAAAAAAGATAAGATAATAACCGTCCTTGTAAAAGAGGTCATCATAATCACAATTGACGGCAGCAACGCTACAATTGTAAGAAGCAAAAGGATGTCTAATGTTGGAACTTGATTTCCATTAATATTTACAAGTGCATTCTCCATTGTCTTCTACTTCCCTCTTTTCCCCAATGATTTCCATTTTTCCAAAGTATCTTTAAAATTTCCAAACTCGCCGCCAGATAGTTTTTCCGGCAATGTAATCTGTATTAAATCCTCTTCCTGAAGCTCTGACAAAACATTCACCTGCCCTGATGCAATTCCCACTAAAAAATACTTTATTCCAATCTGCACAATTGCAAGGTGTCTATCCTGTCCGACCGGTATCTGATCAATCACACGCATATATCTTGAGCATCTGTTCGCATTTGCACCTTTTCCGATATACTTACTGCAAAGATAACTTAAGTAAATAATAATTACCGCCACAAAAAAAGCAAAAATGATTTGTCCCATGCCAGCCCTTCCTTACTCTAATGTCGACAGATTTAACTTCATGATCTCTGTAATTCGAATACCGAAATTATCTTCTACTACAACTACATCACCTTTCGCAATGCACTGCCCATTTACAAATAAATCTACCTGTTCCCCTGCCAGCTTGTCCAATACAACGAGAGAACCTTTTGTAAAATCTAAAATATCTTTCACTAATTTTTTTGTTCTGCCAATCTCTACCGAAAGCTCCAGTGGAACGCCCATAATCAGTTCCATATTCTCAACCTGTCCTTCTGCAAGATTGATATTCTTATCCGGTGCAATTACCGGACTTGAAGCAGTCTGCACATTAATCAATCTTGGTTCTGAGGACTTCTGCTGGTCTTCCATCTTCTGCTGCATCATCTGCATCTGCATCATCATCTGCTGCATCATCTGCATCTGCATCATAGACGCATCGCCGCTCACCGGCGGAACCTTTGCATCAGCCAATTCCATTCCCCTCTGCGGAGTCAGAGTATCCGAAGGCTTCTCTACCGGCTTAGCCTCCACTACTTCTTTTACTTCCTCCACTGTAGGCGGAACAATAGGAGCTTCCTGCTTTTCCTCCTCAACCTTTTCAATAGCATCACTCGGAATAAAGCCTTCTACGAGACTTTTGGCAAGTTCCATAGGCATTACATTAAAAAACTCACTCTCCAATTTATCCGCTATCTTCAAAGTAAATCCAACAACCACTTTTGGACTACTGTCATCAAAATACTTCTCCACAAATTCCTGTTCATTTTCAATTGGGAATGAAATTGGTGTAGATATGTTCACCATTTTCCCTAAAAACTCTGATAGTGCTGTGGAAGACGCACCCATCATCTGGTTCATCACTTCACAGACAGCACTGATATTCATTTCATTTAATTCAAATTCCTCATCAGACATTTGAATGCCCATAAGCATTTCTACAATCACTTTTACATCATGCCGTTTCAAAAGCATAATATTTTTGCCCTGAAGACCAGAAATATATGTAATCTCTACTCCAACTGCAGGCTCTACTCTATCCATTCGAAATTCTTCTTTTTCTACGACATTTACCACCGGCGTTGTAATGTCTACTCTTGCATTAAGCATTGTTGAGACAGCTGTAGCCGATGCTCCAAGACTGATGTTCAGAATTTCGCCTATTGCATCCATTTCTAATGTACTAAAACATTTTGAACTCATAATCTCTTTTCCTCGCTTCTTTATTTACCAATCTCCAGGGCTTTTTGTGCCATTAATTTCATTGCGTTAAATGCTGTAATATTAGCCTCATATACCCGTGTAGCCGACATTCCATCTACCGTTTCCTTCACAAGATCAACATTTGGCATCATTACATAGCCGTTTTCATCCGCATCTGGATGTTCCGGGTTATATACAGGCTGAAGATCTCTTTGATCCTCCACAATTTCAGCCACCTTTACTCCGCCTTTCTGAGATGGCTTTCCACTCAGCCTGCTTTGCAATTCATTTCGAAAAGAAGACATTGGTTTTTCCTGCAGTACGACCATCTTTCTTCGATATGGTCCCCCACTTGCTGTTCTCGTTGTATTCATATTCGAAATGTTCTCAGCCGCTATATCAAGTCTCTGTCTTTGGGCAGTCATACCTGACGCACTTATATCAAACGAATTTAAAAAAGACATTTTTTCCCCTCCTCACTAACCAAGAATCTTTGCTACAGTCGATAAAATCCTTTCTGGCTTAAACGGTTTTACAATAAAGTCTTTTGCACCAGACTTGATTGATTCCATAACCATACTCTCCTGTCCCATAGCAGAACACATCACAATTGTAGCATTTGGATCAAATGCCTTGATCTTTTTCAGGGTCTCCAATCCATCCTGATTCGGCATTGTGATATCCATAAATACTAAATCTGGTTTTTCTGCCTGATACACTTCTTCTGCTTTCACACCATCTTCTGCCTCGTACAAATCTGTATATCCCGCCTGTGACAAAGTATTTTTTAGCATCATTCTCATAAACGCTGCATCATCCACTAATAAAATTTTCGCCATTTTTCTTTACCTCTCTCTTTCTTTATTCTTGTAATTCACTTTCTGTTTCATCTTCTCCAGCAAGCTCAACACGTTCTTTAATTTTAACTGCCATATTTTTATTATAAACTCCCAGTTTTCCAGTAAACCATTGTTGTCCTTCAATGTGTACTGCCACGTCTGAGTCTTGTGGTTTATTCAGATCAATCACATCTCCTACCCGAAGATTATAGATGTCGTTCAAATTCATATTTGCCACACATAGCTCTGCCTTGACATCCATCTTCGCCTCTTTGATACTTTCCAATAATTCCTTACGGTTGTCTCTTTGTGCAAGACGTTCTCCCTTATCCGCAAGATGTTTTGTCTTTTCTATAATGTCAAAAATATTTCCAAGCAAAGCGCCTGGTATACAGATATTCATAACATCGCTGACTGTTCCTAGTGTAATCTTCATCATTACAATTACGACGGTCTCATCTACGCTGATTCCCTGAAACATACTTGGGTTTTCTTCAATTCTCTCAAAAACAGTATCAAATTTAATATAACTCGCCCACACATCTGATGTGATTCCAATCAGACGCTTGAGAATCTTCTCATACAGCGCAAGCTCTATCTCAGTATAAGTATATGCCATGTCAATTGAAGTATCAATTCCTGTTCCTCCAAGCATTCGATCCATCATCGCCCCCATCAAAACTGGCGCAATGTGGAACAACATTGGTGGGTTTTTAGAATGATCTTGTAACTCAACTCTGGCAAGTGTAATTACGTCAGTTTCATTTAATGCATTTCCAAATTCATAATACCTTTGTTCCTCTACTCCTACGACTTCTACTTCACTTGCAATACGAAACAGTCCATTAATCTGGGATGCTGCAATTCTTGAATAATTATCATAAATGCTATGCAGCATTTTCAATTTATCTTTTGTGTACTTCTTTGGACTGTAAAAATCGTACTTCCTGTATTTTGGTTTCGCAGTTTTTTTGTCTTCATTCAACTCTTCCATGTCGGTATTCTTCATAGAATTTAAAAGCGCATCTATCTGACTTTGTGAAAGTACGTCTGCCATTTTTTTCTCCTAACTTTATTGATTTATCTGATTATAGTACTCTTCCAAGGTCATCGCTGACGCTCCTACCTTTGTAATGACAATTTCTACACGACGGTTTTTACTTCTATTTTCTGCCGTGTCAAACGGAGCGATCGGACGGAATTGCCCATAACCTATTGATACAATTTTGGATGGCTGCAACGATACCCTGTCCTGAATATACGCAGCCACATTCGCAGAACGTTCTGCGGAAAGCAATCTGTCTCCTGTCGTTTCATTCTGCTGATCTGGTCTTGCCTGTGACGTATGTCCAAGCACCTGAAGTTCCTGTACAATATTCTCGGTTCCAGATAGTGCATTAATAAATTTATCCAAAAGCTGATATCCCTCTGTCTTTATGACCGAGCTGTCTCCATCGAAAAACACCTGATCTCGGAAACGGATAAACGTATAATTGTCTCCTTTGTAGAGACCAATATCGTCTTGATATCCACTTTCATCTACTGCCTGTTTTAATTTTTCATATAATTCATCAAATTGCTCTTCTGTTACTATATCTTCTGTTCCTCCCTGAACAAAATCCTCTCCATCTGCATCCTTGTCTATTACAACCTGACTTAATTTGTCTGCATTAGGGTTAAAGCTTTTTACGATTTGTCTCCACTTCGCCTGATCCACAGAAGAAATTGAATATAGTAACACGAAAAAACACAGCAACAGCGTGACCATATCACCGTAGGTATCCATCCAGTTTCCACCTTCGTCCGCTCTCTTTTTTCTCCTTTTCATACTCTCACCTTACTTTTTCTTTTTCTTATCTTTCTTTGTCTTTGTTCCACCTGATTCTTCATCCAAAAGTTTCAGTCGTTCTTTCGTCGAGAGATATGTAACTAATTTTTCTTTCAGGAATTTCGGATTGTCTCCTGCCTGCATTGCAAGAATTCCTTCTATCATAATCTGTTTATAGACAACTTCCTCATTATTTCTAATGCTCAACTTCTTTGCCATAGGTGAAAACACTAACTGCGCAAGAACACATCCATAAAATGTTGTAATAAGCGCGACACCCATATCTGTTCCGATTGTACTAGATCCCCCCTCGCTTGGATCCATATTCATAAGCATGTTGACCAATCCGACAAGTGTACCAATCATACCAAAACCGGGTGCAAATGCCGAAGCTTTTTCGTAGACACTAATCATCTCATCGTGACGCTCTGCTGTCGTTGCCAATTCATTTTCCAAAAGAGTTCTTACTTCCTCCGGCTCTGCCGCATCGACAATCATCATAATTCCCTGTTTAAAAAACGGATCATCTAATTCTCCTGTTCTCTCTTCAAGGGCAAGCAAACCACTTTTTCTTGCCACCTGCGCCATATCTACAAGTGTATCAATCAACTTTTCTGTATCATACCTCTTCCCCTGAACCATTACTTTAAAATGCTTCACCGTCTGCTTTAAAGTACTCCACGGGAAACTTGCCACAACCGCTGCAAGGGTTCCACCAAATACGATAAACATACTGTTCGGATCTATAAAATTGGGAATCTTATCCGCACCAATACCACCAAAGATAATCAGTGCCAATCCCGCCACGATTCCTATAATCGTTGTCAAATCCATTGCTATTCCTCCATTCCTCTCATCCTTTGTTATTCATCATCCATCTATCGTCTTGAATATTCCACAATTTTACTGTTATATTCTATTGTTTTCTCAATTATTTCTTCCACTGATTCCTTCACAATATGAAACCTTCCATTCATCATAATCACTTTGGATTCCGGAATCGTTTCTATCAATTCAATCTGCCTGCTGTTCAATACAATTTTTTCATTGTTAACTTTTGTTAGTGTTATCATCGCACACTCTCCTCTTATTCGGGGAAGCCCCAAAATGTGGCATCCCCGTTTTTTATTTTCCTAAATTAACGTTTCATGTTTACCAGTTCTTCCAGCATCTGGTCTGTCACTGTAATGATTTTTGAATTTGCCTGATATCCTCTCTGCGTTGTAATCATCTGAGAGAACTCATTTGCAAGGTCTACATTTGCCATCTCCAAGTAACCACCTCTGATTTTTCCCGCAGGACCACCATTTGGTTTCAATGCACTTACTGTTCCTGCATTTGGTCCAATTGAATAATAATATCCTTCTGATTTTTCCAAACCATTCAAATTTTCTACTGTAATAAGAGCCAACTGTCCAATTGCAATAGAACGGCTTTGGTTATCTACTCCCATGATGGTTCCGTCTTCATTTATCTTATAGCTTTGAATCTCATATGGAAGTCCAGTATCCGGGTCAATCGGAATCTGAATTGCAGAAAGCTCATCTGAATATTTTGCCGATACGCCAGGAACTCTGTCACTTCCCTGACTTACAATATCTACTTTAGCGCCATTGTTTCCCCACGTTGTATCTTTGATAATCTCTGTATTATTTGCTTTATCATCTCCACCTTTTTTCGCTACGATTCGCAGATTTACCGTATTCTTTGCCGCATCAAAATCTGTTAGACTAATATTATAATTTTCGAACTTCTCGCCTTTCTTTGTCACGTCCGCAATCCATTCCTGAACTTTATCCTTGAACTCACCTTTTGACGTCAGTTCCATCTTCTCTCCACCGATTGTGATCGTATTCGGATTTGTCTTATCATCAATTGTTACCGTTGCACCTGTGATATTATACTCTCCGTTTACAGCCGGTTTTTCTGGAACTCCTGTTCCGTCTTCCAACGCGTAACCATATACGTAATTCGCCTGATCATCTACAAGATAACCATTCCCATCTACACGGAAGATACCAATTCGTGAAAGACTCAATCCCGAATCTTCAACATTGGTAAAACTTCCGTTTACCATGTTTCCTACAAGGAAAAATCCTGTACCGTCAATCATACAGTCCAAACTGTTTCCAGATGGTGACATCGCACCTTGTCCAAATGATGCCTGAATCGAACCTGTACCAACACCATAACCAACTTGTGATGCATTCTTTCCACCGGCACCACCGCCAAGAACACTTCCTGATGCACCGGCAATTGATGTCGAATACATCGCATCTGTAAAGTTAAAGCTGGATGATTTGAATCCCCATGTGTTTACGTTCGCGATATTATTACCAATTACATCTAATTTTGACTGATGTGTACGAAGTCCTGAAACTCCTGCTACCATTGATCTGACCATCTCTAAATCCCTCTCTTTTCTTTCGTTTTCTGCTGTCTCGAACCCGGCAAGTCATACCGGAATCAAAGCCTCCTTAATGGTCCGGCTACATTAAGACAGCACTGTCAATGTTTGTAAATATGTTTTCTTTCATTTCATTTTCCGTCATTGTTGTAACGACAATATTATTCGGAACATTTACGATAAACGCCCCTTTTTCACCAATCACAACAACGTCTTTTGCACCCTTTTGCCTTGCCTTCTCTACTGCTGTGTTCAAACTATCCAGCATATTGTTGTTCAGGACAATTCCTCTCTCCTGCACCCTTTGAGATGCATGTTTGGAAAATTGAACTCTCTGTTCTTTTCCATTTTCTTTCTCCAAAAATTCCTGGAAGGAAACGCCTTGTTTTTCTTGCACAATGCCACGCTGCAATTTTAGCGAACGGACATCTGTAATCTGATTAACTTTCAATACGCTCTCTCCTTCCTAGACTTTTTCAGTATTCTCTCCTTCTTCTGTAGTGCCTCCATCTCCTGTATCTGTGTCACCATCTTCTTTTTTCGGAACTTCTCCTATGCCCATGATCTGAGATAGGCTGTATCTCTCTTCACCAATGTAGATGTACTGTCCTCCTGTAAGATCGACTCCTGTTACGACACCTTTTTTCTCACCTGTCACTTTCCCTGAATCATCTACCTCTGCAACTGTGACTTCTTTTCCAATCAACCCTGTTGAATAAGTTGTCAGTGTAACCTGCGCCAAGTTATTTGTAACTACCGCAAAGTTGGCAATTGCATTCGATACAGATGTCATGGCATTCATCGTTGCCATCTGAGTCATCTGGTTCATCATCTCGCTGTTGCTCATTGGATTGGACATATCCTGATACTGTAGCTGTGCCGCCATCAATTTCCAAAAATCATCCATCGACATCTCGCTGTTATTTGAGACTGCATCTGTCTGTGTACCTAATAATTCATTGTACATATTGCTGTTCCCATTCACTCCACTAACTGGCATCTTTTTTCTCCTCCTTTCCGCCTTATTCTAGTAAGCCAAGCCTTAACTCCTGTAAGAAACGGTTTGCATTACTCCGCTCTTTACGCTTTCTTTCTTCTTTTTGTCTTTCCCATTCAGACTCTCTTCCAGCATCGCTGTTTCCATTTCCCTGTTGCTGTTCATAAGCCTCGGGTCTCTTTTCATCCACCAAAACAATCGTTTCTTGCTGCAAATTTTTCTGTACTACCGTACTGATATCATTCACATTCTGTTTGACAATCTCCAACGTCTTGCTCTCCGAACAAATAATAGAAATTGTTGCATCACCATTTTGATACTCCACTTTCACGGCAATCTTTCCAAGATTTTTCGGTTCAATCTGAATCTCAAATTCCCGTACTCCTTCATTTGTCTTTTCTATAATTTTTTCAGCAAGATTCTTTGGAATCTCCTGTGGTGTACCCGCCTTAATCACATCATGTGCTTTTGGCTGTTCTATCTGTTTGTCAGAAACAGACTGCTGTTTCATCGTCGTCTCCTGCCATGACACATTCGCCATCTCTTTTTCATCTTGCTCCACCGATTCTAACTGTTTGTCCGTCTGGGTCTCAGTCTGATGTGGTAATCCTTCCGACATCTCCTTTTGAATATCAACACTATTCTTTTCTGTCGGTACTCCCTCTACAGTCTCTTCCTCACCAGTTGACATAATCAGTTCATTTTGTGAATCCTGAACCACTTCGTTCTGTGCCACTTGTCCTTCAGCCACCTTACCTACTTGTGCAAGCTTCATAGCTCCGATATTGATAATGCCTTCTGCAACATTTTCTGGAATACTCAGATTTTTTTCACTATCTTGCATCTGCATACTTTGCATTCCCAAAAACATAATATTGTTCATGTTCTGCATTTCAGCCGCCAACAAAGATACTGTCTGCTCTTGTTCTTCCGTCATCTCCGGAAACAATTGCTTACCTTGAAGAAGCCCTTTAAAATTCGTCGCTCCATTCGCATCCTGTCCCATCTGTGACATGCCCATTGAATCAGCGACAGACTGCTGCTGCCCTTTTACACCTGAAGCCATTCCACTTCCAGATGCCATATTCGCAGGATTCGACATATGAATCTGCTCCATCGTCTCTCCCTCCTTTCTTCTTAATATAATATCTATTAGTAATCTGCTTATGCAGGATTACTCATTCAGTCTCGCAAATGCACTCTGTGTACTTACAAATTCTTCTATCATCTGTTCGTTCTCTTTTTGCACTTGCTTATTGTACTCTTCAAATTGTTTCTCTTTCAATTTGTCGAGCGAAGAACTCTCTTTTTTGGCTTCTACAACCTTCGCTCTTCTTTTCTCCTCTTCCATCTTCAATTCGATAAGTTCTTCTTGTTTCTTTACAATTCGCCGCCAGATACTTCTTAGGAAATTATCATACACATACATATCATGCACGCCTATTCCCTGTTGTTTTTTTTCATCAAACTCTTTTGCACTTTCCTCGTAAACTCGTTCTAACCCGTCAATCTCTTCTTCGCATTTTCTCATCTGCACAAGTACTTTCATATGTTCCGCCTTCAATCCATCAAGTACTCGTTCTTTGTAGCTCAAAACTGTATCCAATGAAAAGAAAAACTTCTTCATTATCTCAACACTTCCTTCATCATTTGAAAAATTTCGTCGGCATGAAAACTTTCATCTATCTTCTGCATTAAGAATTGATTTACTTTTTCAATCTTATCAATTGCATAATCCAATTTGGGATTCGTTCCAGCCTTATAAGCTCCAATTGCAATCAAATCTTCATTTTTACTGTAAATACTCAAAATATCTCGCATCTTAGATGCCACAGCTTTATGTTCTTCCGGAACGATATTTGCCATCAAACGCGAAATACTTGCATTGACATCAATCGCCGGAAAGTGATTTGCGTTTGCAAGCTTTCTGCTTAACACGATATGACCATCTAAAATACCTCTGACTGTATCCGCTATCGGTTCATTAGTGTCATCCCCTTCCACAAGCACCGTGTATACACCGGTAATAGATCCTTTTTCAAACTTTCCGCTTCGTTCCAAAAGCTTTGGGAACTCCGCATAAATAGATGGGGTGTATCCTCTTGCAATCGGCGGCTCTCCGATTGCAAGCCCGATCTCTCTTTGCGCCATCGCAAATCGTGTGAGAGAATCCATCATCAGCAGCACATCTTTTCCTTGATCTTTAAAATATTCCGCTATCGTAGTTGCTACAAGCGGACATTTCATTCGAAGCATCGCCGGTTGATCTGATGTTGCCACAACAAGAATACTTCTCTTTAATCCTTCGGGTCCCAAATCCTTTTCAATAAATTCTCGAACCTCTCTTCCTCGTTCACCTACAAGTGCAATTACATTGATATCTGCTTTTACATTCCTTGCAATCATACCAAGCAATGTACTCTTTCCAACACCACTTCCCGCAAAAATTCCAATACGCTGTCCCTTTCCCACTGTGTTAAGTCCATCGATTGCTTTCACTCCAAACTCTAAAGTATCTGTAATCGGTGGTCTCTCCAAAGGGTTCGTATAAGAGTTTTCCACATAGTAATGACGCTGTGATTCAAATTCCCCCAAACCGTCCATCGGTCTTCCCATAGCATCAATTACTCGCCCTCGCAAGAATTCTCCAACAGGAATTTTTAAACGCTTTTTTGTGTTTCTGACAAAACTCCCTGCAGCCACACCACTCATATTTTCATATGCCATAAGCTGAATTTTATCGTTTTTAAATCCCACTACTTCCACCGGAATCTGCTTATGTTTGTCTTCGCTATATATCATAGCAATATCACCGATACTCGCCTTATTTCCCGATGATTCAATTGACATTCCCACAATATTCTCGATTTTTCCTATATAACTGACTGATTCTGTATTTCGAATCAGTTCCGAAAGTTTTTTCAGCATTGTTTCTTTCTGACCCCTTTATAATCTTGCGTTATTCAAAACATCTTTGATATTCTCCAATTGCGTACTCACACTTGCATCTACAATCTCATCCGGAAGTTCTATAATACAGGTTCCTTCTTCACTGTTCTCCATCATTATAATCTTCACATTTTCCGACAGGCGAGACAGAGACTCCAAAAACTCTTCATCTCCTTCCATAGAGACCCCCGTATTGCATTTTGTAATATAGATTTTTGCCCACTGACGTCTTTTCATCTTGTCCGTAGCGGAGAGAATCATTCGCTTTATAATCTCACCACTAGAATGTATACTTGTTTGAATAATTTTTTCAGCAATTACGAGAACAATATTTTTCAATTCGTCAATGTATTTTTCCATAATATATTCTTTTTCCCGTGTTACACTCTGTACAACATCAGCAATATTTCTTTGTAAACCTCGCAACTCCTTATTCAAGATTTGTCGATGTTCCTCATACGCCTTCTGAACCCCTTCGGCCTCACCTTGAGCCCTTCCTTCTTCATACGCCTGCTCTCTCAAAAGTTCTGCCTGCTCTTTTGCCTCCCGAAGAATTTCCTTCGCACTTTGTTCTGCCTGTGCGATCAATTCCTCAGCCGCTTTCACTGGAATAGTCTCTTCCTCTTCCTCGATTTCTTCGTTCACCTCTTCTTCCTCTTCTTCTATCGGAACTGTGAATTCAGAAAACAAGTCACACGCATGCACGAGCTCGCCTTGATCTAATACTTTTCTAATCTTAGACAATGATTTCATCCTTTCCACTCTTAACAATGATCAGTTCTCCTGCTTCTTCCAGTCGCCTGATAACCGCCACAATTCTCTGTTGCGCTTCTTCTACATCACGCAAACGGACATTGACTGTAATTTCCAAATCCGACTTGATACTTTCTGCCATACGAGTAGAAACATTTGAAAAAATAAGATTTTTAATTTTTTCGTCTGATCCCTTCAATGCATATACAATATCCTTAATGTCACATTCACGTATAAATCTCTGAATAGATCTGTTGTCCATTGATACAATATCTTCGAATACGAACATCTTCTTACGAATTGTTTCTGCCAATTCTTCATCTTCTTTGCCAAGTTCATCAAAGATATATTTTTCATTCCCTCTATCCATATGATTCATAACATCTGCCACATAATCGATTCCACCAATTGTTGTAAAATCTGTTGTAAGAATATTTTCAAATTTCTTCTTCAGAGAGCTCTCTACGATCTTTATCGCATCTGGAGACACACTCTCCATCTTAGCCACCGCCTCAACGACTTTAATTCTCTTTTCTTTCGGAAGTTCACTGATTACAGTGGCCGCCTGATCCGGCTCCGCATAAGACAATACAAGCGCAATCGTCTGCGGTCTCTCATGCTGCAAAAATGAAAACAAAGTCTTTACAGTACTCTTACGAATAAACTCAAACGGCCTCGTCTTAAGTGATTTTGCCAGCTTATCAAGCAAGTTCTGAGCGGTAGATTCTCCAAAAGCCTTTTCCAAAACAGCTCTTGCATACTCCATTCCACCATCTGTAACAACCTTCTGTGTCAAACAAGTCTTATAAAACTCATCTAAAACCGCTTCTGTCTCTTCCGATGAAACATGCCCCAACTTAGCAACCTCTATAGTCAGTTTTTCAATTTCCGATTCACTTAAATGTTTATATAATTTAGATGCCTTTTCTGCGCCAAGTGCCACGATGACCGCTGCCGCTTTCTGTTCCGGCTGCAATGTACTACTCTCCATCTTGACCACCTCCATTCAGCCAGCTCTTCAATAACTGGGCTGATATTTCCGGATTTTTCTCCGCAAAATCTCTGACATTTCTTTTTAATTCAAGCCCTTTATCATTTTGCATCTCAAGAATCTCACGGTTCTTTTCTTCTTGTTGTTCAGAAACATCCTGAAGGAGTCCTTCTTCCTCTAACTGTTCCTCTAATGCTCTCTTCTTTCGACTTCTTCTCCACAGCAGTATTACGACTACAGTCACTATAATAAACAACGCCGCTAAACATGCAATCAATGCAATCAGAGTAGATTTCTTAATGCCTTCTGCCTCATTCGAAACGTCCTCCGCCTCTTCATCTTCATAGAACGGAACACTGGCAACCGCAATCTTCTCCGCTCTGTCCGTCACCGCAATTCCACTCGCATTACCGACAAGTTCTTTTACTTCCGCCTCTGTCAACTGCCCTAATCCATTTTTGTTAATCGCAACCGAAACACTCAAATCCTCCAACGCTCCCGGACTAATCTGTCCCTGCTCTTTAATCTGATTCACAAGATATTCTCTTGATACACTTTCACTTTTCGAATTAGCTCCACCTTCGCCATCCGTGTTATATTCCGGCGTGTCCGCATTTGTCTCAGATCCCGCAACTCCTGACGCACCATTATTCGTGGTCGCTTCCTCATTGTAAAGTTCCTCTTTTCCCACGATTCCATTTTTGTCATTTTCATCAATTTTTTCCGGAGTATTATATGTAGTCACTTCACGAATCAACTGTTCCATATTGATCTGTGCTCTCGCAGAAACATGTACATTCTTATTGCCGTAAATCGGTCCAAGCACCTTCATGACTTTTTTTGCAATCTGATCTTCTACTACTTTTGCAATCTCTTCCGCATCACTTCCTGTATTAGATCCCTCATTAGAAACCGTCACATCATTCATATTGCCATCGAACACAGCAACATCTTCCAACTGCATCTTAGGAACACTTTTTGCTACCAAACGTTGTACTGCTGCCGCCTGTTTTTCTGTAGGGGCACCGCCATCCTCCATTGTGACAACAGCTGTCGCAGTCGACTTTTCTTCCGCTTCATCATTCAATGCATATTTGCTTTCCTCGCCAAGCGCAATGGTAACCTTTGCATCCTTCACGCCATCAAATAAGCTGATCGTAGCGCCAATTCTATCTTGCAACTCATAAAGCTTATAAAGTTGCTTATCCGAATCAGTCGTCATCATACCCGCATTCTGTGTATAAGTATCATATGTAAAACCACTTTTCGGATAGCCTTCCTGTACCAGCCTCGCCTTTACTTGATCAAGTTCTTCTTCCTTTACCATAATCGTGGTATCACCTTGATACTTAAACTCAATACCTTCTCCCTGAAGCTTTTCAACAATCTGCTGCGTTTCCTCAGCTCCCAACTCGTAAAAAAGCACCGCATATGGCTTGTTGTTCAACACAACCGCTATAATAACGGCACCAATCACAAGAACTGCCGCTCCTGCTATGATTAATTTTTTCGTCTTACTGCTTAGCTTCGCAATAAATTCTTTGACACCTGATAACTTTTCCTTCATACCTCTTGCTCCAATCATTAATCTAATCCGTATCCGCTGCACTTTATAAACTGATACGCATTAACTCATTGTATGAATCAAGCGCTTTGTTGCGAAGCTGTACAAGCATATCAACCGCTACCTGAGCTTGCGAAGTCGCAACCATAATTGTATGTGCATCTTCAATCTGTCCCGTTGCAAGAAGATACTGCTGATTCATCAATTCCTGTTCCGTACTCTTAACATTCTGAACTGCTTCATCAAAAACCCCTCTGAACATGGACGCATCCCCATTTTGTCCTATCTTGTTACTTGCTGATACTTCATTAAATTTTCCAAATTGTATTTGCTGAATAAAGTCTGTTCTCATATCTCTCCCACTCGTTTCTTCTTAAATTTTATTCTTATTGTCCTTTAATTACCGTGCGCAGTCTCATAATATCGCTGTTCACAGACTGCAGCAAATATTGATAATGTAAAGCTGTTCTCGATAACTCTGTGTACTCCACATCTGCATTCACGCCATTCCCATCTACTCTCGCAGACTCATTTCTTTCATATACTATGTAATCACTATCCTGAATCGCCGTCCTGACATCTAACGACTCTCCATTCTGCGCCGCAGATTTCAGTTTGTTCCTAAAGGTATCTTGAAACGATATCTCTTTCTTTTTATATCCCGGCGTACTTATATTTGCAATATTGTCCATTGTAATCTCCTGCTTTTTCCACAGGTAATCCAACGCCCTTTGGGACATCTGAATCGTATTACCAAAATTCATCCTCTTATTCCTCCATTCTATACAATCTAGCTATTGATCTAAATCTGAAGTCTCATCTTCATCAATTCCACAACATAAAGCGCATTACTAATAGCCGTGTCATCCATAACACCTGACAATACACTCTCTGTATTACCACTATTTTTTGTAGTCATGACACTCTTTTGCGCACTCAACTCCGTTCCCATATATTCTTTAATTTTCTTAATATAGTTCCTCGTCTCCCGAAACGGCGGTACACCGCCATATTTTCTCACATTACCGCTCCCTGCATTATAAGCCGCAAGCGCCAAACCAATATCTCCATTATATTGCTCTAATTTTTCCGCTATGTACTTCGCTCCGCCCATAATATTATCTCTGGCGTCAAATGGATCTTCTACCCCCAGTGCTTTAGCTGTTGTCGGCATCAATTGCATTACCCCTTGTGCCCCTGCGCTCGACACTGCTTTTTCGTCGAAATTCGACTCCGCCTTCGCCATTGCTTTCAGCAAATTCAAAGGCACATGATATTTCTCCGCAGCCTCTTCAAAGATAGCATCCATACTTTCGGGTACTTCAATTGTCTTCTGCCTTGCATCTACACTGCTGAACACCTCGGAAAAGCTGTTTCTGCTCAAATGCACCCTATCATTCTGGGTCTTCAGCGAACTCAATATCCGGTTCATGTATTGATAATGTTCATTATATACTGTATAATCTGCCACTTTTCACTCCTTCTAACTTTACACCAAAACTTAAACTAAATCCAAACACTATACTTTATTACTTACTATAATAAATCTTTTTTTTGAGATTGTCTAGTTTTTTTCGACTTTTTACGACATTTCTTTTCTCCTTGAATTTTCTTTCGGATTCACACCATTTTTTGGTAAAAATCCACAGAATACATACCTGCAAAACAAAAATGCTATCATAAAAAAGTGTGCTGAGCACACTCTCAGCTCCCCTGCCCCTCAAGAATGAGGGGCAGGGTTTTCCTTTGCTTCTATTTGTTGTAAAATATTTACATGGGTAATATTTTACAAACGATCTTTCTTGATCATTATGAACACTTAATTTACGAACT
>MJGMH1__coassemble_1930_pt1 | contig 46957 bp, 47 predicted proteins | sample MJGMH1__metabat2_high_PE_009 | metagenome-assembled genome bin MJGMH1 | reverse complement strand
CAGATGCTTCGAGGAATTCGTGTCAATACCAAACAGGAGTTGGAAGAACGAATTTACAAGTACTTTGACGAAGTGAACCGTGAACCCGTGGTTTATCACTGGAAGTATAAAATGGATGAAATCAGTGAAGAGGAAGCAGTATCAATTTAATATAGCAATTATTTAATATTCGTTATACTAGAATGGAAGATGTAATAGATGAAATGATAGCAATTTTAAGTGACCGGGAAGAATTCATAAAGAAAAAAGAAATGGAACAGGCGCAGGCTGTTATAAACGAGATTTATAGAAATGGGTTGTGATATAAAATATGAAAATAAAATAATTCAATATGAATAGTAGTAATTTGTAACGATAGTTGTCGAAGAAAAGCCTTTGACAACTATTTTTTTAACTTTTTATCATAATCACCCTGTAAAATCCATTGATTTCCTTTCGTTATATGAGAAGACAAATTTGTTTTCTTTCTTATTCATAAATGGAAAGGAGTTTTGTGAAATGGGTTTTGCAAGAAAAGATGTGGAAGCTACTAAGAAAATGGAAAAGAAGTTCGTGAGATATCCAGAAGGTGCGGAGAAATATAGTTTAGGATTGACAAAATTTCAGGCATTAGCAAAAGAGGCGAAAGCAGTCTATAAAATTGATAAAGTAGCTTTAGTTAATTGTGAGATATTTGAAAAATATTTGGAAACATTCCGAGAGTATTAAAATTTTAAGAGAGAAAATAAGAGAGAAGAACTTCTATAGTTTTCTGCATTTTTAATTGACTTTATGTCATACAGAAAGTATAATGTTGGTATAGGAGGTATAAGAGCTGAAATGAAAAAGATGGGAAGACCAAAATCAGACAATGCAAAGAAGAAAGTATTAAGCATTCGTGTTCCTGATCAGCTATATTCCCAGATGCTTGCATACGCCGAACAACATAAAATGAATACAACGGACATTGTCCTAAAAGGGGTAGAGATACTTTTATCCGAGCAGAAAAAATAGTGAGTGCTTCTCTCTTAAGAGGAGGAAACTATTATGGCGAAAGTCAGAAAAGATTTGCGAGGAAGATCTTTACGCAAAGGAGAAGTACAAAGATCATCAGATAAAAGATACATGTACACCTATACAGATCCGATGGGCAGACGTAAATTTATATATGCTAACGATCTGGCAGAACTAAGAGAGAAAGAAGCTAAACTGATGAAGGATCAGTTGGACGGATTGGATCTCTATGTTGCTGGCAAGGCAAGTGTGAATGATACGTTTGATCGGTATATGTCCACGAAGTATAATTTGCGTGAATCTACAAAAAGTTCATATTTATATACGTACGATCATTATGTACGTGATACCTTTGGAAAAAAGCGGATTGCAGATATAAAGTATTCTGATGTATTGCAGTTTTATTATTATCTTCTTAATGAAGTAAAAATTTCATTGGGAACATTAGATACTGTTCATTGTTTGCTTCATCCAACATTTCAGTTGGCAGTGCGGGATGAGATTATACGAAATAATCCTACTGATGGAGTAATGAAAGAAATCAGCAGAGAATCCGGGAAGAACAGAGGAATCAGACATGCATTGACAGTAGAGCAGCAAAGAGCATTTATGGAATATATTGCGAACCATCCGATATATTATCATTGGTGGCCTATGTTTACGGTGTTGCTTGGAACAGGATGTAGAATTGGTGAGGCATTAGGGCTTCGATGGCAAGACCTAGATTATGACAAAAGAACAATCAGTATAAATCACAGTTTGAGTTATTATCAAAAACCAGAGAGCAACAAAAGTGTATTGAGAATATCCAAACCCAAAACAGAAGCGGGAATTCGTACAATTCCAATGTTGGATATTGTGAAAGATGCTTTTGAAATGCTTTATGAAGAACAACTGGAAAATGGTTTTAATGAATCAGAAATTGATGGAATGTCAGGATTTATTTTTTGTAATCGTTTTGGAACAGTTCCAAATCCACAAACAGTCAATCATACGATTAAGCGTATAGCAAACAGTTATAATGCAGACGAAGTGGTGCGAGCTAAGAAAGAACGGAGAGATCCTATTATATTACCCAATTTTTCTTGTCATCATCTGAGACATACTTTTTGTACACGACTTTGTGAAAATGAAACAAATTTAAAAGTTATTCAATCCATTATGGGACATAGGAACATTGAAACAACGATGGACATTTATGCGGAAGCAACAGAAGAAAAGAAACAAGAATCATTCGAGAATTTAGCAGCAAAATTAGATATTTTTTGAGAAGTGCTTAGTATAACGGATGACAACAATTTGTTTGGTTTACAGCAAATTGACAACAAAGAAAATTTAATAATGACGAATTACGAAGAACTTATAAGGTTTATAAATTTAGACAATATGGTATAATGACGCATCCCGAAGAATCATGAAGAAAACGTGAAATCTTTTCCGACAATGAAGTCACAGGGCGCTGCTAAGAACGAGGCAAACAATGCAGAGCAGGTAAAACCAGAAGAAAAACCAGCAGAAAAAATTGATTTTTCTAATGTGAAGATTGAACCGCTTTTTGAGGAAACAGTTGACTTTGATACTTTCAGCAAGTCAGATTTTCGTGCGGTAAAGATTGAAGCATGTGAAGCAGTTCCAAAAAGTAAGAAGTTATTAAAGTTCACTTTGAATGACGGAACAGACCGTAAACGCACGATTTTAAGCGGTATTCACGAATATTATGAACCGGAAACACTGGTCGGAAAGACAGCGATTGCTATTGTTAATTTACCACCAAGAAAGATGATGGGAATTGATTCTGAAGGTATGCTGATTTCAGCAGTACATGAGGAAGATGGTAGAGAGGGATTAAATCTACTGATGGTAGATGATAGAATTCCCGCAGGTGCAAAGCTGTATTAAAAATCTAATATAAGATTTAAAAATATGGGCTTTTTGGTATGGAGTACGGCAAGAGTACGACAAATTGAACCTCCTTAATGGGCTAAAATAAATGATTTTAAATAGTCCAATAAGACCAAAGCAATATTTTTGTACTATGAGGACACTTTTCTAAGAGAAATTTTAGAGAAGTGTCCTTTTTGTTATGGTCAAGAATTTCAAAATGGAGGGAAAAACATGAATAACACAGCGTTAAGAGCAGAAAAAGAGATTACAAAGACAATTATTTTCAGAAATGAGAAACACAAAGAATTTTATCAAACATATATGAAAAAATGCCGTCGTCAAGATGTGTATCACAAAGCCCTGATTTATTGTCTTGGGATTAGTGAAGATACAAGAGTCAATATAAATCGTATTTACGATTTGAGAACAGGATATGTAAAGACAGAATGTCTTCAAGAAGGCGGCAGACCAGTGGCAGCGTAAGGATTGTACGTATGGCTTTTAATTTATACTGTAGAAAAAGTAATTTATACTTTGCTGGAACAATGGAAAAATGGCAGAGAGGAGGAATTGGAGCATGGAGAAGATACAATTTGGTTATTATAGGGGAATGGAGGCAGAGCAGTACAGTTTTTACCGTGTTCCCAAAATTCTGTTCACTGCAGAATGCTTTAAAGAGCTTTCCTGTGAAGCAAAGGTACTCTACGGTCTGTTATTAGACCGTATGAGCTTCAGCATGAAAAATCATTGGCTGGACGAAGAAGAAATTGTGAAAACCACAATTCAAGAATGTCCAAAATCACAATCTAATAATATTGATATTAACAAGACAGAGAATAATAAAACAGAGAGTAGTAATATCCTATCAAATCTTATCTATCCGGAAAAAGAAAAAATGATAGATGAGATTGAGCAGAGAAATACATATCGAGAAATTATTCGGGAAAATATTTCGTATGAGTGTTTCCGGAATGATACTCCATATGCAAGAGAAGAAGTAGATTGGTCTGCAACAACACTTCAGGTAGATGAAGAAGAAAATATTACACAGGAATATGAAAATCACGCAATTTATTATTGCAAAACCAGGGATTTTCGTACATTTACAAAAGCAGAATTATATCATGATGGTGGCGTAGACGCAAATGGAAAAATTATAAAAGTAATTGATTCTACAATGATTCAAAATGGGGAACAGATTGGAGAAGAACTTGATTTGACAGGAGTGAAAGTAACAGCGGTGTTTGAAAGCGGAAAAACAGCGGATGTGACAGAGGCAGCAACAGTTGATAGCGGTGATTTCAATTCTCAGAAAGCAGGAAGTTATACTATTACAGTTACTTATGCAGAGAAGACAGAGACATTTGTTGTTACAGTGAAAGAAAAATCTCCTGAAATTCCAGATCCAGTACCGAGTCCAAAACCTGAACCTAATCCTGACTCTAATACAAAACCAAAACAGAACGAAAATAAAGTTGTATAAACAGGAGATGAGCAAAATCCGCTTCTTCTGATTAGCATTTTTACTCTTGCAAGTGTTGTAATAACCGTAAGTTTTATAAGGAGAAAAAATATAACTTGTAAATAATTGAGAGAGGTAGGGATAAAACAAGAAGCCGCACTTCCCATGAGGTATCCTTACACTTTTGAAGGAAGAGAGTGCAGTACGAATTTGTTTTTATGGAATTCCAATATGCCTTCGTCACGCATCTTTCCAAGTTCTTTCGATAGGGCACTGCGATCCAGATTGAGATAGTCGGCAAGTCCCTGACGGTCAAACGGAATTTGGAATGTTGTACTTTTGGCTTTTGCCGCTTCTGTAGAAAGATAGATAAAGAGACGACTGCGAACGGTTTTAGGAGTAGTGCAGAAAATACGTCTGGAAAGTATTAGATTTTTTTGCACAGAAATATAGAGAATATTCTGCATGATTTTAGCACTCCAGCTCTCTTTATCTTGAACCTGTTTCAGAGGCACCATATTTAGAAAGAGGATATCAGCAGCTTCCGCAGTGACTGCGTCAACCATCATCGGTTCCTGACAGAGCGCGTAGGATTCGGCGAATACCTGTCCTGCCGAAATATTGCTTAAAATACTTTTGTTGCCCCACAGATCAATATTTTCAATATTGACACTTCCGCTTAAGACGATGCCGATTTCATGGATATGTTCTCCGGTGTGAAAGATAATAGTATTTTTTGCAAAGTGCTGTGTGCGCATGCAGCCAAGATCCAGCATGTGCATCCACTCATTTTCCGTAATGCCCTGAAATAAAACTGATTCAATTTTTTTCATAAAATCCTCATTTCCGTGGTTATAACCACTGAATTATTGGCTTGATTATATTATACTCAGGTTACAAATGCAAGGAGGAAAAAAATATGATTCGAAGAATTATTGAGATTGATGAAGATAAATGTAATGGGTGCGGAGCTTGCGCAGCGGCTTGTCATGAAGGAGCAATCGGTATGGTAGATGGGAAAGCGAAACTTCTTCGTGATGATTATTGTGATGGACTTGGAGACTGCCTTCCGACATGTCCGACAGGGGCAATCCGTTTTGTGGAACGAGAAGCGGCAGCGTATGATGAACAGGCCGTTTTGGAAAATCAGAAAAAAGCAGCACCGGCAGTAAGCCAGCCGTCACAGCTTGCACAATGGCCATGTCAAATCAAGCTTGTGCCAGTAAATGCACCTTATTTTCAGGGGGCAAAATTGCTGATTGCAGCGGACTGCACGGCTTATGCTTACGCTAATGTGCATCAGGAATTTATGCGAGGAAAGGTGACAATTATTGGATGTCCAAAACTGGATGATGTCGATTATAGCGAGAAGCTGACACAGATTTTGGAGAATAATGATATCAAAAGTGTCACAATACTTCGTATGGAAGTTCCATGCTGCGGTGGTCTTGAGATGGCTGCGAAAAAAGCGCTTAAGGAAAGTGGAAAGTTTATTCCATGGCAAGTTGTCACGATTTCGATTGATGGGAAAATATTAGATTAAGAGCAATTTGAAATGTTATTGGGAGTAGTGTTTTAAGAGAAAAGCTGATAAAATAGGTATCTCAGATGAATGAGGTATCTATTTTTTTGTAACAGTTCAGTAAACTCGAGCTGTTATGACTGAACCGTTACAGATTGGAAGGAAAGGAAGGAAAAAATGGAAATCAGGCAGGCAAAGCTGGCGGATGTGCCAAGCATTATGAAGATATATGAAAAAGCAAGGGGATTTATGGAGAACAGTGGGAATCCTACACAATGGGCGGTTGGCTATCCGGGGCAGCAGCTAGTTGAAAAGGATATTATAGAAAAAAATTGTTACATCTGTGAGGAACAGGGGAAAGTTGTAGGTGTGTTTTCGTTTATAGTGGGAGAGGACCCGACATATCAGAAAATCGAGCATGGTGCATGGCACAGCGCAGAAACATATGGAACAATACACAGACTTGCATCAGATGGACAGGCAAAGGGGATTGCAAAAATTTGTTTTGATTTTTGCAAAACAAAATGCCGTTATCTTAGGATTGACACGCATCAGGATAATAAACCAATGCAGGCGGCAATCCTGAAATACGGGTTTCAAAAATGCGGAATTATTCACGTCGCAAATGGCAGCGAAAGGATTGCGTTTGATATTTCGTTTGATTGAAAAAAGATTCACTGCATGATATGATATTTAGGATTAGAAATATGGGAACGGAACCATATATAGAGACAAAGGACAAATATCTATGAGTATAAAAAACAGAATTCCAAAGGAGTTTTATAAATTATTTAACAGTAAGTACGTCGAGTATTTTCAGCGGATTTTGATTGCACTTTATGAGCAGTCGGCAAGTTCGTATTCATTGCTTGGACTTACAGAAGAGGAATGTCAGGACACGATCGAGATGGAGATTTCTACATTTACGATGGATTTTAGTCAAAGTGACCTGGAGGAAGAGGGAGAACTTCTCACGCGGGCGAATATGGCGTCAGTGATGCTTCGAAAGCTGGAAGAGTGGGGATGGCTCCGAAAGGATTATGACGAATCTCTGAACTGCTATGTCGTTTCATTTCCGGATTACAGCCAGATGTTCACAGAGTTATTTGGCAGGCTATATAATGAAGAAAGCAGTATGGAGCGTGAGAGTCTGTTGACCATATACAGCCATTTGTTTACATACCACTCTTCAAAAGAAAAGGACAATGAGATTTTGAAAAGTGCGCTGCAGTCTTCGAAGGCATTGCTTCAGATGCTCTCGAATATGCAAGAAGGAATTCGTGGATTTTTTGAGGAAATGACGAAGCAGAAGACATTTCTTGGAATTCAGGAAGTGCTTGTGCAGGAAATGAATAATACAGATAGCCAGAAGTATGCGATTTTGACGACGACGGATAGTTTTTACCGGTATAAAGAAGAGGTGAAAGAGCTTATTGATCAGAATCTGATGGGAAATGAGGCTAGAAAGCAGGAGTTGCTTCAGAGGAGAAAAGAGCTGGAGGCAGATTCTTTTGCGTGGAGAAGAAATGAACGTGGAGTACAGAGCTGCGATGAGGCAATGGAGATCTTGTTTCAGATCAATCGAGAGTTTGACGGGATTGAGCGCAGATACAATCGTCTCATTGATCAAAAGAGAGTATTTGCAAAACGTGCGGCGGCTCGTATCCGATATATTTTGGCGGAGGGTGATGTGGAGGAAGACCACACAAAAGCGCTGATCAGGCTATTAAATATGAGCGACCGAAAAGATGAGATATTGAAAAAACTTGGTGAACGTATGGGCATGACAGAGCGTTTTGCAGTGCTGAAAGAGAGGAGCTTTGCAAAACCGAGAGATGCGAAAAAGAAAGCATTTGAACCACAGGAACTTGTAAAGACGGGACAAAGTGAGGAACAGTTGGATGAGTTTGTTGTAAAACCATTATATACAAAGGCACAGATTCGGGAATTTCGCAGACAAAATGAGGTGGATGGAGCATTTCAGGTGACAAAAGATACCGTTCACACAGTGGAAGATTTAGAGAAGCTTTTATTTGTATGGCAGGAATCCACTGAGATTGCGCAAGAGACAGAAGAGATTGTGATCGGAGAGGAATTTACGACAGAGGAAGGCTTGCAGTATTCAGGATTTACAATCAGGAGGAAGTAATATGGAACAATATTTAGAAAGTTTATCTGTGACGGAAGCAGAAAAATTAAAGAAGACTATCTTGAGTCTGTTTCGCCAGACGTGTATTTTGCAGGAAAAATATGACCCGGTTACACTGGTTCCAAGTGACAACGAGCAGGTTGCAATATGCAGAACACATCGCAACTTTATTGAAAGCTATCTTTCGGTTCTCGGATGTGAATTGCTGTATGATTCACAGGAGCGCATTTTCAGGCTTGTCGGAGAAGGCGTGGAGGCGGAGGTCTTGTCGAAGGAGACAACGATTATTGTTCTGCTCATAAAGATGATCTATCGGGATAAGATCATGGGAAAGGGACTTGCCGCGACGGTGACGAATTTAGAAGAAATCAGAGAGTACGGGAAGAATACGAATCTTTTGAATCAGAAACTTCCGGACGGTGAATGGAAGAGCGCTTTGGCGATTATGAAAAAACATCAGATTGTGGAGTATCCGGGGGCGCTTCGTGATCTTGAGGACGATACACCGATTTATATTTACAGCACGATTAATTTATATTGCAGTTCGGCGTTGATTAACGAGCTGATTGAGGCGTACAGAGAGGAGAATACAGAGGATGAAGCAGGCAAAGAAGATATTTACACGAATTTTGATGAATAACTGGGGCGGCATTGACCATCAGGTACTTTGTCTGAATGAATATGTGAATCTGTTCAGCGGAAAAAGCGGTTCCGGAAAATCATCTGTGATGGATGCCATGCAGGTCGTGCTATATGGAAGTGTCGGAAATGATTTCCTCAACAGAGCGGCAGATGACAGCGCCAATAAAAGAAGTGTCTTAAGCTATTTGCGAGGAGAGCAAAAAGATGGTACGGCGAACCGTGAGAATCAGGATTTTTATGCCCATATTGTCTTGGAGATACAGGATACAGGGCGGAAAAGTTACACATGTATCGGAGCAGTTTTCGAAGTCGGAAAAAATGATATGGACCTGAAACGGTTCCGTTTTTTCAGCCATGCCGGAAAATTTCCGGAAGATGAGTATGTCACTGTGTCTGGAATTCCGTATTCAATTGCACAGATTCAGAAACTGGTCCATGAAAGAGAACAGTCAGAAGATGCGAAAAGCAGAGGAAATATCAACCGGATCTATCCGTCCAGAGAAGCGTATCTGAACATCGTAAATGATATTATTTTCGGGTATGTAGATGCGGGGCGGTTTAAAACAATGCAAAAAAGTGCGATCGCGCTTCGCATGACAAAGGGAACGAGTCAGTTTATCAAAGACTATATGTTTCCGAAGAGCAAGGAAGATACGATCACTGCGATCAGTGAACAGCTTGCGGCTTACCGGGAGATAAAAGAGCGGGTCGAAGATTTGGAAAAACAGATTACCCTCTTAGAGAAGGTGCAGGCACATGACAGAAAGCTTACGCTTGCAAAGGCAGAGCAGGTAAAGACAGAAACGCTTTTACGGATTTTGGAGATTGAAAACAGGCGGGTACAACTTTTGTCAAAGACGGAGGAGTTCTCAAATACATGTGAGAAAATCGCGCAATTCGAAGAACAGATAAAAGATCTCGAGATGACATTGAATGGAAAACGAGAAGAACTGATTGGGGTGCGCACGGAACTTCGTGCCAGTGATTTTGAGAAAAAGAAAGAAGACCTTACAAAATTGCAGGAGACAATCCGTTTGTGCGGAAATGAGGCAAGAGAGTGGGGAGAATTGCTCAAGCGACTGAATCGTTGGAATGAGACAGACGGAGTCTGCGAGTATGTCAGTAACCCGCTTTGCAATCTTCTGGAAGAAATCGAAGAGAGAAATATCACAGAAGAGAATGTGAACGGACTGAAAAAGCGACTGAAGGAAACGTATGAGAGTATCAAATCTGAGGTGGAAGAGCTGAAGGCAGAGCGACGACGTGTGGAAGCGGACTATCAGGAACAGAAAGAGATGCTTGAGGATTTGCAAAATGACAAAAAGCATTATTCCAAAGAAGTGAAAGTAGTCAGGAGAAAACTGCAGGAAGAATTGTCAGCAAGATACGGCAGAACCATATCGGTTGAAGTGTTTGCAGATTTGTTCGACATTACAGACGAGGCATGGCGAAATGCAATCGAGGGAAGACTTGGAAGAATCAAATACGGTCTTATTGTGGAGCCAAGATATGCTTTAGATGCAGCGAATATTTTCCGGGGAATGAAGAAGCGAGAATACGAGACGGTGGATTTGATCAACACGGCAGCAATACAGCGGGATGAGCCGCAGGCGATGGATGAGACGCTGTATGATGCGGTAAAGACGGACATTCCATATGTAGATTTTTGCCTGAAACGTTATCTTGGACATATCAAAAAATGTGAGACTGTGGAAGAACTGCACGAGGTCAAAGACGGTGTTACTCAGGATTGCTATTCATACAGCAATTATATGTTCCGACATTTGCGGGAGAAAGATTACAGATATCAGACAATCGGCAGAAAGGTTTCCAAAAAGCAGATGCAGGAACTGGAGGAAGGCGTATACAGGCTGAATGTGGAACTGATTCGTCTTGGCGGGGAAATCTCAGAGCTTGAGCAAGCGGAGGATTTTGAGCGTCTGCAGACATATGATTACGAGACCATGCTGCAGAAATCTAATGCGGCAAGCCGGCTGAAAGAGTACTACGAAGAAGAGGCGCGTCTGTCGGAAGAAATCCGAGAGCTTCAGGCAGGTACAAGAGTTGCAGAGCTTCAGAAACAGGAACAGAGTCTGAATGAGTCCATTCGAAAGCTGGAACAAGAGAAAAATGGGGTACAGAAAGAGGTGACAAATTATTCGGCGACAAAAGGAAAGCAGGAACAGGACATAAAGGAACGCACAGAATACCTGGAGAAGCTTGAGGAAGGATTTGTACCGAATGCAGAGCTGAAAGAGACCGTTCTTGCGGTCATTGACAAAGGAAATGAATACCGTTTTGAGAGAGAGCAGAAAAAGATATTCGAACAGCTGCGCTCACAGGAAGAGGAGGAATTCAAGCAAAGAGGAGATGCGAGAGAGCAATTCAATAAAGCATTTCCATCGTATGATTTCAGTCCGTTCGAGAAAGATAATACCGCCTATGATGAGTTGTTGGAAAACTGTAAGCAGAATTTTGAGCCGAAGTACAAGGCGGAGTTTGACAAACAGTATCAGCTTATCTATCAGATGCTGCGGGAAAATGTGATTGCGACAATCAACAGTGAGATTAAAGAAGCGAAACGACACCGCCGAGAGATCAATGCGATGCTTTCTGAAATCCGTTTTTCCGACAGTATTTATCAGATTGACATTTTGCCGACTGACGATGAAAACCGACAGTTTTATGAGATGCTGACGGCGGAGGAACTGAACATGAAAGTGATCGACCGAGACATGGAAGGACAGTTAAGTTTTGGTGAGGATGCCTTTTATCAAAAATACGAGGCGCAGATTAAGCGCCTGACTGACAAATTCATGCCGCCGAAGGAGGACGAGCCTTCTGCGAGAGAAAGACATAAACGAGATATGGAAAAATATGCGGATTACCGCACGTATTTGAAATTTAGTATGTACGAGCAGACGGAGGACAAGGACGGAAATGTGAAAAAGAACTATGTCGACGATATGGCTGGGCGTGATTCCGGGGGAGAAGGACAGAATCCGAAATATGTGGCGCTGCTGGCGGGATTTGCTATGCTCTATCATCAACAGACGAACCGTGACACCAAAATACGTCTTGTACTTTTGGACGAAGCATTTTCCAAGATGGATAAGGAGCGAAGCGAAGTATGTCTTGCATATGCGCGCAAACTGGGACTTCAGCTTGTCGTGTGTGTGCCGGATGAGAGACTGCAGTCACTTATACAGAACGTGGACTGCGTGTACGCATTCCGAAGAGCCAACAATCGGATTTCGATGATTCATATTGACAAAGGGACATATTTGCGGATGATAGAGGGAGAAGCAGATGAAGAAGAAAACAGTGACGCTGTCACAGTGGCTCATTGAACAGAATGATACAGAAACATATCGTGCAGGAAAACTTGCAGGGAAGAAACATCCGAAAGTAGACCAAAAGCTGATTGATGCGGTCGGTGGGATGCAAAACCTTATCCGTCAGGCAAGAGTGCTTGAACAGGATGAGGCACTTGGCAAAAGCGGGATGATTCAATTTCGGTGGCGTAATTTAGGAAGTGACATCTCTCAGATTGATTATGAGGTTGCCGCGATTCCATTGCTTTGCAGACAGCTTGGTGTGAAAGATGTTCGGGAACACCAAGCGGAGTTGATAACACGGGTACAAATGTGGAAAAAGAAGGTCAGCGAGTGCGAGTGGGTGGAAAACTATTATGATACGCTTTTGAGCAGGCTTACAGTTGGCAAAAAAGTCTCAGAAGCAGAAGATGAGAAATTGTTTTTGTGTCTGAACGCGGTGGCGGCACAACAGGAATTTATTTGGGAGCGTGTGTTCAGCGCCAGAGTGTTCCACAATTCGAAGACATTTCAGAACGAATATAAGAACAGTATTGTTACGATTTTGAAAAATTATTCTCCGTACTACGAGGAGGAAATAGACGCAGAGACGCTTCTGGCAGCACATAATATCCACTCCTATGCGCAGACACTGGAGTGGAAAGGCTGTCTTGAATATAGGTTGGATAATGGTAATGTTGTGGATACAGACGAAAACACTTATGGAACAGTGATTAATTCTCAGACGATGGAACACGCCAGCGTGACAGACCTTTCCGGATGCAAACGGATTATGACAATTGAAAATAAGGCAAATTACGAGAGTATGATTTTCTCAGAAGAAACGTTGTACATTTATTGTCATGGGTATTTCACGCCAAAAGAAGTGAGATTTTTAAATAAAATCCCGGAGTTTGCTGACGCAGACTGCGAGTTTTTACACTGGGGAGATATGGATTACGGCGGAATCAGTATTTTTCAGTGCATCAAAAAGAATGTATTTCCAGAGTTGAAGCCTTATAAAATGGATCGAACCGCTTTTGAGGAAGCTTTGAAAGACGGTGCGGGCATTGTGCTGGAACATGAGACAAGGAAGAAACTGGAAGCGAAAGATGCGGGTCTGTTGGAAGAGTTGAAACAGGTAATTTTAGAGACAGGAAAGACGATAGAGCAGGAACTGGTGAGAGGGAAATAGGGTGGAATTTTAATTGATACGCGGATAAAAATATGATAAGATAATTTACAGAACAATCGTGAACAGGGTGGGCTGACCTCTCATTTACATACGGGAGGTGATGCTAATGGACAACAAACATTTTGATTTCAAAGATTTGATGCAATTTGGTATGTTCATACTATCACTATTGACTTTTATTTACTTGATAAGTAATTAGTGCATAAAAAACCACCCTATAAAAAGTCTTGGCGGACTAGGGTGGAATTTTAATTCTCATTTAGAGGCCAACCACTTTGAACGGTTGTTCTTCTATAATCATATTATACACCTTCGGGCGTACCTGTCAAGAGTCATTGACAATCGAAATCGAGAGTGCTACACTAAGAAAAATAAAAACATAGGGGAGCTTGTATTGGCAGGCTGAGAGGAAGTAATCAACTTCGACCCTTTAACCTGATGCGGATAATGCCGCCGTAGGAAATCATAATTGCTGATTTTTTCGGAGATACCGTATTAGGTGTTTCCGTTTTTTACTGTATAGAAAACTTTGCTTCTATATACAATCAAAACGGAAAAATATGATGAGGAAAGGAAGCAGAAAAGATGAAGAGAGAACAGACAAAAAAATTATGTATGGCAGGAATTTTATGTGCCGTGGCAGTGGTTGGAAGCACACTGTCCGTGCCGGTATTTGGGAGCAAATGTGCCCCGGTACAGCATATGGTAAATGTGCTCTGTGCGGTATTGTTAGGACCTGGATACGGAGTCGGAGTTGCATTTTGTGCAAGTTTGATTCGTAACTTATTAGCGCTTGGAAGTATTTTGGCATTTCCGGGAAGCATGTTTGGGGCGCTGCTCTGTGGAGTTGTGTACTGGAAGAGTAAGAATTTATTATTGACGCTGCTTGGAGAGGTATTTGGAACAGCGGTCCTTGGAGGACTCTGTGCATATCCGTTGGCAGTTCTTGTCATGGGTGTGTCAGCAGGCGAAGTAGCATTTTATGCATATGTACTTCCGTTTTTTGTATCTACAGCAGGGGGAGCAATATTGGCGGGCATTCTGATCGAGATGCTGAAAAAAGCCGGAGTGCTCCGTATGGCAGCTAAAAAATAGGGAGAATGGAAACATGTTAGAATTAATGTCAGATCAGGTGAGAAAACATGCACCTTTGATACATAATATGACAAACTGGGTGTCGATCAATGACTGTGCGAACATTCTGCTCGCCTGCGGAGCATCTCCGATTATGGCAGAAGCAATCGAGGAAGTGGAAGAGATCACGGCAATGTGTGATGGGCTTGTCTTGAATATGGGGATGCCGGGCAGACAGAAGATAGAGGCAATGAAAAAAGCCGGAAAGCGGGCAAATGAACTTCATATTCCGGTTGTCTTGGATCCGGTTGGAGTCGGTGCATCAGCATTTCGAAGAGAAGCAGTATCCGAGCTGTTAAAAGAAGTCAGATTTACTGTCATTCGTGGAAACTTCTCAGAGATTCGGACGTTGATGTGTGGAGTGTGTGGCACAAGAGGGGTAGATGCAGAGCCTACAGATCTGATGGGGGAGAAGAATCTGTATCAGAACGTAAAAACGGTAACTGCATTTGCAGAAAAGAGTGGTGCGATTGTGGTGGCAACGGGAAAGAACGACATTGTATCGGATGGAAGAAAAGCATATTGGATTCAAAACGGACATTCAATGATGCAAACAGTTACCGGAGTAGGATGTCAGCTCTCAGCGCTGGCTGCGGCGTATGTGGCTGCGAATCCGAAGCATACACTGGAGGCGGTGACAGCGGCGGTCAGTGCGATTGGAGTTTGTGGAGAGTTAGCGTATGAACGCATGAGTGATCTGGATGGAAATGCATCTTATCGTAATTACCTGATTGATGCAGTTTATCGGTTGGATGGAAAGAAGCTTGAGTGCTTGGCTCGAGTAGAAAAAGTAAATGAAAATGGAGAGAAAAGTAATGAGATGTAGACCGGAGATGATGCGGTTATATGCGGTGACAGACCGTGCGTGGACAAAGAAAAAGTCCTTGAACGAGCAGGTGGAGGCGGCGATTTGCGGAGGTGCAACCTGCATACAGCTGCGGGAGAAAAACCTTGATGAGGAAGCATTTTTGCGGGAAGCGATGGAGATGCAAAAGCTGTGTGAGACCTATCAGGTTCCGCTGATTATCAATGATCATGTGGAGATTGCAAAACAATGCAAAGCAGCAGGAGTGCATTTGGGACAAAAAGATATGGAAGCGGGAAGAGCAAGGGAGATACTTGGACCAAAAATGATTCTTGGAGTGTCAGCAAGAACGGTGGAACAGGCGGTGCAGGCAGAGCTCGCCGGAGCAGATTATCTCGGCGTGGGAGCCGTATTTCAAACGAGTACCAAGACTGATGCAAAAGAAATTTCCCATGTGATATTGAAGGAGATCTGTGAGAGTGTGAACATTCCGGTTGTCGCAATCGGCGGCATCGGAAAACAGAATATAGAAGCGCTTGCAGGCAGCGGCATCGCAGGAGTGGCACTCGTGTCGGCCGTTTTTGCAGCGGAAGATATTGAGCAGGAGTGTCGGGGACTATTAAAACAAATAGAAAGAATCGTGTGAGGTGAAGAGAGAATGAAAACAGCATTGACAATTGCGGGAAGTGATTCCAGTGGAGGAGCCGGTATTCAGGCGGATTTGAAGACGATGATCATGAACGGTGTATTTGGAATGAGTGCGATAACTGCATTGACAGCTCAGAATACAACCAAAGTGACAGGAATCATGGAAGTGCCGCCAGAGTTTTTGGAAAAGCAGATTCAGGCGGTATTTGAAGATATTCGACCGGATGCGGTGAAAATCGGCATGGTTGCAAGCAGTGAACTAATCAGTACGATTGCAGGCTGCCTGAAAAAATATGGGGCAGACAATATCGTTGTGGATCCGGTTATGGTTGCGACGAGCGGTTCTAAGTTGTTAAAAAATGATGCGGTTCATACGTTGGAGTGTGAATTGCTGCCATTAGCGACACTTGTTACACCCAATATTCCGGAGGCAGAGATTTTAGCGGATATGAAGATCACAACTCGGGAAGATATGATTGTGGCAGCTAAAAAAATCGGTGACAGATATCGCTGCTCGGTATTGCTGAAAGGCGGACATAATTTAAACGATGCAAGCGATCTTTTCTATAGGGAAGGAGTTGTTCGGTGGTTCGAGGGAAAGAGGATTGAGAATCCGAATACACACGGAACGGGTTGTACGTTATCCAGTGCGATTGCCTCCAATCTTGCGAAAGGATTTTCGCTGGAGACATCGATACAAAGAGCAAAGGAGTATATTTCCGGTGCGTTGAAGGCGATGCTTGATCTGGGAAAAGGAAGTGGTCCGATGAACCATGGATTTGATTTACAAGGAAAATTTGTGAAGGAGGAAAATTAAGATGTACCATACACAGATGGAAGCAGCAAGAAAAGGAATTATCACAAAAGAGATGAAAATTGTTGCGAAAAAGGAGTTTCGGACAGAGGAGGAAATACGTGATCTCGTTGCAAAAGGACAGGTGGCAATCTGTGCTAACAAACGACATACTTGTCTTGACCCAAACGGAGTAGGTTCTGCGCTTCGTACAAAGATCAATGTCAATCTTGGCGTGTCAAAAGACTGCAAGGATTATGACGTAGAGATGGAAAAAGTGATGGCGGCGGTTAATATGGGAGCTGAGGCGATCATGGATCTGTCTTCTCATGGAGACACACAGCCATTTCGAAGAAAACTTACCAGTGAATGTCCGGCGATGATTGGAACGGTTCCGGTTTATGACAGTGTCATTCACTATAAGAGAGATCTTTCAACATTGAGCGCAAAAGATTTTATCGATGTCATCCGGCTTCATGCGCAGGACGGTGTGGATTTTGTGACACTTCATTGTGGAATTACGAGAAAGACGATTGAGCAGATCAAAAAGCATAAAAGGAAAATGAATATTGTTTCGCGTGGAGGTTCTCTTGTGTTTGCATGGATGAGTATGACCGGAGAAGAAAATCCATTTTACGAATATTATGATGAAATTCTGGAAATCTGCAGGGAGTATGATGTGACAATCTCGCTTGGAGATGCTTGTCGTCCGGGATGCCTTGCAGATGCAAGTGATGTTTGCCAGATCGAGGAGCTGGTTCGGCTTGGAGAGTTGACGAAACGTGCGTGGGAAAAAGACGTTCAGGTGATGGTGGAAGGACCGGGACATATGCCGCTTGATCAGATTGAGGCGAACATGAAGCTGCAGCAGACAATCTGTATGGGGGCGCCATTTTATGTACTGGGACCGCTTGTGACGGATATCGCGCCTGGATATGACCATATCACTTCCGCGATCGGCGGCGCGATTGCTGCCTCAGCGGGGGCGGCGTTCCTTTGTTATGTCACGCCGGCTGAACATTTGGCTCTTCCGAATGTGGAAGATGTCAAACAGGGGATCATAGCCTCCAAGATTGCAGCTCATGCGGCGGACATCGCAAAGCATATCCCGCATGCAAGAGATCTGGACGATCAGATGGCAGATGCAAGAAGAACATTCGATTGGGAGAAACAGTGGGAGTGTGCCATTGATCCCGAGACAGCAAAACGCATTCGTGATGAGAGAAAGCCGGAAATTGAGGAGAGCTGTTCGATGTGCGGGAAATTCTGCGCGGTCAGAAGTATGAACAAGGCGCTGAATGGAGAGCATATTGATATTTTGTAGTTCGGTATTGATTTGGAAAATGAACATCTTTAAACTTCATTTAAGGTTGACATATTATATTCTTGCTATCATGAAACAAAAGAGGAGGAATGAGTGATGCGTTTATTGCTTGCAGAGGATGAAAAACCATTATCAAAAGCACTTACAGCAATTTTAGAAAGAAATAATTATTCCGTAGATGCGGTCTATGACGGTGAGGAGGCTTTGGAATATCTGGATGCAGACAATTACGATGGTGTGATTTTGGATATTATGATGCCGAAAGTAGATGGCATTACGGTATTAAAGACGATTCGAAATCGTGGGAATCTGATTCCGGTCCTACTATTGACGGCAAAGTCAGAGGTTGATGATAAGGTGGCGGGGCTGGATGCCGGAGCAAATGATTACCTGGCGAAACCTTTTCATTCGAAAGAATTGCTTGCGCGGATCAGGGCGATGACAAGAACCCAGACAGCACAGGCAGATTCCAAGCTTCAGATTGGAAATGTCACGCTAGACCGAGCAACTTTTGAGCTTTCTACACCGGCGGGAAGCTTTCGTCTGGCGAATAAAGAGTTTCAAATGCTGGAATTGATGATGAGCAATCCGAGTCACTTGATTTCCGCGGAACGGTTTATGGAGAAAATATGGGGATATGACAGTGAAGCGGAGGTAAATGTAGTATGGGTCTATATTTCTTATCTGAGAAAGAAACTGACTGCACTGCATGCTAATATTCAGATTAAGGCAACAAGAAATGTGGGATATTCTTTGGAGGAAGTCAAATGATAAAGAAACTGCGTATGAAATTGATCATTGCATCTATGATCTCATTGTTGGCAGTATTGCTGATTATAGAAGGAATTGCGGGGGCATTGAACTACAATAGAATTGTTGCGGATGCGGATCAGACGTTGGAGATTTTAGAAGAAAATAACGGAAAATTTCCGGATGTTCCACCGCCTGAGAAACCGAGTGAAAAAAAGAAAGAGGGCAGAATGTCATCTGAGCTTCCATATGAATCCAGATATTTTTCGGTACTGCTTGACAGTGAAGGGGAAGTGATCGCGACAGATACAGGAAAGATTGCCAGAATTGATACCTCTGATGCGATAGAGTATGCAAAAAAAGCCTTAAAGAGTGGAAAAGAACGAGGATTTTTAGAAGGCTATCGATATGTTGTAGTGAATTCTGATTTCGAAGTGAGAGTGATTTTTCTGGATTGCAACAGAAATCTTTCTACGTTTCAGAATTTTATTGTCACAGTAGTTGTGGTCTCCACCGCCGGTCTTTTGGCAGTGTTTATCTTGATGGTATTTCTGTCGGCACGGATTGTAAAGCCATTTTCGGAAAACTATGAAAAGCAGAAACGTTTTATCACAGATGCCGGACACGAGTTGAAGACACCGCTCACGATCATAGATGCGGATGCGGAAGTGTTGGAGATGGATTTTGGAGAAAATGAGTGGCTGAGTGATATCCAAAGCCAGACAAGACGCCTTGCAGACCTAACAAATAACCTGATTTTGTTATCGAGAATGGAAGAGGAGCGGACGAAAGAATTGATGGTGGATTTTCCGTTGTCGGATGTAGCGGAAGAGACTGTCGGGACATTTCAGGCGCTGGCAAAGACACAAAATAAGGTATTGGAGAGTAATATCACACCAATGATTGCAATGAAAGGAGATGAGAAGGCTATCCGACGCCTGATCACCATTCTTTTGGACAATGCAGTGAAATACGCAAAGGAGAATGGACGTATATCGGTGACATTGGAAAAGCAGAAAAAACGGATTCGTTTGTCTGTATTTAACACGACAGAACAGATTTCCAAAGAGCATATGGAGCATTTGTTTGATCGATTCTATCGAACAGACAGGTCAAGAAATTCCGAGACAGGAGGATATGGGCTGGGGCTCTCCATTGCAGCCGCTACAGTGGAAGCACATAGAGGGAAGATTACAGCGACAACGGAAGATGAAAAATCATTGCTGATCACAGTTATATTTCCGATTTCATAAAACGAGAGTTTGTTTGCAAAAATGCAGACAGGCTCTTTTTTTGTCTGTGAAAGCGTTTTGAAAAAGAAGTTAAATATTTTTAAGTTTGTTTAAGGTTCGTTGTTTATAGTATGTTTAACGAAATGAGAGAGGAGTAATGATTATGGCTTATCAAGCAACTTTTAAACGTTATGAATTAAAATATCTGCTGACACGGCAGGAAAAGCAAAATGTGCTGAAAAGTATGGCAGAACATATGAAGCTGGATGATTATGGGCGAACAACCATCCGGAATATTTATTTCGATACAGACACATACCAGCTGATTCGTCATTCTTTGGAAAAACCGGTTTATAAAGAAAAATTACGTGTTCGCAGCTATCAGCCGGTAGGACCGGACGATCCGGTGTTTGTAGAATTAAAGAAGAAATATAAATCGGTTGTCTACAAACGAAGATTGGTATTGCCGGAGGCGCAGGTGATGAAGTGCTTTGAACACGGAAAACCACTTCCGATTCATTCACAGATCGGGGAGGAGATAGCATATTTTGGGGATTATTATGAAACGCTTCATCCGACCGTATTTCTTACCTATGAAAGGGAAGCGTACTATGCGCTGGATGGAAGCGATTTTCGAGTGACATTTGATGAAAATATCCTTTATCGGGAGGAAGATATTTCACTTGGAAGTAAGATATATGGCACACCGATATTAGGAGAGAATCAGACACTGATGGAGATCAAGACATCGGGTGGGATACCACTTTGGATGAGCGAGACACTTACAAAAAATACATTATTTAAAACATCTTTTTCGAAATACGGAACTGCATATCAGCAGATGATGGATGAAAAAGTACAGAGAGGAGTTCAATATGCTTAATAATATGTTTCAGGGGATTTTTGATACGGAGATGACAACGGTGATTGCGGTGCCGGATTTTCTGCTTTGTGTAGGATGTGCGCTGGTGATTGGATTGATTTTGGCAGGAGCCTATATGTATGGGACACGATATACAAAGAGTTTTGTTGCAACACTTGCGGTACTGCCGGCGATTGTCTGTGTTGTCATCATGATGGTAAATGGAAATGTCGGAGCCGGAGTTGCGGTAGCAGGGGCATTCAGTCTGGTTCGTTTCCGGTCGGTACCGGGATCTGCAAAAGAGATCGGAGCTATTTTCCTTGCAATGGGAACTGGTCTGGTAGCAGGGATGGGATATCTTGGATATGCATTTCTCGTTGCAGTAATTTTAGGAGGAGTGACCTTACTATATAATAAGGTGGATTTTGGAGCAGGGAAAAAAGCTGCATTATATAAGACATTACATATTACGATTCCGGAAAATTTGGACTACACAGGTGTATTTGACAAAATCTTAAAACAATATACAAAAACGTATGAGGTGGTGCAGGTAAAGACAACCAACATGGGAAGTTTGTTTAAGCTTACCTATAATATTACATTAAAAAATGCGGAGGAAGAAAAGGCATTGATTGACGCACTTCGGTGCAGAAATGGAAACCTTGAGATTTCCGTATCGAAACAGGAGACAATTATTGGTGAACTATAGGAGGGATGCATATGAAAAGAAAGGTAGTATTAGCATTTTTACTGACTGGAGCACTGGTTCTTTCCGGATGCAGCAAGACAAATAACAGTAACGAAACATCATCTGGCAGTACGAGCACGGATTCATCAGCACAAGGTATCGATGTCTCAAACATGTTCTCAGACAGAGATAAAGAGATTGGATATGATGAAGAAAACAGTACAGTGATCAAACTTTCCGATGATAGTACGACATGTGATTCCGATGCGGTCCAGATATCCGGAAACACAGTGACGATCATCGACGAGGGAACTTATATTCTCTCAGGAACGCTGACCGATGGTATGGTGATCGTAGATGCGGAAGATACCGATAAAGTCCAGCTTGTGTTAAATGGAGTGGATATTACAAGTGCAGAATCTGCAGCCATTTATGTCCGTGAGGCAGATAAGGTGTTTATCACGACGGCGAGTGATTCTAAAAATACACTCACGAATGGAGGTACATACACTGCAATTGACGACAACAATATCGACGCTGCGATTTTTTCAAAATCAGATCTGACATTAAACGGCGCAGGTTCTCTGACAATTACAGCAAAGGCGGGACACGGTGTCGTGTCAAAGGATGACCTTGTACTTACCAGCGGAACATATCAGATTGACGCGGCATCACATGGACTATCCGGAAAAGACAGTGTCCGCATCGCCAGCGGAAGTTATACAATTGTATCCGGAAAAGATGGAATTCATGCGGAAAATGCAGATGACACCAGCCTTGGATTTGTCTATCTGGCAGACGGAACGTTTGATATCACATCTGACGGTGATGGAATCAGCGCAGGAAATTGGCTTCAGGCAGATGGTGGTGTCTACACGGTCAAAGCAGGAGGCGGCAGTGAAAATGTTCAGAAAAGTGACGGAGAATGGCAGTTTGGACCTGGACAGAAGACAGAGAGTACCGATACGACAGAGGAAGATACTGTCAGCATGAAAGCAATCAAGGCGGCAGGAGAACTGATTCTGAAAGGCGGAAAGTATTCTTTGGACAGCGCGGATGACACGATTCATTCCAATGCAAATGTCACAATCAGTGATGGGGAATTTACACTTGCTTCCGGTGATGACGGAATTCATGCAGATTCAGCGACAACCATTTCCGGAGGAACTGTTGATATTACAGAAAGTTATGAGGGAATTGAAGGACTCAGCATTGATATTACAGGCGGTGATATTACTGTGACGGCAAGTGATGATGGATTGAATGCGGCAGGCGGCAATGACAGCAGTGGATTTGAAGGACCTGGAGGAGACCAGTTTGCAGCAGAAGATGGTGCGTATATTCAAATTTCCGGAGGTACGCTAAAAGTAAATGCCAGCGGTGATGGAATTGATTCTAATGGGGACATTACCGTTTCAGGCGGCGAAACTTATGTGTCAGGTCCGACAAATGATGGAAACAGTGCGTTAGATTACAACGGAACAGGAACAGTCACAGGAGGAATCTTTATTGCTGCCGGTTCATCCGGAATGGCGGAGAATTTCGGAGATTCTTCTACACAGGGAGTCATGATGGTCACAGTGGATTCTCAGGCAGCAGGAAGTGCGGTTTCTCTTTCGGACAGCAGCGGAAATGAACTTGTGTCATGGACTCCGGACAAAGAATACACTTCTGTTATCATCAGCTGTCCGGAAATTACAACAGGACAGGAGTATACGTTGACAACAGGAAGCGATACGACACAGATCACGATGGACAGTATTGTTTATGGTTCAGGAAGCGGAATGGGCGGAAATCCAGGAAATGGCGGAGGCCCGGGAAACGGTGGAGATATGGGACAGAAACCAGATGACGGCAATGGAATGGGCAAAGGCCCGGGAGACGGCGGAAACATGGGAACGCCTCCGGAAAAGAGTTAACAATTATAATAAAGAAGGAAGGTGATAGAAATGCAAAACAGACGAGTTGCTTTGATACCGGCTTATCAGCCAAATTCGGATATGGCACAGCTGGTGCAGGAGATCAAAGATACGGGATTTCAAATTGTTGTGGTAGACGATGGAAGTTCACCCGAAAAGGAGGAAGTGTTTCGAATGGCTGCGAAAAATGCAGTCATTCTCAAACATAATAAGAATCGGGGAAAAGGACGGGCATTGAAGACCGGACTGGATTATATTTATTCGAAGTTTTCGTCAGACTGTGTTGTAGTTACAGTAGATGCAGATGGTCAACACAAGCCAAATGATGTGGAAAGAGTCTGCAAAGAAGCAGAAACCCATGCAGGCTGTTTGATACTTGGAAGCAGAAAAATGAAAGGCGATATTCCACTGCGGAGCAGATTCGGCAACACAGTGACTCGTCTGGTCTATCAGCTTTTTACAAAAATTCGGGTATATGACACACAGACAGGACTTCGGGCTTTTGAAGGAGCACTGATTCCAAAGTTTTTGGGAATCGTGGGAGAACGCTATGAATATGAAATGAATGTGCTGTTAGAATGCTCAGGATGCCATATTCCAATCAAAGAGGTCTCGATTGAGACGGTGTATTTAGATAATAATTCGTCTTCCCATTTTGATACACTAAAAGATTCTTATCGCATCTATAAGGAAATTCTGAAATTCTCAGCGGCGTCGTTTGGAAGCTTTTTGATTGATTACGGAATGTACAGCCTGTTGACTGCGATAACGGCGACCGGATTTGCAAATGGTGGTGCGATAGCTTTTTCAAACATAGGGGCAAGAATAGTAAGCGCAGTATTTAATTATATGGTCAATCGCAATATGGTGTTTCAAAGCAAAGAAAATCCGGTAAAATCGGCGCTGAAGTATTTTACACTTGCAGTTGGAATTCTGGTCGGAAACACAATTATGCTGGAGATACTGGTCAATGCAATCGGAATGAACCATTATGTCGGTAAACTGTGTACCGAATTTATATTTTTCTTTGCAAGCTGGTTTGTACAAAGTCATTTTATTTTTCAAAAGAAGGAGGAATAGTATGCATCGATTCAAAAAACATTGGTGGGGAATGATTAGCAGTGTCATTTTGATTGCATTTACCGGATATATGCTCATGGATACATTTCTGCTTACAAAAGTCTATGTCGTTGCCAATGATAAAAAGGAAAACAAAAGTGATAATGATACGGAAAATGAGCAGCAGGAGGCTGTTTCGACAGGGACAACGTACAGTGACGACAACATACAGATTACGCTGTCAGAATATCGGGAAAATGACACCACCGTTTATGTGGCAGATGTTGTGCTCTCCTCACCGGAATATTTGCAGACAGCATTCGCGCAGAGCAGTTATGGGCGAAATGTGACAGAGAAAACATCTGAGATGGCACAAGATGCGGGCGCGATTTTGGCAATCAACGGAGACTATTATGGAGCACAGGAGAAGGGATATGTGATCCGTGATGGCGTATTGTATCGGGATACGGCAAAAACAGACCAGCAAGATCTGGTAATCTATGAAGATGGGACAATGAAAATTATCTCGGAAGATGAGGTGACGGCAGAAGAATTGCTGGAAGAAGGGGCGAAGGAAGTACTTTCTTTTGGTCCGGCGCTGATCACAGATGGCGAGATTGCGGTGACGGAGTCCGATGAAGTCGGAAAAGCGATGGCGAGCAATCCGAGGACTGCGATTGGAATGATTGATGATTTACATTATGTGTTTGTAGTTTCAGATGGGCGAACAGAAGAAAGTGAGGGATTGTCACTTTTAGAACTGGCGGAATTTATGGATTCCCTCGGGGTAAAAACAGCTTATAATCTGGATGGCGGCGGATCTTCCACAATGTACTTTAACGGGGAGGTCATCAATCAACCGACCACAAATGGGAAAAGTATTCAGGAGAGGAGCGTGAGTGACATTGTCTACATCGGCTATTAAAACAGGATTACAATATTTTACGGCAGCTCTGTTGTGCGCTCTGTTTGGAGCAGTCTATGAATTGTTCAGTCACAGTGTATTTTCCTATTATATGTTATACGCATTCATGATTCCTCTGGTGGGCGGAGCATTGTTATTTTTTCTGATTGAGTATTTTCAGTGGAAGATTCCCGGGAAAGTTTCTCGAAGCCTATGGCGGTTTGGGATTGCAACATTGACTGTTGGCTGTCTGCTGCAGGGTGTTTTGGAAATCTACGGCACGACCAACCGGCTTATGATTGTTTATTGGGTGACAGGAGGAGCATTTCTTATCGGAGGAGCAGCTGCATATTTTACAGGCAGCAGACGGTGTATGGAATAACGGATAAAAAGGAGTGGTATTTTGACCTTAGAAGAATATTATGGTGAAAAACTGCAGATGCTGCGAAACGGGCAGCAATATCTGTCAGATATGATTGCGGAATATCCGGTGGAAAAGACGGCGGACGGGATTCAGCCGATTCTTTATATAAATTCTCGAATCAAAGCACCGGAAAGCCTGATACTAAAATTGAAGAAAAAAGGACTGCAGGAGGATTGTAATACGGCGCTGAAAAAGATACATGATCTTATCGGAATCCGGGTGATCTGTTCTTTCGGGGAAGAGGTATATCGGGTTGCAGAATGGATTTCCAACAGAGATCATGTGGAAGTGATAGAACGTAAAGATTATATTGCCTATCCGAAACCGAATGGTTACCGAAGTCTTCATTTGATTGTAAAGTTTACAGAAAAAGGAATGGAACAGATTACCGCCGAGATACAGCTTCGGACAATTGCCCATGATTTTTGGGCTGTGCTGGAGCACCAGATGAAGTATAAAAAAAGTGTAGAGCATGAGACTGTAATCAAGAGTGAGTTGAAACGATGCGCAGATGAAATTGCATCACTTGACGTGTCCATGCAGACCATTCGGGAGCTTTTACGGGAGTGGGAAAGTCACAAATAATTTTTTGCACTAATTATTTTTTATGCAGTTGCTATAAATGGATATACCTCTGGACTATGCAAATGTTGAAAGAAATGGTAAACTAGGGAGTGTTGATCAAGTGAGCTAATTACATAAAGACTTTATTTTAGGTGATTTTTGCGGACGTGGAAGTAATGATTATTGCTATTTTAAAGGCAATTCGCGTTCTTAAAAATATTAGCTGTGAAGCAATGACTAGACAAGTCATTGCTTCCGTTTTCAATTGAAGGTTGAGAAGACTAAGGAATATAAGGAGGGAGTAACAAATGAAGTTAAGTGAATTATCAATAGGAAGCACTGCAACCATACTTCGTGTGGGAGGGGCAGGCGCACTGCGCCAGCATTTTTTGGACATGGGACTGATACAGGGAACGGAGGTCACTGTCGTAAAATACGCACCGATGGGAGATCCAGTGGAATTGCGTATCCACGGTTATGAATTGACGATTCGATTAGCAGATGCAGAAAATATCGAGACTAGCGAGCCTCATAAGCCAAAAACCTCGAAAAAGAAAGTGGCAAAGCCAGAGAAACATCATCCGGGATATGGTGAGGGAGGAAAATTCCATGATAGAAATCACGAAAATCCTCTTTCGGACAGTGAGACACTCACATTTGCCCTTGTAGGAAATCAAAACTGTGGAAAGACCACATTGTTCAATCAGTTGACCGGCGCCAAACAACATGTCGGAAATTTTCCGGGTGTGACGGTGGATCGAAAAGATGGCGTAATCAAAGGACATGACAATACACTGATTACAGATTTGCCGGGAATTTACTCTATGTCTCCATATAGCAGCGAGGAGATTGTGACAAGAGAGTTTGTCATCCATGAGAAGCCAAAGGGAATCATCAATATTGTAGATGCGACGAATATCGAGCGAAATCTTTATCTGACCATGCAGCTTTTAGAACTGGGGATCCCAATGGTTGTCGCCTTGAACATGATGGATGAGTTGCGGGAAAATGATGGATCTGTACTTGTCAATGAGATGGAGGAAGAGCTAGGGGTTCCGGTTATCCCGATTTCAGCGGCAAAAGGAGAAGGAATCGAAGAACTGATTCGGCACGCAATTCATGTGGCAAAATATCAGGAACAGCCTTTGGAGACCGACTTTTGTAAGCGGGAGGAAGGTATCCACAGAGGAATCCATGCGGTCATGCATCTGATTGAAGATCATGCGGAAAAAGTGAGGATTCCAGTGCGCTTTGCGGCGAGCAAGGTGATGGAAGGTGACACGAAAATTTTAGAACAGCTGAAGCTGACAGTGAATGAGCAGCATCTTTTGGAAGAGATTGCAAAACAGACAGAGGAAGAGACCGGCATGGACCGTGCGGCCGCGGTTGCCCAGATGCGTTTTGATTATATCGAGGATATCTGCAGCGAGACTGTTATCAAACCCAAGGAAAGCAAGGAGAGGGTAAGAAGCAGAAAAGCAGATGAATTCCTGACCGGGAAATATACAGGAATTCCGGCATTTATCGGAATCATGGGAGTTGTGTTCTGGCTTACGTTCAATGTGATCGGCGCGTTTTTACAGGGGCTTTTAGAATCTGGAATCACAGCTTTGACAGATCTGGCGGACAAGGCGATGCAGGCGGCAAATGTCAACAGTGTGGTACATTCTCTTGTGATCGACGGAATTTTTAGCGGTGTCGGTGGAGTCTTAAGCTTCCTGCCGATCATTGTGACACTCTTTTTCTTCTTATCAATTTTGGAGGATAGTGGTTATATGGCACGTGTGGCATTTATCATGGATAAATTACTTCGAAAACTTGGACTTTCCGGAAGAAGTATTGTGCCGATGCTGATTGGATTCGGATGTACGGTTCCGGGTGTTATGGCGAGCCGTACATTGCCATCAGAGCGAGACCGCAAAATGACGATTCTGCTGACGCCGTTTATGAGCTGTACGGCAAAGCTTCCAATCTATGCATTTTTTACTGCAGCATTTTTCCCGGATCATGGAGCTTTGGTGATGATTGCACTGTATGTGTTCGGAATTGTGATGGGAATCGTTATGGCGCTGATTTTCAAAAAGACAGCGTTTAAAGGAGAGGCAGTGCCGTTCGTCATGGAACTTCCAAACTATCGTATGCCGGGAGCAAAGAATGTGCGACATTTGTTATGGGATAAGGCAAAAGACTTCTTGCAGAGAGCATTTACGGTTATCTTCATTGCGACGATTGTCATCTGGTTTTTGCAGAACTTTGATACAGGGCTGAATATGGTATCCGATTCACAACATAGTATTCTGGCGCTTGTCGCCGGAGCACTTGCTCCAATCTTTGTTCCGGTTGGATTTGGAGACTGGAGAATTGTGACAGCGTTGATCTCAGGATTTCTCGCAAAAGAAAGCGTGGTCTCATCGCTTACGGTGTTGTTTGGAAGCACAGCGACTTTGCAGGGAAGCCTGACGACAGTGGGCACAGCTGCACTCTTGGTATTCTGCCTGCTTTATACACCGTGCGTTGCCGCAATCGCATCTGTAAAACGCGAACTTGGCGGGAAATGGGCGGTGGCCATGGTCATCGGACAATGCGTAATCGCATGGATCATGGCGTTTGTGGTATATCACATTGGAATGCTGTTTTAGGGGAAAAAGTAACTGATTATTGAGGGGGCTTTCTTTTCAGTTTTATATATAGAAAGCGGAGGAGATGAGAGAGTTGGGTAAGAAACAAAAGATTGATAGAAGTCATTATTTATTTGACAACAAAGCATTGACAGCATTGATCATTCCACTTATTGTGGAACAATTGCTCGCAGTGCTTGTCGGGATGGCAGACTCTATTATGGTGGCAAATGTAGGAGAGGCGGCGGTATCAGGAGTATCCTTGGTGGATAACATTATGGTACTGTTGATTAATATTTTTGCGGCACTCGCTACAGGAGGCGCCGTTGTTGCAGGACAGTATCTGGGACAAAAACGAGAAAAAGATGCCTGTATAGCGGCAAACCAGTTGATATGGTTTATTTTTCTTTGCTCGGTAGGAATTACGGCAATTGTCTACTTCGGACGAAATTTTATTCTGCATAGTGTGTTTGGAGCCATTGATGCGGATGTCATGAGCAGTGCGAACACATACCTGATGATTGTGACGGCATCCATTCCATTTATTGCACTGTATAATGGTGGCGCGGCGATTTTCCGAGCGATGGGAAATTCCAAGGTATCTATGCAGGTGTCCATTGTAATGAATGTGATTAATGTTGCAGGAAACGCCATTTTAATCTATGGATTTCACAGAGGGACAGAAGGCGTTGCAATACCTACCTTGGTATCCAGAATGGTGGCGGCAATACTGATTTTGGGATTATTGTGTAATCAGACGAGAGTACTCCATCTAGAGAAAACACTACGTTATCACCTGAATGGCTCTATGGTAAAACGAATTTTAAATATCGGCGTTCCAAACGGGTTGGAGAACAGCATGTTCCAGCTTGGGAAAATATTAGTGTTAAGCCTTGTGTCCACATTCGGCACATCGGCAATTGCGGCGAATGCAGTGTCAAATGCAGTGGCGTTATTTCAGATACTTCCGGGGATGGCGATTTCCCTTGCGGTTACTACGGTTATTTCCAGATGTGTCGGTGCAGGTGACTATGAGCAGGCCAAATATTACACAAGAAAACTTTTGAAAATTACTTATTGCTGTATGGCGGTCACCGTCGCACTTATATTCGCAGTCCTTCCCCTTATTATGAAGGTGTATAATCTGTCGGCAGGGACATCAGCAGAGTCAGAGAAAATTCTACTATTTCACGGTTGTTCAGCAATTTTAGTGTGGCCGATTGCATTTAATCTTCCGGCGGTGTTTCGAGCATCTGGAGATGTGCGTTACAGTATGATTACCTCCATCGTATCGATGTGGATTTTCCGAATTGCATTTAGTTATATACTTGGGAAATACATGGGCATTGGTGTGTTCGGTGTATGGATTGCAATGATCATTGATTGGTGTTTCCGTGCAATTTTGTTTGTGTATCGTTATTTTAGCGGGAAATGGCAGGGCAGAAGTGCAGTATAGAAAGAATTAACCGATAAGGACTTGTAAATCAAACAAAGCTCTTATATAATAAATCTATTCATTAAAAAGTAGGAGGATATTTTTGTGAAGAACGAAACGGTCATCGTCCTTGACTTTGGGGGACAATACAATCAATTAATTGCAAGACGTGTCAGAGAATGTAATGTATATTGCGAAATATATTCTTACAAGAAAAATCTGGAAGAAATTAAAGCGATGAATCCAAAAGGAATCATTTTGACAGGTGGACCTAATAGTGCGTATGAGGCAGATTCACCGACATACGACAAAGAATTGTTCGAGCTTGGAATACCGGTGCTTGGAATCTGTTACGGTTCCCAGCTGATGATGCATCTATTGGGCGGAACAGTAGAGAAGGCTCCGGTTCGTGAGTATGGAAAGATTGAAGTGATAGTGGATACAACATCCCAATTGTTTACAGATATTTCCGAGAAGACAATTTGCTGGATGAGTCATAACGACTATATTTCAAAAGCAGCACCGGGATTTGATATCATTGCGCACACGGCAGACTGTCCAGTGGCAGCAGTACAGAACGTAGACAAAAAATTATATGCAACACAGTTCCATCCGGAAGTACTTCACACACAGGAAGGAAAGAAGATGCTTTCTAACTTCGTATATAATGTATGTGGTTGCTCAGGTGACTGGAAGATGGATTCCTTCGTGGAAAACTCAATCAAAGCAATCCGCGAGAAAGTAGGAGACGGAAAAGTGCTCTGTGCATTGTCGGGCGGTGTGGATTCCTCTGTGGCAGCAGTTATGCTTTCCAAGGCAGTCGGCTCACAGCTTACCTGTGTGTTCGTAGATCACGGACTTCTCCGTAAAAATGAAGGAGATGAAGTAGAGGCGATTTTCGGACCAGAAGGAAACTACGAGCTGAACTTCATCCGCGTCAATGCACAGGAGCGTTTTTATGCAAAATTAAAAGGCGTGGAAGATCCGGAAGCAAAACGTAAAATCATCGGAGAAGAGTTCATTCGTGTATTTGAAGAAGAGGCGAAAAAAATTGGAGCGGTAGATTTCCTTGTACAGGGAACGATTTATCCAGATATCGTAGAGAGCGGACTTGGCGGTGAATCAGCAGTCATCAAATCTCACCACAACGTAGGTGGACTTCCTGACTACGTAGATTTCAAAGAGATCATCGAACCACTTCGCGATCTGTTCAAAGACGAAGTGCGTAAAGCTGGATTGGAACTTGGAATTCCGGAATACCTTGTATTCAGACAACCATTCCCAGGACCGGGACTCGGTGTTCGTATCATTGGAGAAGTCAATGCGGAGAAAGTGAAGATCGTACAAGACGCAGATGCGATCTACCGTGAGGAGCTGGAAAAAGCAGGCGTGGCAAAAGATATTGGACAATACTTTGCAGCGTTGACAAACATGCGCTCTGTAGGCTGCATGGGTGATGAGAGAACATACGATTACGCAGTTGCGCTTAGAGCGGTTACAACTGTGGACTTTATGACAGCGGAATCCGCAGAGATTCCTTGGGAAGTGCTTGGAAAAGTTATGAACCGAATTGTGAATGAAGTGGATCATGTGAATCGAGTACTGTATGATATTACAAGTAAACCACCAGGAACGATAGAGTTTGAATAAAATGAAACACCGCAAAAACCCAGCATTTATGCGGGTTTGCGGCGTCCATAGAAGTCTTTTGATAACAATTTGATAACAGCCATACAAGAGCCATTATTCTTGGAATCCGGTGGTTTACGGGTTACGGAATAATAAAAGGCGGCTTGTATGGCGGAAGAAATCCATATTAGAAAGCCCTTAGCTGTGGGTAATGATTCCATAGCTAAGGGCTTTTTGTCGTTTTTATAGCTTTATGCGGAGGTCATTTTGATGATAATAGATCAAGAAATTTGTTGTATGCACTATAGTAGTTTTCTACCATTTCTGAAAAAAGTGGATCTACTTGGCACCCAGAAGGGATTTTCTTTTTCTTTTCAATACCCAAAAATCCTTTTTCGCCAGTTTTCACCTTAGAATATGATATTTCAGATACATCAGGAAAATGGTCGGTTTCAATAGTTCCATTTCCGGCTCCATCATTAAGGTAAAAATCGCCACGGACGTTTATGCCATACTTGTTGTTCATATAAACCATTGCTAATTCGTGGGCAATTTGTTCTTTTGAAACCATAATATTACTCCTCTTTATCCAATTTGTCCTTGAATACTTTAGCCATCGTATCGCTCAACTCCTGCGAGAGCACTTTCGCCCAAAGCCGCGTGGTATCGTATTTCGGATAGTAGTAACGCCAGCGGTCGTAATCGTCCTTGCTGATTTCACCAGCAGAGAGCTTGTCCGCCTGCTCTTTCCAAGCATGGAGCATTTGCAGCAGTTTGTAAGCCTCTTTGCCCTTGTCCTTGCTGACTTTCAGACAAACTTCTTCGTCCGTTTCGCTGACGGTCAGCCCATAAACATCTTCAAGGGTAAATAGGGTATGCATGAGACCGATCTGACTGTCAATGTCGGGGACATCAAGCGCCTGCGGGGAAACATCAAGAACCTGCGCCAGTGCAGCCGTTAAATCCGCCTTTGGTTTGCGGGAGCCGGTTTCATATTGCGCCAAGCGTACATCGGCGCTCCTTTCGGGAAAACCGACAGCCGTACCAAGATATTTTTGCGTCATACCACGAAGAAGCCTGAAAAAATGGATTCTCTCACCAATCGCCATAGTGTTTACACTCCTCGCTTATGTATCTGTAATCAGTATAAGAACCTGTCAAGCACCGGGTAGTATTTTCTGCGAAAATCTCCACCCTTTCCTGCCTGACAGAACCTTGAACTGGTCACTGTTTCATTCTACAACCAGTATAGCAGATATGCTTAGTGAAAGTCAAGAGAAAACAAAACAAAAAAGTTTAATATTTTCTCGCAAACCGCTTGACAAAAGCAAATATGCTTAGTATACTAAAATAGCATTAAGCATATAAGTTTAATGTCTGCCGTGCGTCACGGTAATGGCGTACCCGCCCGGGCAAATCGGAAGGCGGCAAGAAAGTATTCCGACACGAAATAAATGGAATTGGAAAACAGAAAGGAAGGTGATTTTTATGGAAAACAGGTTTATCCGTGCCGATGATGTGGTGCAGGAACTGAATGTATCAAAGCCCTATGCCTATAAGCTCATCAGGAAACTGAATGAGGAACTGAAAGCGAAGGGATATATTACGATTGCAGGGCGTGTCAACCGCCAGTATTTTTATGAAAGGCTCTACGGAGCCGGAAAGGAGAAGGAATAATGCCGGTATTCAAAAACGAGGACAACGGTACTTGGTATGTGATGGCAAGGTATGTGAACTGGAAAGGCGAGCGCAAGCAGAAATGCAAGCGTGGCTTTACCACAAAGAAAGAAGCGCAGGAATGGGAGCGAATGTTCCAGTTGCAGAATTCCTCTGACCTTGATATGAGTTTTGAGGCTTTCACGGAATTGTATATCCGAGATGTGAAAAATCGCCTGAAGGAAAACACCTGGCTGACGAAAGAGCATATTATCCGCACGAAGATACTGCCCTTTTTCGGTAAGCTGAAAATCAGCGAGATTTCCACAAAGGAGATCATCACTTGGCAGAACGAAATGCTTGCCTATCGTGATGATAAGAAAAAACCGTACTCACAGACTTATCTGAAGACGCTGCACAATCAGCTTTCCGCCATCTTTAACCATGCTGTGCGCTACTACGAGCTGCGATCCAATCCCGCCGCAAAGGTGGGAAATATGGGAAGCGAGGAACACAGGGAAATGCTGTTCTGGACGAAAGAGGAATATAAAAAGTTTGCCTTTGAGATGATGGACAAGCCCGTTTCCTTTTATGCCTTTGAAATGCTCTACTGGTGCGGTATTCGTGAGGGCGAATTATTAGCCTTAACCGCCGCCGATTTCAACTTTGATAAGGAAACGGTAACGATTAACAAATCTTATCAGCGTTTACACGGCGAAGATGTGATTACCACACCGAAAACAAAGAAAAGCAACCGCACGATTAAAATGCCGCATTTTCTCTGTGAGGAAATGCAGGAGTATCTTGGTATGCTCTATGGCTTGAAGAAAAAAGACCGTATTTTTACGGTAACGAAAAGCTATCTTCATCACGAGATGGACAGAGGGGCGAAAGCCGCAGGCGTAAAGCGTATCCGCATTCACGACCTTCGTCACAGCCACATAAGTTTGCTGATTGATATGGGATTTTCAGCAGTGGCGATTGCAAACCGTGTAGGACATGAAAGCATTGAAATCACTTATCAGTACGTCCATCTATTCCCGTCCAAACAGACGGAAATGGCGGAACGATTAGACGATTTAGGGAAAGGAGATTTTGAAAATGTCAGCTAAGAACAGGGACAACAAAAACCGTTGGAGAAATATCACGGTGGGATTTCGGGTATCGCCCGAAGAAAATGAACGCATTAACAAGGCGGTTGCCTTATCGGGATTGCCGAAGCAGGAATATTGCTACCGCCGCTGTCTCAATCAGGATGTGGTGGTGCAGGGCAATCCGAGAGTGTATAAGGCTCTGAAACAGGAGCTTGCCGCCGTACTTGCGGATCTGCAAAGGATTGAAGCGGGAAACAGCGTGGACGAGGAACTGCTGAATGTCATTGAACTAATCGCTGTTATTCTCGGCGGCTTGAAAGGAGAGGAACAGGATGAATAAGCAAAAAGAAATGACCGCCCGTAACACATCTGTTGGCGCAGATGATAGGCAGTCACTCCATGTAACTAATAACAGTATAACCAATCAAGGCAGAAATATCAATGCTTTTCTTCTGGAAGGCGGTGGTATGAATGGCTGAACTTAAAATTATCAGTATGGACGAAGTCCCTGCGGAAGAAGTGGAATGGCTCTGGTATCCCTATATCCCGTTTGGAAAACTGACCATTATTCACGGTGACGGCGGCGAGGGAAAAACCACTTTAATCCTTCAGTTGGCGGCGCTGTTATCGAGGGGAGAAAAGCTCCCCTGCGACAGCACCGAGCGTGAGCCGATCAAAGTGATTTATCAGACCGCAGAGGACGGGCTCGGAGATACAATCAAACCCCGGCTGCTCGCCGGTAATGCGGATTGCTCGCAAATAAAAGTTATAGACGAGTCGGAAGCAACGCTTACTATGCTGGACGAACGCATTGAAAAAGCGATTGTGGAAACAGGTGCAAGAGCGCTTATCTTAGACCCGGTACAGGCGTATATCGGTGCAAAAGTTGATATGAACCGGGCAAATGAAGTGAGAGCTATCCTTTCCCAATTAGGGCGGATAGCCGGGCAATATCGGTGCGCCATTATTTTGGTCGGACACTTAAATAAAGCGCAGGGGAATAAATCCAATTACAGAGGGCTTGGTTCCATCGACTTTCAGGCAACCGCACGGAGCGTTCTGATTGTCGGCAGGTTGAAAGATAACCCGCAGGCCAGAGTGATGGTGCAGGACAAGTCCTCCCTCGCTCCAGAGGGGGAGCCGATTGCTTTTGAGCTGGGCAAGGAAAACGGATTTCGATGGCTCGGTCATTATGATATATCGGTGGACGATCTGTTAAGCGGTATTCCAAAAGAAAGGAAATCTGAACAGGCTGAAAACTTAATACTCGAATATCTTTCCAAGGGCAAATATCCGCAGCAGGCATTGCTGAAAAAAGCGCAGGCGGTGGGTATCTCTAAGCGTGTGCTGGACGAGGCGAAGAAAGCGCTGAATGTTCAATCGGTTAAGGAAGGCAGTCAGTGGTACTGGCAGCTTCCCGAAAAAACAGAATGAGGTTTTTCAAGGTTGCAACATTGCAAAAGCTGGCCCACCTGCAACCTTGCAATGTTCTTTTTTCGGGAAGTGATAAAGTTTGGACGGGGTTGCAAGGGTGTCCTTTTCAAAGGACAGCCCTTGCCCCTCGGAGAGCCCACGACATCTTTGCAGCCGAAGTGCTGAAAGTGTCATAGTAGGTTACGCACTTTGAAAAAGGTGCGTAACTGCGCTGCCCCACAATATCGCAAAACGAAAGGAGTGATACGAATGCCGAAGGAAGATTTCAGCGTCGCCCGTGTGGGAAAACGAACGAGAGAAAGCGTTGGAAAGTTTGAAAGACATATTGAGCGAAAAAATGAAAGCTATGAAAATATGAATGTTGATCTACCCCGCACGCCGATGAATGTTCACTTTCAAAGCTGCGGCGAGCTGACCTACAATGAACATCTGGACAGGCTGATTGCGGACGGGACGGTATCCTTAAAGGGGCTGAAAGCAGACGCAACGGTCTTTAACGAGATGATATTGGATGTGAATACCGACTACTTCGAGAGAAACGGCGGTTATGATTTCGCCTGCCGTTTCTATGAAGAAGCGTTCCATTTTGCAGAAAAGTTGTATGGGAAAGACAATATTATTTCCGCAGTTATGCACGCTGACGAACTGAATATCGCTATGACCGAGAAGTACGGAAAGCCGGTTTATCACTATCATCTGCACATTATGGCGCTGCCCGTGGTGGATAAAGAGGTGCGCTGGTCGAAGCGCTGTAAAGATCCGGCACTGGTGGGAACAGTGAAAGAGGTAATTCATCAGGTCAGTCATTCAAAGAAATGGAAATCGGAAAAAGCGCTGGACGAAAACGGAAATCCCATATTGAATAGCAACGGGAAACCTGTTTATCACGCCTCGTACAGCATTTTACAGGATAAATTTTACGAATATATGAAGGACGCAGGATTTGAGGGCTTTGACCGTGGCGAGCGAGGAAGTACGGCAGAAAATCTGACTTCGCTGGGGTATAAAATCCAGCAGGACGAAAAAAGGCTGGCAGATATTGAACAGAGAATTGCTGCTGAGCAAGTCCGCTATAACGATAACCACAAGGCGTTTATGACCTTTGCGGAGATTGACAGCTCAGGCAAAAAGTCCTTCACGGGCAAATACACGGTATCGGCTGAGGACTACGAAAAGCTGACAACGCTGGCAAAGCGCAGCTATTCGGCGGCGTCTGAAGCGCAGCGGCTGAGAGAGGAAAATGGTAGACTGTCCCGTCAAATATGGTCGCTGCAAAGCGAGATTTCAAAGTTAAGAGCTGCGTTGCGGGAGTTGACCGAAAAGTGCAGACCGTATCTTGAGGCGTTAAAGATTGCGCCGCAAAAGGTCAAGGAGTTTATCAGTGGTATTCTTGAAAAATTCAAAAAGCAGGAAAAAAGTATTTATTATGAGCCGATTTCGGCTCGTGAACAACAGTCACCGGAGCGTGGAAAACGCTCTAAAAATAAAGATTATGAAAGGTAGGAAAACGAAATGGTAAAGACGATTTTTGAAGAAATGGGCGGTGCTTATATACAGCAGGGAGATTATTTCCTCCCTTGCCGGTCCTTACCCGCCGAAAAAGAAAGCAAGCCTGTTGGTGTATGGGGACAGCGGCATTTGCGTTATCTCAAACAGCACCGCAAGGTGCTTTACACCAATCTGCTCACAAGCGGCAAGCTGAACAGCTATCTTGCGGATATTGACAAGCAGGCTGAAGATATGTTTCTTCGGCTGGTAATACAAATGGCGGAAAAAGAAGATGTAACCGAAAAACTTAAGGCTGAAAATCAAATGGAATGGGTTGGTAGGATGAATAACATTCGCAGCAGGGCGATGGAGATTGTGAATGAGGAATTGATCTACAGTTAATGCAATAGCGGGATGGTAGCTTGCCATCCCGCTATTTTTTAATTTAATTTGAGAACTACTCATAGAAACATGAGTTAAACTTGAATTTTCGTTTGATTTGTGCTATAATACACTTATCCTTGCGAATGGGGTAATGAAATGACTGTTAGTTACGATAAACTATGGAAACTGCTAATTGATAAGAAAATGAATCGAACTGACTTGAAGAATGCGGCAGGAGTCAGCTTTAATGTTCTTGCTAAAATGAGCCGCAATGAATTTGTGTCACTGGAAAGTTTGTGTAAGATATGTTCTGCGTTGGCCTGTGATATTGGTGATGTAATGGAGTTTATAGAAAATGAGCCTGCTTGATTTTGTCCTTGAAACTACGAAAAAATATATTGAACAGATGCCGAAGTCTCAGCGAAAAAAATACGGACAGTTTTTTACGAGCAAAGAAACTGCTGTATTTATGGCTGAGTTATTTGAAGTGCCTGTAAATAAAGAGCAGCTTCATATTCTTGACGCCGGAGCTGGCTCTGGCATATTGTCTGTTGCGCTAATTGAAAAATTACAAAGGTCACCGCAACTACAGCATATACACTTGGTATGTTACGAAAACGATCCTCAAATCATTGAGTTGTTGCGAGCAAATCTCCAATGGGTTTGTCAGCATTCTACATTAAGAGTTGACTATGAAATACGAGAAGATAACTATATTTTGAGTCAAATGTTAGAGTACAATGGAATGCTTGGTGCTGAACCTGATCCTCTTAAATACGATATGGTGATCGGTAATCCGCCTTATATGAAGATAGCAAAAGACGCTCCAGAGGCTAAAGCAATGCCTGATGTTTGTTATGGGGCGCCCAATCTGTATTTTCTTTTTGCAGCTATGGGAATGTTTGATTTGCTCCCAAATGGCGAATTAGTATATATCATTCCTCGCTCTTGGACTTCGGGAGCATATTTCAAAAAATTTCGCCAGAAATTCTTGAAAAACGGAGTTTTAGAACATATTCACTTATTTGTTAGTCGTGATAAGGTGTTCGAAAATGAGAGCGTCTTGCAGGAAACTATGATTATTAAAGTCAGAAAAGCAACGACCATTCCCGAAAATGTCGTTATTACGACAACACAAAGCAACAAAGACTTTTCCAATAAAACCACTTTTGAAGCAGCGTACAATACTGTTGTTTCAGGAGAAGATAAGTATGTTTATTTGGTTACGAATGAACAAGAGGTAGAGACGCTTGAACTGCTGAACAGGTGGTCGAATACACTACCGAGCATTGGATTAAAGATGAAAACAGGCTTGACTGTCGATTTTAGAAACAGAAAAGCCTTGCGTGATGTGGCGGAAGATCATGCTGTCCCGCTGTTCTACTCACAGCATATACAAGACGGGAAAGTTGTATTTCCTATTGGAAAAGAACACGAGTATATCGTTACTAATCAGGCAAGTCTGTTGCAACCGAATGCAAATTATCTTTTTGTAAAAAGATTTACTGCGAAAGAAGAACATCGGCGATTACAGTGCGGCGTATATCTTGCAAGGAGATATCCTGATTATTCGAAAATCAGCACCCAAAATAAAATTAATTTCATTGGCGGGCTAAAAGAACTATCGGAATGTATTGTTTATGGGCTATATGTATTGTTTAATTCAACCTTTTATGATTGCTACTACAGAGTCTTAAACGGTTCAACTCAAGTCAATTCGACAGAGATCAATTCTATGCCTGTACCGCCTTTGGAAAGCATAGAGCAAATGGGCAAAGCGCTGATTAAATCCCGTGATATGACAGAAGTAGGATGCGACCAAATTTTAAGGAGTTTCATTTATGAGCAAAATCGAGGAAGCAAGAGAGATACTGAAAGAATTGCAAGTGCCAGTTAAGCAGCAGGCGGATTTATGCTGTTATGTTCTTTTGGCTATGGCAGATATAAAAGAAAATGATGAATGGTTGAGTGCTGTAAATGGTTGGATTCGCATTCACGATATCATAGCGTATACGAAGGAAAACTATGGCGTTACCTATGCGGAAAATAGCCGAGAGACTTTTCGAAAGCAAGCTATGCACCATTTTAGGAATGCTGCGTTTATTGAGGATAATGGAAAAGCGACCAATAGTCCGAACTATCGCTATCGTCTGACCGATGAAATGCTCTCGCTTATTCGCTGCTTTGGAACAGAGCATTGGGAATCAGAAAAACAGAAATTTTTGCAATCTCATGAAACACTGATTGATCTGTATGCGTCTAAGCGCACAATGAGAAAAATGCCTGTGCGGATTAATGGAGAGGACTTTACCTTTTCGCCCGGAAAGCATAATCAACTACAAAAAGCTATTATCGAGGAATTTGCGCCTCGATTTGCACCTAATACCGAATGCCTTTATGTAGGAGATACCACGGAAAAAGATTTGGTTAAGAGTGTGGGGAAACTTCAAGAACTGGGATTTGTAATTACACTTCACGATAAAATGCCAGATGTAGTCCTCTACTCTGAAGAAAAGAATTGGTTGTATTTTATCGAGTCCGTTACTTCTGTCGGGCCGATGGAGCCTAAGAGGATTAAAGAAATTGAAGAAATGACAGAAGGCGTTACAGCGGGTAAAATTTATGTAACTGCGTTCCTTGATTTTAAGACTTTTAAGAAGTTTTCCGAAACACTTGCTTGGGAAACAGAAGTTTGGATTGCGGATATGCCGGATCATATGATTCATTTGAATGGGAACAAGTTCTTAGGACCGAGGATTTAGCGATTACAATATAGCATTTGGTTCAAAATTAGAAGTAAATGGATGATTTTTAAAGGGAAACAGGAGGAAGAAGTATGCCTACCGCTAGTGAAATTATACAAAAAGAGTATTCAAAAATAATCAAGAATAAATATCCTGAATATAGTGCTTCTTGGCCTATTGTTAGTGGATATAATTTAATGAATGGACAATATGGCAATTATATAATAAGTATTTTTAAGCACACGGGTAATAGTGCAATGGTAGCAAGCTCAGTTGTAACTTTTAGTGTTGCCAATACTGGTGTATCGACAATTACTTTGTCAAATATAGATAGCGTTCGAGATAAGGTATTTTCTTCTTTCCATTTATCTCCAATGGATTCTGTTGTCATACTTTCAATAGACGGTAGTAATTTACAAAGTGAATTACAAAAGCTCATAGAAACACATGAGTTTGTGATGGGGGTAAAAAAGATGAAAATTTTTCTGAGCCATAAAGGGGCAGATAAACCGTTGATTAGACAATATAAGGAAACATTAGATATATTGGGGTTTGATGTATGGTTAGATGAGGATGCAATGCCAGCAGGGACAGCTTTACATAGAGGAATATTACAGGGATTTAAAGATTCTTGTGCTGCTATTTTTTTTATTACCCCCAATTATAAGGATGAAGGCTTTTTAGAAACTGAGGTTAATTATGCAATAAGTGAAAAAATGCAAAAAGGTGATAAATTTTCGATTATAACCCTTGTATTTACTGATGGTGATGGGGAAATTGGAGAGGTGCCAGAACTCCTAAAGGAATATGTATGGAAACAGCCACACAGTCATTTGGAGGCGCTTCAAGAAATTATTAAGGCTTTACCTGTGAAAGTAGGTGAGGTACGTTATAGGTAATTGGTAGGTAATTTAGTAAAAACAGTTGATTACCTAAGCAAAATCGCTTATTCTTTAAATAAGAACATATTGTTATTATCCGCAGTCACAGGGAAAGTGTTATCAACCCCGATAACAAACTGATAACATTAGCCCATATAGGCAGGATAATATGGATATATCAAATAATCAAAAGCACCACGAATACGATAGAGAATAATTCTTAAACAAAATTGGTTAGGCTTTGTCGAGTTTGAATAATTTTGTACAATCAGCATATAATTTTACTGGATAGTTCTATTGACTTTCCGCTTTGTACTTGATAGTATATTAGTACGAAGAAAGTTTACCACTGACCGATATGTGGTATATAAATGGTCGGGTTGAAAGTTTACCGCTGACCGATATGCGGTATATAAATGGTTGGATTGTAAGTTTAGTCCTTCGCCGAGAGGCGAGGGACTTTTTCCATATTTCGGCAGAGAGGGTGGAACGAATGAAGAAAACAGGGTTTTATATTATAAAGGACAGATTTTTTGAAGATATGCCTGATCCATATCTCAAGGGGAATAAGGCAGGCAATAGACCGCATTATTATTGTTTTGAAGATAATGCTACGGGAATTTATTGGATGATACCGCTTTCTAGCAGAATAGACAAGTTTCGGAAAATAATAGAGAAAAAGGAACAGGCGGGAAAACCTTGCGATATTCTGCATATTGTGAAATTGGACGATAGTCGAGAAAGTGTATTTTTAATACAAGATATGTTTCCGATTATAGAGGAATACATAGAACGTGAATATACGATTGCCGGAAATCATTTGATGCTGACCAGTGAACATACGGCAAAGGTAATTGAGCAGAAAGCAAGAAAAGTGTTGGGAATGTTAAAACGTGGTGTAAAGTTTATGCCGACACAGCCGGATGTACTATCAATATTGGAGAAATTAAAACAGAAAAAATAGTTTTTGCTGGCTCTATTTTGGCTCTAATAATTTGGTGCGAGAAAAGCATCAGATAAAAAGCAGAGAATATGAACATAAAACGACACAAATGTGTACTGGAAAGTGCCAAGATTATTTCATCCGCACCCGAGTTTGAATAAAATATATGAGCCAAGAAATGCCTATTTTACGGGATTTCTTGGCTCTTTCTATGTCTGGTGACAATCAAATGACAATACTTTAATAATATTCAAGATTAATTCCAATGAATTTTTGAATAATAACTGAAATAATATCTTCTACTATATTTTTCATCATTATTTCAAAGAGTAGGATTATTAAAGACCATAAGGTAAATAAATCCATGTTTATAGATGAAAAGAACGGACTATTGCTAAGAAGATGATATAATTCTGTATGTAGCAACAGAAGTAGAAGTACAATCATAAGTAAGGCATAATATATGTATAAAAAGAATCTTCTGCAGGAACGTATAGTTTTTCTATATTTTCTAGAGTGATAGTAATTAAATAAATTATTTTTTAAATTATTCAAATTGGGCTTATCAGATATAATGTTTTCAATTGTGTCTTTAAAAGTAGTATCACTACATGCCCTTATTTGCTCTAGATATTCCCATGAAAAATCGCTATAGTATGTTGAATATTTTTCAACATTGCTTAAAAATGAGGTGATTTTATCATTTATATCTTCCAATATATCAATAATGATTTTTATAAGTGACAATATAAAAATTGGTATGGATATTAGAAAAGCAATTCCTGATAGATTATGTCTATAAAAGATACTTTCAAAAATAACAAAAAGAAAAACGGCTCCAAACATTACACTGGTGAAGATATTTTTTTTAATAAATACTCGTTCTTTCATTTGTAATAACCCCTTATGGAAAATCATTAATAGTAAGAAAATGCTAATTTTTTGTTATCATGCTTTATGGCATAGAGAGTTTTCTTGTATTGTTTAATCATTTGGGAACTGACTCTTCCAATCTAAATATTCTTTTTCTGTAATCTCTTCATTTCTGAATTTCTGGTACATATCAGCCCATGTTCCAATATTATTCAGCATATTTAAGGAATCATGTCCTTTGTCTTTAAATATGAGCTGCGGTACGCCGGATTCATCCCGGTAGGCGTGCAGACCGTATTGATCTTCTAACGCAAATAATGCGTGCATGACGCTAACATAAGTATCAAAGTTTGGATCAGACATGGCGTATGGACTGATTTTTAATGAGTTTGCTATTTTTTCTAATTGTTCTGATGATGGGAAACGATTCCCAAGTTCATAATTTCTAATTGCCGATTCGCTCAATCCGGACAAGATTGCCAATTCTTTCTGTGTATATCCTTGATCGATCCGGAATTTTCTTATTTTCTCACCTACTGTCATAAGAAAACACTCCTTTGCTGATTATTACTTAAAATTATAACATAAACAGTTCAAAAATGAAATATAAAAATAAACCGTTCATTTTTGAAATTATTCTATTGACAGTACGAAAATGAAATGCTATGATGCATATACACCGTTCGATAATGAACTGAAAAAGAAAGGAGGGATATAGATGGCTAGTAAATTATTTATATCAGCAAAAGAAGTAGCGAAAGAATTAGAAGTATCTGATTCCTATGCGTATCGTTTGATCCATCAGTTAAATGCGGAATTGGAGCAAAAAGGTTTTGTTGTTGTCAAAGGAAAAATCAGCCGTAAATATTTTGAAGAACGAGTTTACGGTATGAACGAAATGAAATAGCAGCTGTTAGCGTTGACACCGGCAGATTTCGATTTTCAGGCATGTACTATCCGGATCAATAAATCTTATCAAAGATTAGAGGGGAAGGATATTATTACAGATCCAAAGACTGTGAAGAGTAATCGTATGATCACCATGCCGGAATTTTTAAGCGAAGAATTAGAATCGTATATAGGAATGCTGTATGGTTTAAATGAAAATGACAGGATATTCCAAATTTCAAAAAGCTATCTTCACCATGAAATGGATCGTGGTGTGAAGTTGTCAGGAGTGAAGAGAATACGAATCCATGATTTACGACATTCTCATGTGTCTTTATTGATCAATATGGGATATTCTGCGGTGGCAATTGGAGAAAGGGTAGGACATGAAAGTGTGGAGATCACATATCGATATGCACATTTGTTCCCGACAATCCAAACAGAAATGGCAGAAAATCTAAATCAGGAAAGAGAGGAATATCTGGATGAGTGAAAAAAATAGGGATGGCAAGAATCGGTGGCGTAATGTAACTATAGCGTTTCGAATGTCTCCGGAAGAAAATGCAGAGTTAGATTTAAGAGTAAAGCTTTGTGGATATCAGACGAGACAAGAATATATCATTGAAAGTGTTTTACATCAAAAGGTCACAGCAGTAGGAAATCCGTTGATGTTAGTACAGTTTAGAAAACAGCTTCGAGGGATTGAAGAGGAACTGAAAAGGTTGACTACATTAGAGGATGCCGACGAAGAGTTGTTTACACCTATTCGAACAATGTTGGAAATATTAAATGCATTTGCAGAAGAAAGAAACTATGAAAGAAGGAAAAAAGAAAAAGCCCAGAAATAATCTGAGCAAGTTCCCTGATTATCAGAATAACTGATATACCATCCTAACAACTTGAGTATATCACAAAATTGTTGTTGCAACAATTGTTAAATTCTGTTTGCCAGGGACTTGCCCGGTTGGGCAGGAGGTGGAAATGGAAGAAAATTATAGAGAAGTTAAAAAGGCAGAGCCGTGCCTGAAATTGATTCACATGGATCAGGTTGAAGTGGAAGAAATCGAATGGCTCTTTTATCCGTTCATACCATACGGGAAGGTCACCATTATTCAGGGCGATCCTGGAGAGGGGAGGACTACTGTGGTGTTGCAGATCATTGCAAAATTAACAAAGGGAGAACCTATATTAAGTGAGACAATCGAAGGAGAATCTGAAGAAATAGGGGTAGAGCCAATCAATGTGATTTATCAAACGGCTGAAGATGGATTGGGAGATACGATCAAACCAAGATTGTTATCGGCAGGGGCAGATTGTTCCAGAGTCTTGGTAATTGATGACCAGGATCAGCCATTAACAATGGTAGATGCAAGGCTGGAAGAAGCGATTATACAGACGAAAGCAAGACTTGTAGTATTAGATCCAATTCAAGGCTTTTTAGGGGCTGGTGTTGATATGCATAGGGCAAATGAGATTCGCCCATTGATGAAAAGAATCTCTGTATTAGCAGAGAAATATCAATGTGCCATTATTCTGATCGGTCATATGAATAAGAATAGTAATGGAAAATCATCCTATCGTGGATTGGGTTCTATTGACTTTCAAGCGGCAGCAAGAAGCGTATTGATTGTTGGAAGAGTAAAGGATGAACCGGAAATCCGAGTGATCTGTCATGTAAAGAGTTCTCTTGCTCCGGAAGGAGATGCTATTGCCTTTCGATTAGACAAAGAAAAAGGATTCCATTGGATTGGGAAATATGACATCAGTGCAGAGGACTTATTATCTGGTGATGGACGAGGGCAAAAGATCCGAAGTGCGAAAGAATTTTTAAAAGAGATCTTAGAGAATGGATCAATGGAACAGGCAAAAATAGCGGAAGAAGCAGAAGAAAGAGGAATTAAAAAGAAAACGCTTTGGAATGCGAAGAAGGAGCTGCAGATTGATTCCGTGAAGATAGGAAATAAATGGTTCTGGATGTTACAAGAAGAGTAAAGGAAGATGGCAAGATTACCATATCTTAAAGAATAGGGAATCTTGCCACCTTGAATAAAAAGACTAACTATTAAAAGTCAAGTCTAAAATGAAAGCTTTTGAATGAATTGCAGAAATGCATTTCAGATATATTTGAACCTTGAAAACTGCATGACAACAAGAGCATCTTTATAGGTGCTCTAAAAGGAGATATTTACAGAAAAAATTAAGCAGTTGGCAGATATGCTTTTCCTGATTTCTCCATTGCAAAAATCAATCGCACAAGCTTCTTAGCGGCATGGGATATGGCAACATTATAATGCTTGCCTTCCGAGCGTTTCTTTTCAAGATATGCACCAAAAGATTTATCCCAGTGACAGACATATTTTGTGGCATTGTAAAGGGCATACCGGAGGTATCTGGAACCTCGTTTCTCCATATGGGAATAACAGTTGTCTAACTGTCCGGATTGATAAGTGGAGGGAGACATTCCTGCATATGCGAGTATCTTATCTGCGGAATCAAAACGAGAGAAATTCCCAATCTCAGCGATGATCATTGCGCCCATCCGGTAACTGATGCCGGGAATCGTAAGGATTGAGACTATGAAGAAAAGTCTGTAAATAAGATCTTCTATGATAATGATAGGCGA
>MJGMH1__coassemble_1929_pt1 | contig 46965 bp, 40 predicted proteins | sample MJGMH1__metabat2_high_PE_009 | metagenome-assembled genome bin MJGMH1 | reverse complement strand
TACCATAGAAGACCTTCTAAAACATTATTTACAGAAAAAGTTTCATACTCTCTTTATAGTTCCTGATTTTGAAATTTGCTTAGTCGTATTTGTTCATCCATTTGATGAGTTCTACACAGTAGTCATCATGTCTGTCTACGAAGCAGGTATGTCTCGCACGTTCCCAAAGAATCCATTTGGAGTTTGGAATTCCGTCTGCCATTGTTTTGGCAACAAGAGGAGAGCAAAGATCTGAGATACCGCTGCAGATCAACGAAGGGATCTTGATCTCACCAAGTCTGTCAATGTACTCGAAGTCCTTGAGAGTGCCTGTAGGTGCAAACTCGTTTGGCCCCCATCCTTCAACATAAGATTCAGAACCGGATTTTTTAGGTCTTTTACAACACTCAGGAGCATCTTCACCTAGCCAATAGTTGCAGTATCTGTCCATATATTCAGCAACGGCCGCATCATAAGCTTCTCCTGTGAAATCACCGATTTCGAGTGCATGATTGATCGCGTCCTGCATATCCTGTGGCATCATCTTGATGCGGCGAAGACCTTCTCGCTCCCAAAGAGAGCTGCTTGGGTGACCGCTGGAAATGATGAAACTTTTAATGCCCTGTGGTTTGTAATCAATTGCATAAGCAATCTGCATCATGCCGCCCCAGGATTGTCCGATAATATGACACTCATCCAATCCAAGATGTTTTCTTAAAGCATCAAGTTCGTCTAACCAAACTTTTTGATTCCAAAGTTCTGGATGTCCGTCGAGGTATGAGTTCCCACAGCCGATTTGGTCATACATAACGATCATACGGTCATCGTCGTCAGCGACGTTATCTAATACCTCATAATAATTGTGAGTAGAACCCGGTCCGCCGTGGAGGCAGATCAAAGGTGCTTTTCCATTGTTTTTTCTTTCACCGACTATTCTATAATATGTCTGATAGCCAAGGTATGGCATATAGCCTTCTGTAATTTTTGCCATGATGTTCCCCTTTCTGTTTTGTTTATTAAGAAAGTCCATTATAATATATTTTGTGGGAAGATGGCAATTGTATTTCAGTTCTTTTTGAGGTCACACAGAGTATCTGCATCATGCAAAGCAAATTTTTGATACGGGACTTGAAATGGATTTATTGCAGGAATATTTTTTGATTCCACTTGATATTTTTCGGAAAACCACGCATAATGAAATTAGTAAATTAGAGGCTTGGCTATACTTTTTAAGTTCTGATAAACCGGAAGATATTTTGAAAGTTGTCGGGAAATATCCGGAGTTTCGAGAGTTATACCCGGATCTCATTGTGTTTCGATATCAACCAAAGGAGCTGATAGATATGTACCGAAAAGCGTTAAGAGAAGCAGATGCCAGTGATATAAAATATATGGTGGAAGAACAACAAAGAGAGATTGAGGAATTGAAGGAAACGAATGAAAGTTTGCAGGAAACGAATGAAAATTTACAGGAAGCAAATGAAAGTTTGCAGGAGCAGATTGCAAAATTGCACATTTTGCTTGAAGAAATGAAAGAAAAATAAAATATAGAATAGTAGAGGGCAGCTGTTGATTTGGAAGAGTTTTCCAATAGCAGTTGTCTTTTGCTTATTTGTAAAAAGAAACAATTCATCTATAAAAGCCAAAGCAGACTGTTATTAAAAAAAATTAGCACTCAATACTTGACAGTGCTAACAATATGTGTTATACCTACAATAGAACAGGAAAAAACAAACTCGCAAAAGGAGGCGTGATGTATGAATATAAATAAATTTACACAAAATTCGATGCAGGCGGTGCAGGGCTGTGAAAAAGTTGCTTATGAGTATGGCAATCAGGAGATTGAGCAGGAGCATTTACTCTATGCTTTGGTCACACAGAATGACAGTCTGATTTTAAAATTATTAGAAAAGATGGAAATTCAAAAAGAGTTGTTTATCAACCGTGTGGAGGAAGTGCTTAGAAAGAGATCGAAAGTGCGAGGCGGTCAGGTATATATTGGACAGGATTTGAACAAAGCTTTGATTCATGCGGAAGATGAAGCTACACAAATGGGAGATGAGTACATTTCTGTAGAGCATATTTTTCTAGCATTAATTAAGCAGCCAAACAGAGAAGTAAAGGCGATTTTCAAGGAGTTTAATATTACAAGAGAGCGTTTCCTTCAAGTACTTTCTACCGTAAGAGGGAATCAGAGAGTCACCAGTGACAATCCGGAGGCAACCTATGATACGCTTAATAAATACGGCAGCGATCTGGTAGAACGGGCAAGGGAACAAAAACTTGATCCAGTCATCGGTCGTGATGCGGAGATTCGTAATGTCATACGAATCCTGTCTAGAAAGACAAAGAACAATCCGGTGTTGATCGGAGAACCTGGTGTCGGTAAGACGGCGGCAGTAGAAGGGCTGGCACAACGTATTGTGCGCGGAGATGTGCCTGAGGCGTTAAAAGATAAAAAAGTGTTTGCACTTGATATGGGGGCGCTGGTAGCCGGTGCAAAATATCGTGGTGAATTTGAGGAGCGTCTGAAAGCAGTGCTCGAAGAAGTGAAAAACAGTGATGGAAATATTATTCTGTTTATCGATGAACTTCACACGATTGTCGGAGCAGGTAAGACGGACGGTGCGATGGATGCTGGAAATATGTTAAAGCCGATGCTGGCGCGTGGAGAACTTCACTGTATTGGCGCGACAACACTGGACGAATATAGACAGTATATTGAAAAAGATGCTGCATTGGAGAGACGTTTCCAGCCGGTTATGGTAGATGAACCATCGGTGGAAGATGCGATTTCGATTCTGCGTGGCTTAAAAGAGCGTTATGAAGTATTTCATGGTGTGAAGATTACAGACAGTGCACTTGTGGCAGCCGCAACACTTTCCAATCGATATATTTCCGACCGATTCCTTCCAGACAAGGCGATTGACCTTGTAGATGAAGCGTGTGCATTGATCAAGACAGAGTTAGACTCTATGCCTACAGAGTTGGATGGACTGCAAAGACGTATTATGCAGCTTGAGATTGAAGAGGCGGCTCTGAAAAAAGAGAATGACAGATTAAGTCAGGACAGACTTGTGAACCTACAAAAAGAGCTTGGAGAACTGCGTGATGAATTTGCCGGAAAGAAAGCACAGTGGGACAATGAGAAGACTTCTGTAGAGAGACTCCAGAAAATCCGTGAAGAGATTGAGCAGGTGAATCAGGAGATTCAAAAAGCACAGCATTCCTACAATTTGGAACGTGCGGCAGAATTGCAGTACGGCAAACTTCCACAGCTGACAAAACAGTTGGAGGAAGAGGAAAAGAAAGTGAAAGAGCGGGATCTTTCATTAGTGCATGAAAGTGTGACAGATGAAGAGATTGCTAGAATCATTTCCAGATGGACAGGAATTCCGGTTGCAAAATTAAATGAAAGTGAGAGAAGCAAGACGCTTCATCTTGACGAAGAACTCCACAAACGTGTCATTGGGCAGGATGAAGGGGTTACAAAAGTAACAGAGGCGATTATCCGTTCGAAAGCAGGTATCAAAGATCCTACGAAACCAATCGGATCATTCCTGTTCCTGGGACCTACCGGGGTAGGTAAGACAGAGCTTGCAAAAGCACTTGCGGAGAGTTTGTTTGATGATGAGAGCAATATGGTTCGTATTGATATGAGCGAATATATGGAGAAATACTCAGTGTCTCGTCTGATAGGAGCACCTCCGGGATATGTCGGATATGACGAAGGCGGACAGCTTACAGAGGCGGTTCGAAGAAAACCATATTCCGTTGTTTTGTTTGATGAGATTGAAAAGGCACATCCGGATGTGTTTAATGTGTTGCTACAGGTGTTGGATGACGGACGTATCACTGACTCACAAGGTCGGACTGTTGATTTTAAAAATACGATTCTGATCATGACATCAAATATCGGATCTGCTTACCTTTTGGATGGCATTGATGAGAACGGTGAGATCAGCAAGGAAAGTGAAACGATGGTCATGAATGATCTGCGGGCACATTTCAGACCTGAATTTTTGAATCGTCTAGATGAGACAATTATGTTCAAACCATTGACGAAACAGAACGTTTATGCAATCATTGACTTATTATTAAAAGATGTCAATAAACGGCTGGAAGATAAAGAACTTTCGATAGAGCTTACAGATGCTGCGAAGAATTTTGTGGTGGAAGGTGGCTATGAGCCAATGTACGGTGCAAGACCGCTGAAACGATATCTTCAAAAGCATGTAGAGACATTAGCTGCAAAACTGATTTTACAGGGAGATATTGGCAGTGAAGATGTCATTCTGATTGATGTAGAAGGGGACAAACTGACAGCGAAAATAAAATAAATTGCAGGAAAAAAGCATGGAACAGATTATTTTTCACATTGATGTAAATTCAGCGTATCTTAGCTGGACGGCAGTAGAACAATTGAAAAATGGAGCAGAAGTGGATTTGCGTACAATCCCGGCGATCATCGGAGGCAATCAGGAATCCAGACACGGGGTTGTGCTTGCAAAATCTCCTTTGGCGAAAAGATATGGGATTCGGACAGGGGAGCCGGTTGCACAGGCTTTCCGAAAATGTCCGGATCTTGTAATGGTGCCGCCAAATCATAAGATGTATCAGGAGTACAGCAGGAGACTGATGGAGTTCCTTCAAACGTATACACCGGATATCGAGCAGGTGAGTGTGGATGAGTGTTTCATGGATTTTACGGGGATATCCTATCTGTATCTGTCTCCTGTGGAGGCTGCATTTGAGATCAAAGACGCTGTGTATGAGAAGTTTGGATTCACAGTGAATATTGGAATATCTGTAAATCATCTTTTAGCAAAGATGGCATCTGATTTTGAAAAGCCCAATAAGGTACACACCTTATTTCCGAAAGAAATCCCGGTAAAGATGTGGCCATTGCCTATTTCGGAACTTTATATGGCGGGACGATCCAGTGTAGAGGTACTTAACAAGCTGGAGATACGGACAATCGGGGAACTTGCAAAGGCAGACCCGAATTTGTTGGAGTTACATCTGAAAAGTCATGGCAGGACATTGTGGGAATTTGCAAATGGAATAGACCATGAGAAAGTTCGAAGAGGACACGTGGAGAATAAGGGGATCGGTAATTCGACGACATTGGCAAAAGATGCTGGCACAGAGGAAGAAGCGAAAAAAGTTCTTTTGTGGTTGGCAGAAAGTGTTGGCGGAAGACTTCGCAAGGAAAAACAGAGAGCCGGTATGGTGAGCGTGGAGATTAAATACCACACGTTTCAGACAGTTTCCCATCAGAAGCAGCTTGAGACGGCGAGCAATGCAGATCAGGTGATTTATAAAGCAGCATGCGAATTGTTCCGAGAATTGTGGAATCAGGAACCGATTCGTCTGCTTGGTATACGCACTTCAAAACTTCAGGATGAGTCGGCTCCGGTTCAAATGAGTATTTTTGACTTTCAGACAAAGCAGGAAGAACAGAGTGTGAAAAACCAGAAACATCAAAAATTAGATAAAGCGTTGGATGTGATTCGTAAAAAGTACGGAGAAGATGCAGTGAAAAAAGGAACCTTACTGAAATAATCAGTAAGGTTTTGGAATTTAAATAGAAATATAACTAATAAACAAAAAAAGTTTTTTTTTGATAAAAATTATTGAATATGTATGATGTTTATGTTATATTCAAGCATATTATAACATTCAAATAACCAAAGAAAATTGTGTTTACGTAGGAGGTTTTTATGAAAGGATTTGCGATGTTAGAAATTGGTAAAGTTGGATGGATTGAAAAAGGGGCACCAGAATGTGGACCGCTAGATGCAATCTGTAAGCCTTTGGCAATTTCTCCGTGTACTTCAGATGTACATACTGTATGGGCGGGAGCTCTTGGAAACAGACATGATATGATTTTAGGGCATGAAGCAGTAGCTGAAATTGTTGAAGTTGGTTCTTTAGTAAAGGACTTCAAGGTGGGAGACCGCGTGATTGTTCCAGCGATTACGCCTGATTGGGGAACGTTAGAAGCTCAGGGTGGTTATTCAATGCATTCTGGAGGAATGTTGGCAGGATGGAAATTCTCGAATTTCAAAGATGGTGTTTTTGGAGAGTTTTTCCATGTGAATGAGGCAGATGCGAATCTTGCAATTCTGCCAGACGGCGTGGAATTAGCAGATGCAACAATGCTTTGTGACATGGTTCCAACAGGATTTCATGGCGTGGAATTAGCAGATGTACAGTTTGGTGATAGAGTTGCAGTTATAGGAATTGGACCGGTTGGACTTATGTCAGTTGCCGGAACTGCTTTGCGAGGAGCTTCTCATATTTATGCAGTTGGATCAAGACCAAATTGTATTCAAATTGCAAAAGAATATGGTGCGACTGACATCATCAACTATCGGGAAGGTGATATTGTTGAGCAGATCATGGAAAAAACACACGGAAAAGGTGTTGATAAAGTAATTATAGCAGGCGGAGACGTACATACGTTTAGTCAGGCAATTCGTATATTAAAACCAGGTGGAAAAATCGGCAATGTAAATTATCTCGGAGAAGGTGATTATGTAGATATTCCGAGAGTAGAATGGGGATGTGGAATGTCACACAAGAGTATTGCCGGAGGGTTGATGCCGGGTGGAAGACTTAGAATGGAAAAACTGGCATCTCTGTTGGAGACGAAAAAACTGGATACAAGTAAGTTAATTACACATACGTTCAACAGTTTTGAAAAAGTAGAAGATGCATTGTACTTGATGAAAGATAAACCAAAAGATTTAATCAAGCCAATTGTAATTCTTTAAAATATGAAAAAATTGAACAATTAGGGTTGATTGCCTGAGGAGTGTTGGAAAATTAAGCACTTCCTCAGGTTTTTTGTTACTGTATATTTAGAAAATGGAGAGGTAAAATTACCCATTTTTTCGATTGCGATAATAAAAAAAACAACCAAAAAACATAGAAAGTCCTATGATGATAATGACAACGGTAGAATATGTATCCATCACTTCCAAAATTTTTTCCCAGGAGGCTCCAGCAGCAGCGCCGGCTGAGACGAGAATAGTGTTCCAAAGTGCACTTCCGGCAATTGTAAGGACTAAAAAATTACCCATTTTCATGTTCGACATTCCGGCAGGAATAGAGATTAAGCTTCGAAGGATTGGGATACAACGGCAGATGAAAACGGTCATATTCCCTTTTTGTTGGAATTTTTTGATCGATTTTCTGACATCTGATTTTTTCAAATGGAGGATTTTTCCGAGCTTTCCATCTATAAGTTGCTCTAATTTTTCCGGAGAGAGTAATTTCCCAATGTAGTAAAGAAAGATGGCACCAACTGTGGAACCGAGGGTGGAAAAAAAGACAACTCCACCTACTGTCAAACGGGTATAAGTTGTCATAAAGCCGCCAAATGTCAGGATGACTTCCGAGGGAATAGGAGGAAAGAGATTTTCAATCATAATGAGAAGCGCAATTCCGATATAGCCGAAGGAATTCATCATATCCATGATAAAGATGTGCATAGTGATACCTCATATTTGCTTTCTTAAAAATAGTATATAGAAATTTTATTATGAATATTCATAGAGATGTGGTATCCTAATAGTATCTATGAAAAAACAGGAGGCAATAGATGATGAAGCTGACAAAGTTATTAGAACGTTTAGAGTATAAGGTAGTACAAGGAAACGATGATATAGAGATTACAGAACTTACGAATGATTCAAGAAAAGTCTGCGCTGGCAGCGTGTTTGTATGCATCAGCGGCGCAGTTGTAGATGGTCATGAATTTGTAAAAGAGGTGTCAGAAAAAGGTGCGAAAGCTGTGATCGTGGAAAAAGAAGTGGAAGCTCCAGAACATGTGACTGTGATTAAGGTGGAAGATACGAGGTATGCACTTGCGCTGGCATCTGCGGCATATTTTGGTTATCCGGCAGAGCAGCTGAAAGTAATAGGTATCACAGGAACGAAAGGAAAGACGACGACAACATATATGGTGAAGTCCATTTTGGAGGGAGTAGGACATAAAGTTGGTCTGATCGGAACAATCGAGGCGATCATCGGAGACGAAGTGATTCCGGCAAAGAATACGACACCGGAGTCGTTTACGATTCACCGGTATTTCCGGAAAATGGTTGATGCGGGATGTGATGCAGTGGTCATGGAAGTGTCATCGCAAGGGTTGATGCTTCACAGAACTGCGGGTATTCCGTTTGAGATTGGAATTTTTACAAATCTTGGGGAAGACCATATCGGACCGAATGAACATAAAGATTTTGAAGATTACAAACGATGCAAAGGTCTGCTGTTCAAACAATGCAGGATTGGGATTGCGAATGTGGATGATCCGTACTTTGAAGATGTATTTCGCGGTGCGACCTGCCAGATTGAAACATTTGGTTTTGCGCAAAAAGCAGACCTTCGGGCAGCAGATACAAAATTAGTGTCAAGACCGGGATACTTAGGAGTATCTTACCATGTGTCCGGGCTGATGGATTTTGATGTGGAGATTGACATTCCGGGAACATTCAGTGTCTATAATTCGTTGACTGCGATTGCGGTGTGCAGACATTTTGATGTGCCGGTGGAGATGATCAAGAAGGCTTTAAAAGTTGCAAAGGTAAAAGGCAGAATCGAGATGGTGAAAGTATCTGAGGACTTTACGCTCATGATTGATTATGCGCACAATGCGATGAGCCTTGAGAGTCTTTTGACAACATTGAAAGAATATCACCCAAAACGTCTTGTATGTCTGTTTGGATGCGGAGGAAACAGAGCAAAGGCGAGAAGATATGAGATGGGTGAGGTGTCCGGAAAATTGGCAGATCTTACAATCATCACATCGGACAATCCGCGTTTTGAAGAACCTCAGGATATCATTGATGATATTAAGATCGGGATTGGAAAAACAGATGGAAAATATGTGGAGATCTGTGATAGAAAAGAAGCAATCCGCTATGCGGTTGACCATGCTGAGGTGGGCGATGTAATCGTGCTCGCAGGAAAAGGACACGAGGACTATCAGGAGATCAAAGGCGTGAAGTACGATATGGATGAGAGAGTTCTCATTGCGGAAGTCGTAAAAGAGAGTAAAAGAGAGAATTTGATTCGATAAAAGTATAGGAGCAGTTGTGCATGTATGCGAAAGTTATCGTAGATATTACACATGAAAAACTGGATAAAATTTTTGAGTACCGTATTCCGGCAGAATTAGAAGAACGGTTACACGCAGGCGTAGAGGTTGTCGTGCCGTTTGGAAAAGGGAATCGTGAGATCAAAGGGTATGTGATCGGGCTGTCAGAACACTGTGAATATGATCCGAACAAAGTAAAATCAATTCTGAGTCTGGCGGAGAAAAGTGTGGCAATCGAGGGCAGGCTGGTGGCACTGGCGGCGTGGATGAAAGAGTACTATGGCGGGACGATGATACAGTCGCTAAAGACAGTACTTCCAATCAAGCGTGAAGAGAACAAAAAGATCAGGCGCTATGTCCGATTGCTGTTAGATGAAGAAGAAGGGAAGACAAAGCTTGAGGAATATCTGAAGAAGAATCAGAAGGCAAGGGCGAGACTTTTGGCAGCACTGCTTGATGAGGAGATATTGGAGTATGAGCTTATCACAAAAAAACTGAATGTCACACGAACAGTCATTCGGGCACTTGAAGAGCAGAATGTTGCCAGAATAGAGTCCGAGCAGGTCTGGAGAAATCCGATTAAAAATCGAAAAAAAGAGTGGAAAGAAGTGGTTTATACTGAGGAACAGCAGCATGCGATTGACACATTTCGGGAAGACTATCTGAAAGGAATCCGCAAGACTTATCTCATATATGGGGTGACAGGGAGCGGAAAGACTGAAGTTTACATGGAGATGATCGCAAGTGTGATCAAAGAAGGGAAGCAGGCGATTGTCCTGATTCCTGAGATTGCACTGACCTACCAGACTGTGATGCGGTTTTATAAGCGGTTTGGCGAGAGGATATCCATTATGAATTCCAAGATGTCAAGCGGCGAGCGGTATGACCAGATGATGCGGGCAAAAGAAGGGGCGATTGATGTGATGATTGGTCCAAGATCAGCGTTATTTACCCCTTTTGCCAATTTGGGATTGATTGTGATCGATGAGGAGCATGAATCAACTTATAAAAGTGAACAGATCCCACGATATCATGCCAGAGAGACGGCTGTGGAGCGGGCAAACTTAGAAGGTGCAAGTGTTGTGCTTGGTTCAGCGACACCGTCTCTTGAGGCTTTCTACCGTGCCCAAAAAGGAGAATATGAACTTTTAAGACTCCAGAACCGGGCAAAGATGCAGGAGATGCCGACGGTGTACACAATCGATCTTCGAGAGGAACTAAAAAGTGGAAATCGCTCGATTATCAGTGGAAAGCTGCATGAATTGATGGCTGACCGATTGAGAAAGAGACAACAGATTATGTTATTTATCAATCGGAGAGGGTTTGCAGGATTTATTTCGTGCAGATCCTGCGGCTATGTGGTAAAATGTCCACATTGCGATGTCTCACTTGCATCTCATCGCGGTGGGAAACTGGTCTGCCATTATTGTGGATATGAGGAACCTATGATTTCAATCTGCCCATCGTGCGGCTCAAAACATATCGGCGGTTTCCGAGCAGGAACACAGCAGATTGAAGAACTTGTAAAGAAGGAATTCCCAGATGCACGCGTACTTCGGATGGACATGGATACGACGAAGGAAAAAGATGGACACGAGAAGATTTTGGAGGCGTTTGCAAATGAAGAGGCGGATATTTTGATTGGAACGCAGATGATCGTAAAAGGACATGATTTTCTGAATGTGACACTTGTCGGAGTACTGGCGGCGGATCTGTCGTTGTACGCCGATGACTATCGTGCAGGAGAGCGGACATTTCAGCTTCTTACACAGGCGGCGGGACGCGCCGGGCGAGGAAGTGAAAAGGGCGAGGTTGTCATTCAGACATACAGTCCGGAACATTATAGTATTGAAACAGCTGCAAAGCAGGACTATGAAGCATTTTATCAAGAGGAACTCGCCTACCGTACAATGATGGGATATCCGCCGGTGGAACAGCTTGCAGCGATTTTGGTTACGAGTGAAGATGAGTCTTTGCTTGAGACGGCGTGCAGCTACTTGAAGAGTTATGCAGAGCGCATGAACCGGAATCAAGTGAGAATCATCGGTCCTGCAAGTCCGTATGTGGGAAAGGTAAACGATGTGTATCGCAGAGTGATCTATTTAAAACATGCCAGATACGAGGCGATGATAGATTTGAAAAATAAATTGGAACAATATATAGAGATTAATTCCGGATTTCGAAAAGTTCGAGTGCAGTTCGACTTTAATCCGATGAATGTATTTTAAATGAGGAGGATAAAAAATGGCAATTCGTAAGATTCGAGAAATTGGTGATGATGTGTTAGAGAAGGTATGTAAAGAAGTAACCGATATGACAGACCGAACAAAGGTGTTGATTGAGGATATGCTGGATACAATGTATGATGCGATGGGAGTGGGACTTGCGGCACTGCAGGTTGGTATTTTAAAACGAATCGTAGTTATTGATATTGGAGAGGGTCCGATTATTTTGGTGAATCCGGAGATTCTTGAGACGGCAGGAGAGCAGACAGGAGAGGAAGGATGTTTAAGTCTGCCGGGGAAATCGGGAACTGTGACGCGACCGAATTATGTGAAAGTAAAAGCGCTCAATGAAGAGATGGAAGAAGTGGTTTATGAAGGAGAAGGGCTGCTTGCAAGAGCGTTCTGCCACGAGATTGACCATTTGGACGGGCATTTGTATGTCGAAAAAGTAGAAGGCGAACTTCACAGTGTGGAGTATGATGATGAGTTTGACGAGGAAGACTAAGGAGGAGACAGCAGATGAAAGTAATTTTTATGGGGACTCCGGATTTTTCAGTGGGTACTTTAGAGGCTTTGATCGAGGCGGGACACGATGTGGTGCTTGCTGTGACACAGCCGGATAAACCAAAAGGACGCGGAAAAGAGATGCAGTTTACGCCTGTCAAAGAGTGCGCGTTAAAGCATGGAATTCCAGTTTATCAGCCGAAAAAAGTCAGAGAGCCGGAATGCATCGAAGAACTTCGAAAATATGAGGCGGATATTATGGTTGTCATTGCATTTGGACAGATTTTGCCAAAAGAAATTTTGGAGATGACGCCATATGGATGTGTCAATGTGCATGCGTCATTGTTGCCAAAATATCGCGGGGCAGCGCCGATTCAGTGGTCCATTATTGACGGGGAAACGGTGACAGGTGTCACGACCATGCAGATGGACGAAGGGCTGGATACCGGAGATATGCTGTTAAAGACAGAGATTGAAATAGAAGAAAAGGAGACCGGAGGAAGTCTTCATGATAAGCTTGCGGCTGCAGGTGCAAAGCTCTGTGTAGAGACATTAAAGGCGCTGGAAGAAAAAACAGTGACTCCGGTTAAACAGGGAGAATCACCGACCGCTTATGCGAGAATGCTCGACAAGCATCTTGGAAATATTGACTGGAATCAGAGTGCGAAAGAGATTGAGAGACTGATTCGCGGGCTGACTCCGTGGCCGAGCGCATATACAATGTGGAATGGAAAAACAATGAAAATCTGGAGTGCAGAGGTGGAAGAGACATCGGGAGAGGGCGTACCTGGAACGATTGTGAAAGTAGAAAAAGAAGCGTTTTCTGTACAGACAAAAGATGGACTGTTGAAAGTGCTGGAACTTCAGATTCCGGGGAAAAAACGAATGGATGCCGGAGCATTTTTGAGGGGGTATCAGGTAAAATTAGGAGAAATTCTTTCGAGAGTGTAGAAAAAAGGAGGAAGCAGGATGTTTTATCCAAGTTTTTATTTTGATCCAACATATATATTGATTATCATAGGAGTTATTATCTGCTCCATTGCATCGATGCGGGTGAAAAGTACATTTTCACAATATTCCGGAATGAGAAACCATATGGGGCTGACAGGAGCGCAGGCGGCAGAACGTGTACTTCATGGGGCCGGAATTTATGATGTGCGAATTGAGCGGGTAGCCGGAAATCTGACAGACCACTATGATCCGAGAAATAAAGTGCTCAGACTTTCCGATGCAACATATGGACAGTGCTCAGTAGCTGCGGTGGGAGTTGCAGCGCATGAGTGTGGACATGCGATTCAGCATGCAAGAGGATACGCACCGCTACAGTTTCGGAGTGTGCTTGTTCCCGTGGCAAATTTTGGCTCCATGATTGCCTGGCCACTGATTGTGTTAGGTCTGTTTATCAACAGCCAGTCTTCGGCACTGCTTATCAATATCGGAATCTTGGCATTTTCGCTGGCAGTCTTGTTTCAGCTTGTGACTTTGCCAGTGGAATATAATGCATCAGGAAGAGCAGTACGCATTCTTGCTGAGACCGGGATGATGCAGGGGGAAGAGATTGTAGCCACGAAAAAAGTGCTGAATGCGGCTGCCCTTACGTATGTGGCAAGTGCAGCTGCTGCAATCTTGCAGCTTGTACGTATCTTGATTCTGACAGGAGGAAGAAGACGAGATGACTAAGTCAATCAATGAACGAGAGCTGGTGCTTGGGATTTTGCTGGAAGTGACACGAGATGGGGAGCACAGTCATATCGCACTTCGCAATGTTCTGAATAAATATCAGTATTTAGACAAAAAAGAGCGCGCTTTTATCACAAGAGTGACGGAGGGAACACTCGAGCGCATGATTGAGCTTGATTATATTATCAACCAGTTTTCAAAAGTAAAGGTAAACAAGATGAAACCAGTCATCCGTAATATCATCCGAAGTGCGGTTTACCAGATGAAATATATGGATTCGGTTCCGAATTCCGCTGCCTGTAATGAGGCGGTAAAGCTTGCGGTGAAAAAAGGATTTGTAAATTTAAAAGGATTTGTGAACGGACTTTTACGAAATATCGACCGAAACCTGGAACAGATATCATATCCGGATGAGAAAGATTTGGAACAATATCTGTCTGTGAAATACTCGATGCCGACATGGATATTAAGACAGTGGCTGGCAGCGTATGACAGGGAGATTGTGGAGTGTATGCTTCAGGATTTCTTAAAAGAGAAGGACACGATAATCCGGTGTGATTTGGGGCAGATGTCAAAAGAAGAGCTTGTGAAGTCGCTTGAAGACGAAGGAGTACATGTCGAGGAACATCCATACCTTCCATGTGCACTTCGAATATCTTCTTACAATTATTTAGGAGAGCTTGAGACATTTCAAAAAGGAGCGTTCTCGGTGCAAGATATCAGTTCCATGCTTGTGGCACATTTGGCAGAACCAAAAGAAGGAGACGAGATCATAGATGTCTGTGCAGCACCCGGTGGAAAGGCACTTCACATGGCAGAGTCGCTTTGTGGTACAGGGCATGTGCAGGCGAGAGATCTAACAGACTATAAGGTGGGGCTTATTGAGGAAAACATCTTACGCTCTGGTATGACAAATATCGAAGCAGTTAGGTGGGATGCGACGCAAAAAGATGAAACTGCATTTGAAAAGGCAGATATTGTGATGGCAGATCTTCCGTGCTCCGGGCTGGGAGTGCTTGGGAAAAAGACGGATCTGAAATATAAGATGACAGAAGAGACACAAAAAGAATTGGTAGCTCTTCAACGCAAGATGCTGTCGACAGTCAAAGATTATGTGAAGTCGGGAGGAACTTTGGTTTACAGCACATGTACAATTCACGAAGAAGAAAATATGGGTAACGTACATTGGTTCTTAGAACAGAATAAAGAGTTTGAACTTGTGCCGATTGCACAGTTATTGTGCGAGGAGTTAAAAAATGACGTTGTGGAGCAAGGGTGTATTCAACTTCTGCCGGGGATACATGACAGTGATGGATTTTTCATTGCAAAGTTTAGAAAGGTGAAATGTGAATAAAAGAGCATGGAGAAAAAAGATATCAGATCATATACATTTGAAGAATTAAAACAAGAGATGGAACATCTCGGAGAAAAGTCATTTCGGGCAAAGCAGGTGTATGAATGGCTGCATGTAAAGCTTGCAGATTCTTTTGAAGAGATGACGAATCTGTCAAAAGCACTCAGAGAAAAGTTGGATGCAGCTTATGAGATCGCACCGGTAAAAATGCTTGAGAAACAGGAATCAAAGATGGACGGCACAAATAAATTTCTGTTTTGTCTGCAGGATGGACATGTGGTGGAAAGTGTTCTGATGAAGTATAAGCATGGAAATTCTGTCTGTATTTCCTCACAGGTCGGATGCCGGATGGGATGTAAGTTCTGTGCATCTACCATCGGAGGATTGGAGAGAAATCTAAAGGCATCAGAGATGCTTGGACAGATTTATCAGATTCAGAAAATATCAGGGGAACGTGTCTCGAACGTGGTTGTGATGGGAACCGGAGAACCGATGGACAATTATGATAACTTTGTAAAATTCATACATATATTGACCGATGAACACGGTTTACATATCAGTCAGAGGAACATTACGGTATCGACCTGTGGCATCGTTCCGAATATGAAGAGACTTGCCGAGGAAAAATTGCAGATTACGCTGGCGCTTTCCTTACATGGTTCTACGCAGGAAAAACGAAAAATACTGATGCCGGTTGCAAACAAATATGAACTTTCTGAGGTGCTTGCGGCGTGCGACTATTATTTTGAAAAGACGGGAAGAAGAGTGACGTTTGAGTACAGTTTGGTGCATGGAGTGAATGACAAAGATGAGGATGCTGCGGAGTTAATCCACATTTTAAAACACCGTAATTGCCATTTGAATTTGATTCCTGTAAATCCGATTAAAGAGCGTACATTTGAGAAACCGAGCAAAAAAAATGCCATGAATTTTAAAAATAAACTTGAAAAAAGCGGAATTAATGTTACTATTAGAAGAGAAATGGGTTCTGATATTGACGGAGCCTGTGGACAACTAAGACGACGTTATGTAGAGACAAAGTAAAAGGAGAGCATATGAAGACGTTTTCAAAGACAGATATTGGAAGAAAACGAGAGGTGAATCAGGATTACGTATTTGTATCCGATCAGCCGGTCGGGAATATTCCGAATCTTTTAATAGTTGCAGACGGTATGGGAGGGCATAATGCGGGGGATTACGCATCCAAATTTGTTGTGCAAGTCCTGAAAAAAGAGCTTGCAAAGAGCAGAGAGGATGGTCCTAGAGCAATGCTGAAAAAAGCGATTGCATCTGCAAATCATCAATTGATCGCAGAGTCCAAAACCGATGCAAAACTAGAGGGAATGGGAACAACATTAGTTGCTGCCACAGTGATTGAGCATACATTGTATTTTGCAAATGTAGGTGACAGCAGGCTTTATTTACTGAATGATGAGATTAGACAATTATCAAAAGACCATTCGTTAGTACAGGAAATGGTACGTCTTGGGGGGCTTAATGCAGAGGAAGCGAAACATCATCCGGATAAGAACATCATTACAAGAGCCATCGGAGTAAAAGAAGATATAGAGATTGATTTCTTTGAGTATCGCCTGAAAAAAGGAGATATTATTTTGATGTGTACAGATGGACTGAGCAATATGGTGGAGGATGAAGAGATATTTCAGATTGTTCGCAGTTCCAGAGATGTTGTGGAGGCAGTGGAACAATTAATAGAAAGAGCAAATAGCAACGGTGGAAAGGACAACATTGGGGTTATTGTTGCAGAACCGTTTGCAGGTGAGGTGAGTATATGATTAAAGAAGGAGTTTTGATTGGTGATCGCTATGAGATCATGGGTAGAATCGGCACCGGAGGGATGGCGGATGTCTATAAGGGGAGAGATCATAAGCTGAATCGCTATGTCGCGCTCAAAGTATTGAAGCGTGAATTCAGAGAAGATGAATTATTTGTCAAAAAGTTTCAATCAGAGGCACAGGCAGCAGCAGGACTGATGCACCCGAACATTGTAAATGTATATGATGTGGGGGAAGACCGGGGACTGTATTTTATGGTCATGGAACTGGTAGAAGGAATTACATTAAAAGAATATATCCAGAAAAAAGTAAGACTGACACCGAAGGAAGTAATCAGCATTACACTTCAGGTATGTGCAGGTATTGAGGCGGCACATAACAATGGAATTATCCACAGAGATATCAAGCCGCAGAATATCATGATATCAAAAGAGGGAAAAGTGAAAGTGACAGATTTTGGGATTGCGAAGGCTACGACATCGAATACGATTAGTACCAATGCGATGGGATCTGTACATTATACATCTCCAGAACAGGCACGAGGTGGATTCAGTGATATCAGAAGTGATATCTATTCGCTTGGTATCACGATGTTTGAGATGATCACAGGAGAACTTCCGTTTGATGGAGAGACGACAGTGTCTATTGCAATCAAACATTTGCAGGAAGATATTGCCGCGCCTTCAGAATTGGTGCCGGATATTCCATATAGCTTGGAGCGAATTATTCTGAAATGTACACAGAAAAGTTCGGACAGACGTTACCAGAACATGGGAGAACTGATCAGTGATCTGAAACGTTCTTTGGTAGATCCTGAGGGAGATTTTGTCACGATCGCACCATTTGCAAATGTTGCGGACACCGTTGCAATCACACCGGATGAGTTGGAGCGCATTCAGAAAGAGGCGGCTTATGACGATGAGTATGATGAGTACAACGATGAGGATTATGATGACAATGACGAATACGATGAAGAGGATGACGAGTACGATGAGTACGACGATGAGGACTACGAAAAAGGAAAACGCGGTTCTAAAAAGAAAGATTCAGAAGTGAATCCAAAGATGGCAAAGCTTATGAAGATTCTCACAGCCGTCGTAGCAGCCATTATTGTATTTATTCTTGTGTTTACAGTCGGAAAAGCAACCGGACTTTTGAAGTTTAATTCGAAAAATGTAGAGACGACAGACAATAAAAAAGTGGAAACTCCGAATTTTGAAGGAAAGACACTGGAGGAAGCAAAGGCGTTGGCGAAGAAAAAGGGACTGACTTTGGAGGTTGTAAAAGAGGCCACATCTACAAAATATGAAAAAGGAATTGTCTCAAAACAGATGACTGGAAAAGGAACATCGGTGAAAAAAGGTACGAAGATTCAAGTGTGGGTCAGCACTGGACTGGAGGGAGAAGAGATTACGATTCCTGATGTCAGTGGAATGTCTGAAGAAGAGGCGAAAGAAACATTGATTGCAAAAGGTTTTAAAAAAGCGAATATTTCGGTGGAACAGAAGCAGAGCGATAGCGTGGATACAGGATTAGTAATTTCGACAACACCAGAGGCAGATGCAAAAGCCGCAGAAGATACAAAGATAACAATCTATGTAAGTACAGGTGCAGGAAAAGTAACAGTGCCGAACTTGGTTGGAAAATCACAGGAAGAAGCAGAAAGTGCATTGTCAGAAGCTGGATTGAATGGAAGTGCTTCGGAAGAGTATAGTGATACAGGGGCTGGTAAGGTTATTAGTCAGGAGATTGATTCGGGAGAAAAAGTAGACAAAGGAACAACAGTCTCTTATGTGGTAAGTAAAGGAAAGAAACCAGAGGAAAAGGTTACCATGCCTCCAGTAGTAGGAGTATATCAAAGTAGAGCAGAATCTCTGCTTCGTGCAGCCGGATTGTCTGTTGGAAAAGTAACATCGGAATATTCGGATACAGATGCAGAGGGTGTGGTTATTTCTGCAAGTTTTAACGAAGGAGACAAATTAAATCCTGGTACCGTTGTAAATTTGGTTGTAAGTAAGGGAGCGAAGCCATCGGACCCGGAGACACCAACGACACCGGATCAAGGTAACGGAAATTCATCGACACAATAGAAACAATAAGGAACTATTTATGCAGGGAAAGATAGTAAAAGGAATTGCCGGATTCTACTACGTTTACGTAGTAGAATTCGGTCTTTATGAATGTAAGGCAAAAGGAGTTTTCCGAAAAGAAAAGATAAAACCTCTTGTCGGAGACAATGTAGAAATTGATATTTTAGATGAGACAGAGAAAAAAGGGAATATCGTTGAAGTTTTGGAGAGAAAGAATGAGTTGATTCGTCCGGCAGTAGCAAATATTGATCAGGCGTTAGTCGTGTTTGCAGTGACCAAACCAAAACCACATTTCAACCTTTTGGATCGTTTTTTAATTATGATGGAAAGTAAGAGAATACCGGTTATCCTTTGTTTTAATAAGAAGGATATTGCAAAAGAACCGGAGATACATCACTTGAAAGAAATCTATGAGTCTTGTGGCTACCAGATGATTTTTACAAGCGCACTGGAAAAAGAGAATATTGAGAAAGTAAAACAACTGCTCCGTGGAAAGACAACAGCCATTGCGGGACCGTCCGGAGTAGGAAAATCTTCACTGATCAATATTTTTCAGCCGGATGCCAATATGGAGACCGGTACGATCAGTGAAAAGATTGAAAGAGGGAAACATACGACAAGACATTCAGAATTGATTTGTATCGAGGAGGATACCTATATTATGGATACGCCTGGATTCAGTTCTCTCTATACAAATGATTTTGAAAAAGAAGAATTAAAATATTATTTTACGGAATTTGAACCGTATGAGGGAAAGTGCAAATTTCAGGGATGTGATCATGTACATGAACCAAATTGTTCGGTGAAAGCAGCGCTTGAGGAGGGAAAGATACACCACATTCGATATGAAAATTATTTAGAAATGTACAACGAGTTGAAAGAGAAGAGGAGATATTAGTTATGATGATTTTAGCACCATCGATTTTGGCGGCAGATTTTAAAGAACTGGGGAAGGAGATCCAGACAATCGAAGAAAATGGGGCTCAATATCTGCATTTTGATGTGATGGATGGAATGTTTGTGCCGAGTATTTCTTTTGGGGTTCCGGTATTGGAGTCTATCCGTCCTGCTACGAAACTTGTGTGTGATGCACACCTTATGGTGACAGAACCGATTCGCTATGTGGAAGCGTTTGCAAAAGCAGGGGCGGATCTGATCACGGTACACCTGGAGGCTTGTGAAGACATCAATGCTACAATTGAAAAGATTAGAGCATGCGGATGTAAAGTGGGCGTTTCCATCTGTCCGGATACACCGGTGATCTCAGTGAAAGATCTGCTGAAGAAAGTAGACATGATTCTGATCATGTCTGTACATCCAGGGTTTGGCGGTCAGGCATTTATTCCGGAATCATTGGATAAAATCCGTGAATTGAAAGCGATGATCGATGCAGAAGGGCTGCGTGTGGATATTCAGGTTGATGGTGGAATCTATACACATAATGTGGAAGAAGTCATTCAGGCAGGAGCCAATGTGATTGTAGCAGGATCCGCTATCTTTAAGGGAGATACAGCAAATAATACAAAAGAAATGCTAGAGATTTTAAAGAGATATGAATAAAAAGGGATTGATTATCAGCGGTGGTACCATCAACACTTCGTTTGCATTGCAGACATTGAAGGAAGTACAGCCGGATTATATTATTGGAGTGGACAAAGGTTTGGAATTCCTCTATCAGAATCAGATAGTGCCAAGCCATATTGTCGGAGATTTTGACAGTGCGAATCCTGAAATTGTAAATTATTATAAAGAGCATACAACGGTTCCTATTCGAAAATTTAATCCGGTCAAAGATGCATCGGACACAGAGATTGCGGTGCGGCTTGCACTGGAGTTGAAGGTGAAAGAACTTTGGATATTAGGAGGGACAGGGACAAGGATAGATCATGTTCTGGCAAATATTCAAGTGTTAAAAATACCGTATGATGCGGGAGTGAAAGCTTATATTGTGGATGTCTGTAATAAGATTTCTCTGATTGGAAAAGAGACATGCCTGAAAAAAGAGGAAGCTTTCGGGCCTTATTTTTCGGTGTTTCCGTTGGGAGGAATTGTGGAACATTTTTCACTTGAAGGGGCGAAATATCCACTTTGTGATCATACGCTCTGCCCGTATGACAGCCTGTGCGTAAGCAATCAGATTCAGGACGAAGAAGTGAGGATTACTTTTCCGAAAGGAATTGTCATACTGATGGAGACAAGAGATGAAAATTGTAAGTGACAGAAAGATACCATAATGTGGGTATAGAATTTGGGAGAAGAAAACATTCCATTACAAATTCAGAACATTTGGTGACAGAAGAATTGGTGTTTTACTCTGTGTTTGGTATGATGAGTGTGGTGATGAAAATGATGAAGTTTGCAGTTTGTGATGATGAACCTTTTATGGTAAAAGGAATTTCTCAATATATCTCAAAATATATGAAAGAGCAGCGAATTACCTCTTACCATATCGATAATTTTTCAAGTGGACGGTTACTTTTGGAAAGTGAGTGTGACTTCGATGTAGTATTTCTTGATATTCAAATGGAACAGCTAGATGGCATAAAAACAGCAAAAATATTACGCCAGCAGAAAAATCGAAGTCTTTTAATTTTTATAACTGTACTAAAAGAGTGTGTATTTGAAGCGTTTGAGGTGGAGGCATATGACTATCTGATTAAACCAATCGACTATGCATGTTTCAAACGAACAATGAATCGGACTATCGTAACTTTGGAACAACGGACATCACAATGTATTGTAATCCAGCGAGGAACTGCCTGTGAAGTGATACCATTTTCTGGAATTGTATACTGCGAAGTCCAGGGGCGAAAAATTTATATTCACGAAGAGAATGGAAAGGTTACAGATTACTATGATAAACTAAATAGTTTTGAGCGGCGTGTTGATAGACGTTTTTTTAAATGTCATAGAAGTTACGTTGTAAATCTTGACTACGTTCGCGGCATTCATGCCGGGCAGGTTACATTACTACAAGGTAATACAATTCCTGTTTCCAGATTGCGAGAACGGGAATTGATTGAAACTCTTTTACGATACATGAAAGAAAAAAGAGGTTGATATGGATTATTTTAGTGTGTTTTTTGATAGTTTCTGTCTTATTGTACAAAGCACTATGCATCTTATTTTTACAAGCCGAATTTTTGGGAGAAAATATGGGATAGGATATTTTATGCTATATCCTTTCTTTCTCTTTGTTTTGGGATTTGCGGCTGCAAAAAGCACTACGATTAGCACAGTAGCAATCGGTATGCAGTTAATAATCTTATGTATATTAAATTGTGCTGCATTGAAAGTCCGCTGTTCTGTATCATTTGTTGCTGCAATTCTTGCAATTTATATCTCACAGCTTTCATTTGGAATGATTGGCTCTATAGAGACTGTTATATTTCCGCACTTTGTTGGGAAATTTTTATTGTATCCGTTGCTGGTTTTAGCAACGATGGCTGCTTTCACAATTTGCATATGTTGTTATGTTACGGTGTTAAAGTTTTTATCATTCAAAGAAAACGAACAAACACCATATATTAGTCTGTTACTTCTTCCAGGATTATTTTTCTTTATCGCAGAATTATACATTCTTCATATGTCATATCGCCATTTGCCTTCCATACTTTCTTTAGAGGAAACTGGAAAACATGCTGGATTATTGTTCGTACAAGGGTTGGGACTGGTAGCACTTCTTTGCACCTTGTATGCATACCGACGTATCTGTTCTGGATTTCAAGCACAGGCAGCACTGATCTCAGTAGCACAAGCAGCTCAAGCACAAAAAACATATATTTCCGAGGCTCAAATGCGTTATGAACAGACAACGGCATTTCGGCATGATATTAGAAATCATTTATCGGTATTAGATGGGCTGCTGAGCAATGGAAAGATAGAAGAAAGCCGGGTTTATCTAAATAAATTGAGAACTGCGTCAACTTCCTTGTGTTTCCCATATCAGACAGGAAACCCTGTGGTGGATATTCTGTTAGGGGAAAAACTTGGAATTGCAAAGGCAAATGGAATCAAAGTGGAAGTAGCATTGCTTTTGCCTAGAACCTGCGGTATTGATGATTTTGATCTATGCATTATCTTTGCAAATGCATTAGATAATGCAATTAACGCAAGTCAGTCTTTTGAAGGAGAAAAGTCGATTCATATCAATGGGCAACGGCAGGGGGATTTTTATATGTTGGAATTTCGCAATAGTTGTTTGGCAAATTCTCCGATTAAAATAGGAACAGGACTTTCTAATATTAAGACTGTTGCAGAAAAGTATCAAGGTGCAATGCTGATAGAAAAAAGACGGTCGATATTTTTGCCTGAATGTGCTGCTAAACATTTCATTACAAGCAAATAACAATTCAAGACAAACTCATTGAATAGTTGGAAGAATACATTTATTCTCAAATCAGGAGGTGGTCTTATGAATATTCCTGCTGTTAATCACAATTATTTTTCTAATCGTCAAACACCATGCCCAAGTGCTGATGCAGATATAAAAATTAGAGCATTAGAGCAGAAATTGCAAGGATTAGAAACTGAGAAACAAAAAGCAGCTCAGCGCGGAGACGCGGAACAAGAGGAAAAATTGGAAAGACAAATTCAAGAAATTGAGAAACAGATTCAGCGACTTAGAAAACAGGAAAATAAAGAATTCCCCAAAGTGGTATCAGATGCTTCAAAACTACAAGAGGCTGCTGAAAAATCACCACATAGTGAACGGTGCATAGACGCCTATGCATAGGAATTAAAAGGCAAGTGCAAGTTGAATGGCGGTTTTGAATTATATTCAAGACCGCCATTTATATTACAAGAATTAGAGACACTTTAATAAGACGGTATGGGGGACGCTGTGTCCTGAACCAAAGCCTGATGTCCTCTTTCGCATACGACAGTATGCCTGAGATTCCTTTTGCTAGCCGGTGTAATAGCAGAATGCTATCTTTTCCCTGATCGGATTTACTTTCTGTATAATGGCAACTTTAAGCGCATTTTGTGAAAGTTGTTTATAACGATGCAAGCAAAAGTAGGTGACTGTGGATAAAACTGCGGAAACGCAAGAATTCTAAGATTGAAAAAATAGAGTCTTTGTGCTATAATTTGTACCTATGTTAGACTCTTTTTTTGAAAAAAGAGTTTGGTAAGGCATTTGCTAAAGAAAGGACAGCTTACATTTCGTAAGATTTTAATGGTTTTGTATGCATACACTACGACACACCTGTGTCACATGAGCAAGTATTAAAACAATAATGGATAGAGACGTTCATGTTACGGACGAACCCCTTGTAAAAGCTGTTCAGCAATTTAAAATATCTACACCCTGTAGTTGAAAAAGGTGTAATAGAAATATAAGGAAAGGCAGAAATCCCCAAATTACAGGGGGTCTGGACGGGTAAAGATAAAAATGAAATTAGGAATCGTTATTATGAGCCTGATTTCATGTATGTTCGTATAAGTCGTTAAAAGCCTTTAAATGCTGATAGCTAGAGCATTTAGCGGATTTTTGACTCGGATATAACTTCATATAAATTCATATAAGTTTTTGAAAAATGGCCCACTTTGTGGCCCACTAATCTTGGATATTTTTATCGAAGTCCTAATACAGAAGAGAGATTTGAGGGAACGTTTGTGCGTTCCCTTTTACTTATTATATGTATTAAAGTGACTTAAACTAACCTGAATGATTTTTTTAAAATAAGAAATGGTTTTTTCTTTGTCCATGGAAAGGTGATTTTTTGACCAGTCGATTAACGTACCAGCCAGCGCTTCTGTATAAAAGTTCGCAAGAAAGTTTTTGAAATCAGATTCTAAATGTGTGTTCGCTTTTTTATCGGCATTGTTGATAACAGTGGAAACGATGTTAATGAAGTCGGAATAGAAAAAACGTTTCATTTCATCACGTCCAATAGAGTCATAAGCACAGTTGATAATGTAATCGTTTTGTTCTATATAGTCCATGATAAAGCGAAGGGCATCTTCGTAATCGACCAATAAGTCGAATTGTTTCACAATATTAAAAGATTCTTCCTCTAGAGTCCACCGGAGTAATGCATAAATATCATCAAAATGATAGTAAAAGGTATTTCTATTTACATCACAATGCTCAATAATTTCTTTTACAGTAATCTTGGAAAAAGCTTTGTGCCGCATAGTTTCTTTAAGTGCGGAAGACAAAGCTTTTTTTGTGTTTAGTGAAATTACTTCATTTTTCAAAAGGCAATCCTCCTCTTTAACTTTTCTTTATTATAAAACTATAGTATGAAAAATCAATAGATAAAATCAGACAGATGTATAATAAGTTCTATTTATTGGGCAATTATCAAGTAGATGTCTAATATCGAACATAGGACTGCAAGTTATATATTTATTATTTTCTTTATTGGAAGTATAGTTGTTGTCGCAAGGAAGAATAAATTTGCGGGAGGAAGAAGAACATGATTATATGCGTTGGAAGAGAATTTGGAAGTGGTGGACATGAAATCGGTAGATTAATGGCAGAAAAACTAGGCATTCCATTTTATGATAGAGAACTTATTGAAACAGCGGCAGAAAGATTTAAGAATATTCCAAGGGAAACGATTGAGAACGCAGATGAGAAAAAACATAATCCATGGCTGTATCAGGTGTGGTATGACACACAGAATGCAGAATTAGGAGGATTATCTGCTGATGAAATGCTATTTCATGTGCAAAGTCAGATTATCAAAGAACTTGCAACAAATGGAAATGGTATCTTTGTCGGACGTTGTTCTGATTACATTATGAAAGAATCCAGGATTGGTCATATTAGTTTTTTTGTGGCAGCACCACTTAAAGACCGCGTACAAAGAAAGATGGAAATATTATCTGTAGATGAAAAAACCGCAACTACATTAGTAAGGAAAAAAGATAAAGGAAGAAAAGCTTATTATAATTATTATACAGGAGGAAGTTGGGGAAAACCGGATAATTATGATTTTTGTATCAATAGTTCCAAATTCGGAATCGAAAGAACTGCAAAAAATTTAGCGGAAAAACTCAAGGAAATATATTAGACCAGGGAGGAAATTATGATAAAAAGAACTTTCTATGTTGTGATGCAAACATCCATTGGAGAGCGACGTGGAATTTTGACAGCCCAATGGGAAGATACGGATATTCATGGAAATTTGGAAATTTTAGACCATACGAATACTTTTTGTGGTCAGATAGAGGATGATGGGACATGTTGCATAAAAGGAGAGCTTTGGTCATTGATTCGGGCAATCCCTTACATTGCAAGAGGAACGATTTCTGAAAAAGGTGTGAATCTTACGTTGGATGCGGGAAAAAATATATTTGAAATGGTTGGAGTACCGTTTCATGAGAAGGAGATGTAAATGGTGAGAAAATTTTATGAACACGTTGTAAAACACAGGAAAAGTATCTTGATTTTTTTCCTGTTATTTACAGTGGTGTGTGGATTTCTAAAGAATATGGTAGCTGTCAATTATGACATGAATGACTATTTGCCGGAAGATGCGAAATCTACAGTTGCCTTAAACTTGATGGAACAGGAGTTTGACGGAGGAATCCCCAATGCGCGTGTCATGGTGAAAGAGGTATCCATACCGGAAGCTTTGGAGTATAAAGAAAAATTAAAAGAAGTAGACGGTGTCACAGAAGTAACCTGGTTGGATGATGCGGTGGATATAACTGTTCCGCTGGATACGTTAGATCAGGATACTGTAGAACCTTATTATACAGACCGCAATGCTTTATTTACGGTGACCATACAGGAAGAAAGCAGGATACAGGCGGTGAAAGATATACGCGAAATCATAGGCGATGAGAATGCAATGTCCGGAAGTGCAGTTTCTACAGCGACAGCAACAACAAATACCGTATCAGAAATTATGAAAATGACAGTGATAGCAGTGGTGTTTGTCCTTTTAATCTTGATTTTGACAACCGGATCATGGGCGGAACCGTTTATTATACTCCTTGGTCTTGGAGTGGCAATCATTATTAATGGAGGAACTAATCTAATCTTTGGTGAAATTTCTTTTGTAACCAATGCAGCAGGAAGTGTTTTGCAGTTGGCGGTATCTCTTGATTATTCTGTGTTTTTGATTCACCGGTTTGAAGAATGTAGGAAAGGAACAACAGATGAGAAAGAGGCCATGATCGAAGCACTCTGCAAATCTACCAATTCCATTTTGGCCAGTGGCTTGACAACGGTAATTGGATTTGTAGCGCTTGTTTTTATGAGATTTCAGATTGGACCGGATCTGGGTCTGGCATTGGCAAAAGGAATTGCATTGAGCTTGATGATTGTCTTTATTTTTATGCCGTCGTTAATCCTGACTTCTTATAAATACTTGGATAAAACGCGACATCGTCCGTTTGTACCTGATTTTAAAAAATTTGGAATATTTGTAAATAAAGTAACAGTGCCGATGGTTTGTGTGTTCCTTGTAGTGCTTGTTCCGTCCTATCTGGCTTCTAATGCCAATGACTATAATTATGGCTCCTCTCAAATATTCGGTGAAGAAACAAAACTGGGACATGATATTGCGGAGATTGAAGAGGTATTTGGACAGCGAGATACTTATGTACTGTTGGTACCTTGTGGAGATACGGCAACAGAAACAGAATTGTCGAATGCGTTGAAAGAATTTCCGCAGGTCGACAGTATCATTTCCTATGTAGATTTGGCGGGGGCAGAGATTCCAGTGGAATATTTGGATCAAGATACATTATCGAAGTTAATGAGTGACCATTACAGTCGAATGGTTTTGTCGGTGGATGCTGCTTATGAAGGAGAAGCAACCTTCTCCCTTGTGGAAGATATCCGGGATATTGCGGAAGAATTTTATCCGGGAAACTGGTATCTGGCAGGAGAAGGAATTAGTACCTATGATTTGATGGACACGGTAACGGCTGATATGTTTAAGGTAAATATGGTAGCAATTGCTGCGGTGTTCCTGGTACTGTTATTTACCATGAAATCCATTTCTCTTCCGGTCATTTTGGTATTGAGCATTGAAACTGCAATATGGATTAATATGTCTTGTCCGTATTTTATGAATCAGAGAATTTTTTATATCGCATACCTGATTATAAGTTCCATACAGCTTGGTGCAACGGTAGACTATGCGATCTTAATGACAGACAGATACAAAGAGAATCGACAAATGTTGGAAAAAAAGGCTGCGCTGCGTCAGACTATTTCAGATGTTACGGTATCGATTATTACATCCGGTATAGTTCTTACCGTAGTAGGATTATTGCTTGGATATATTTCGACAAATCAGCTTTTGGCACAGTTGGGGATCTTTATTGGAAGAGGAGCAATTTTTTCTCTGCTTATTGTGTTATTTGTTCTTCCGGGATTGTTATTCCTGTGCGATAAGCTGGTAACAAAAGAAGGGAAAGACAGAAAAAATGGAAATAAAGTGAGAATGATTCACAAGGAGGTAGCTTTAAATGAAAAAAAATAATATAAAAAGAGGAATGTCTATTTTATTGACTACAACAGTGGTAGCATCTATGTTTTCGGCATCTGTACTGGCAGCAGAACAGAATACAGAAAAAGAGGAAGTTGTCTATATCAATCTGAATGAAAATGGTGAAGTAAAAGAAATAAATGTGGTAAACATTTTTGATACAGAGCAAAAAGGAAAAATTGTTGATTATGGGGACTATGAGAGCATCCGTAATATGACTACAACAGATGAAATTAAGAGCAGTAGTGATGAAATAAAAATCAATGCTTCAAAAGAAAAATTATATTACGAAGGGAAATTGAAAAGCACAGAAATGCCATGGAAAATAGAAGTGAATTATTATATAGATGGCAAAGAATATTCTGCGGAGGAACTGAAAGGTAAAGACGGAAAAGTAAAGATTACGATCAGTATTAAGGAAAACGAAACGTATAAAGGAGATTTTTATGATAGTTATGCGTTACAGACTTCCCTATCACTGGATACGGATAAATTTAAAAATATTGAGGCACCGGATGCAACTATTGCCAATGTAGGAAAGAATAAGCAGCTTACATATACTATTTTACCGGGAAAAGGGGCAGATATTGAAATGAATGCCGATGTAACCGGATTTGAGTTAGATGGAATTTCTATAAATGCAATCCCGTTAAATTTGAATGTGGAAGTAGATGATGAAGAACTTATGGATCAAGTGGATGAATTGCTGGAGGCCATTGAAAAAGTGGATGACGGAACAGGAGAAGTGAAAGATGGCGTATCCGAATTAAAAGAGGGAGCAGAAAGTGAATTGCAAAGTGGTGTGCAGAATCTTGACCAGGGAGTGGCGCAGCTCCAAAGTGGTGCAGGAGCATTGGAAAGTGGCGGTGAAACGCTGGCATCTGGATCAAAGGCATTATCGGAAGGTGCAACTTCTTTGGATAGCGGAATCCAAAGCTTGAATAGTGGAATCAATCAGGTACAGGCGGGATTGGATGCTTTAAACAACAATTCGGGAGAGCTTAGAGAAGGGTCTGAAAAAATGAAAAATGCATTGGAACAATTACAGACTGCTTTGAATGGGGTTTCCCTTTCGGCGGAAGAACTACAGAAATTGTCAGAGTCTTCCTCTGCAATCAAAACAGGAATTGATACGCTTGCTACGGGAACTGCAAATCTCCAAGCACAGATAAGTTTTGAAACTTATAAAGCGGTGATGGCACAAAATGGAGTAGATATTGATGCCCTGCAATCTGGCAATGCACAGGCAATTGATTCTCTTAACAGTTTACTCGGTCAGGTTACAACTTACGAAAAGATGTTAAATGATATGGGAATATCTACAGATGCAATTGCACCAATTGAAAACCAGTGTATAGCTCTTACAAATCAGTTGATTACCTTATTGAATGGAAATAATGCGGCAATTGGGGGGATGGAGAGTTATTTAGATGGAGTACAGCAGGGAGCGGCAAGTCTCACACAAGGAGCGGAAGAACTGCAAACAAATTACAGTAATTTTGATACGGCAATTCACACGCTTGTGAATACATTGACAGATTTGGTTTATCAGATGACAGAGCTAAAAGATGCGGTCAATGCTTTGGTTGAAGAATATGGGAAACTGGATACAGGTTTGAATTCTTATACGGATGGTGTGGCACAAGTGGTTGCGGGATATGAGCAGCTGGCAGAGGGAGCAGGAAATTTGGCAGAAGGAAGCAGTACCCTGAAAAATGGAAGTGCTTCCCTGTACGGAGGAACGAAAGATCTTCTGAATGGAATTGTGAAATTATATGATTCCACAGGCACATTAAAAGATGGAACCGGGAAATTAGACGAAGGTGTTGCGGAATTAATTACCGGAATTAGCGCACTTTATGATGGTACGGGAGAGTTAAAGGATGGAACGGAAGAACTGAGAACAAAAACCTCTGATGCAGATACAGAGATTGAGGATAAAGTAGATGAATTGCTTGATACAGTATCTGGAGGAGATTCAGAAGTAACTTCTTTTGTATCAGAAAAAAATACAAATATAGATAAGGTACAGTTTGTGATAAAAACAGCGGGTATTGCAGAAGATGAGACAGAAGAAGTTGTAGAAACAGAGGATACTTCTATGAATGTATGGGAAAAATTTCTGGATTTATTCGGTCTGTATAAGAAAAATTAAAGTATCTGGCAAAGTTTAAAGAAAGAATATATTTTGAAAAAAAGCAACTCTATGAATTTTGAGTATTGAAATCATAGGGTTGTTTTTTATTATGCAAAAAAATATTTTTCCACCCTGTATTTTCCCCTCTGAACCTTTCGTTATGTGAAGGTAAATAAAAAAATTTTTGTTTTTATTTGTAAAAAGTCCTCACTACGTTCTGATATATGAGGAACAAATTACATTTGCCTTAAAAGAATCGGGCCTGATTCAAGAACAAAGAAAAAACGAAAAGGAGAAACTACATGAACAAAACAATCTTAATGGGAAGACTGACAAAAGATCCGGAGGTGAAATATCTCCAGGATGAAAGCAGTACTGCAATGGCACGATACACGCTGGCAGTAGACAGACGATATCGAAAGGATGGAAAGGCAGAAACAGATTTTATTTCTTGTGTCACCTTTGGGAAGAATGCTGAGTTTGCAGAAAAATATCTGAAAAAAGGCTTGAAGATTTTAATAAGCGGACGGATCCAGACTGGAAGCTATGTGAATCAGGAGGGAAATAAAGTTTATGCCACCAACGTAATCGTAGAAGAACATTATTTCGCAGAAGGGAAGAAACTGTCAGGAGCAGAAAAGAAAGAAGATACCGATCCAGATGGATTTATGCATCTTCCAGACGGAGAAGAAATTCCGTTTGAGTAAGAAAAACTCGGATGCTGAAAGCAGAAGAGCGCACTTATATACCTTAAAAGGTATGTGCGTCCTACGGAAGTAGCATCTTTCTGAAGGGGAATTCCGAAAGTGTTGGCGGATGATCCATCCGAAGAAGGGTTCCCCTTCCGGCAGAAATGCCTATCCCGTAACAGAGAAAATTGAAGAGTTGAAAAAGGAGAAAAAGAACGATATGGCGAAGAAGAAAACATTTCAGGAATATACCAAAGAAGCACTTCTTGAGATTGAAAAAACAGAAGTTGCATTGAAGCAGGCAAAGCTTGAGAAGGAGCAGGCAGAGCATAGGATCCAGAGATCCTTGAACTATCTAGACACACAGAAAAAGAAAAAACGAAAGGCACGAACCCATCTGTTGATCCAGAAGGGAGCAGTTATAGAAGCAATCTGTAAAGATACCAAATATCTGACCGAGGCGGAATTTTATCAGCTGATGGACGAACTTCTTCATGATCCCACTTGTAAGTTTTGTGATGTTGTTCATGAAATGGTTCGTGGACGGGCGGAAACAGCAGAAGCGAAGGAACGAGAATTCGCGGAAGAGGAAATACTCTTAAAGGCAATGCAACGAGGCGAACTGCCACAGGGAGATGAGTAAGATGGGATGTTATCACTTTCATCTGAATCAATTATCCAGAGGAAAAGGACAGTCTGCCATTGCCAGTGCTGCTTATCGAGCCGGTGCAAAACTGGAATGTACTTATTATGGAGAAGTAAGTGATTATACGAGAAAAGGCGGTGTGGTATTAGCGGAGATCCATCTTCCTAAACAGGCTCCGGAGAGACTCAAAGACAGGGAGACCCTTTGGAATGAGGTGGAATGGATTGAAGGAAATAAGAAAGCACAGCTGGCACACAGCTTTGATATTGCCTTGATGAATGAGTTTTCTATGGAAGAAAATATTGAGCTTGCAAGAAGATTTGTAGAAGAACAGTTAGTCGCAAGAGGGATGATTGCAGATCTGGCGATCCATGATCCGAAGAAGGCAAAGGATAAAATCCCAAATCCCCATATGCACATCATGGTTCCCATCCGCCCTTTACAGGAAGATGGTACCTGGGGACAAAAACAAAAAAAGATTCCAGTATTAACACCGGATGGACAGCCGGTTTTGAATCAGAAAGGACAACCGGTATTTCGGGCGGTACATACAACGGATTGGAGCAGGAAAGAAACCTTGGAAGAATTGAGAAGTGCCTGGGCGAAGATGTGTAACGAACTGTATGAAGAAAAAGGACTTACAGAAAGAGTCGATGCCAGATCTTATGAGGAACGAGGGATTGATAAGATCCCGATGGTGCATGAAGGACCGAATGTACAGGCAATGGAAGCAAGAGGAATTTCAACTGCACTGGGAAGTTTAAACCGACTTATCCGTGCCTTGAATGATATGAAAGAACGGGCAAAGAATCTTCTTCAATGGTCTTTGCTTCGACAAAGCCAGTTGATGGAACGGATGCTGTTCTTACATCAGCCAACCTTAGCGGATTATCTGAGAAGCTATTACGACAAGAGAAATGAAGTTGCAGAATCCTACGCTTATGGAACACAAAAGGCGAAGAATATAAATCTGAAACAATTTGCAGAGACGATCCGCTTTCTGGAAGAGCAGGATGTGAGAACCCCAGAACAGCTGACAGAGAAAATCCAGGAATTAGATATACAGCTAAAAGAGGTAAGTCAGCGATTGAATCAACAATTGTCTGCTCTGCGAAGTGTCAACAGCAACCTTTATGCAATAAAAGAGTATTTTGAAACGAGACCTGTCTATCTGGAATTAAAGAACAAATATTTTGGCAGGGAGAAATTCAAAGAGGAACATAAGAAGGAACTTGGAGGATATTATCGTTCGGAAAGGATCTTAAAAGAAAACCTGGATCCAAGTGGGAAGATTCCAGAAGGACAATGGAAACGAGAAGCCGCTAGTTTATCAGAAGAGATTGCTGTTTTACGAAAGGAAGATAAACGGATCCATGTGATGTTACGAAAGTATGAGAAAGTCAAAAATCATGTGGAAGCTTTGATGGCAGAGGAGCACGAAGGAGCTTGTCTTCTAGAAACAAACAAGAGGGAGTATGTCGCAGAAACAAAAGAGGCAGTGAGAACCATGAAACGAAAGAAGAAACATCATGGAATGGAATTATAGGAGGAATTTTAGAAGATGGAAGAATATACAAGAGAACAGATCCAAAGAGCAGATGATACCGATTTATATGTTTTTCTTTCTGGGAGAGGAGAACAGTTCAAACGATGTGGAAAGGAATACCGGTGGTTACGACATGACAGTGTGATGATCAACAAGAACGAATGGTATCGTTTTAGTCAGAATAAAGGCGGTCATGCCATTGATTTTATGAAAGAATTCTACGGTCTTTCTTTTGCAGAGGCAGTTAAAGAATTATTAGAAGAGGAGGGAGTTGGAGAAACCAACAGAAGAACGGCGAAGGAAGATGCAGGCAGACAGAAGGTCTGCCCCATCCCCTTGCCTGGATTGGAACTGCCAGAAAGAAATGAAAGCTGTGAGATTGCAAGGAAGTATCTGATTGAGCAGAGGAAACTATCGGAACAGCTGGTAGATCAGATGATTGCAAAGGGGGATATTTATGAAAGTAAAAACTATCACAATGTGGTATTCGTTGGAAGAGACAAAGAACAGAATCCCAGATATGCAGCTATGCGGGGAACCGATGAGAACCGATATCGTGGGGAAGCAAAAGGTTCAGAAAAAATCTATGGATTTGGCCATATAGGAACGGATGAAAAACTGTTTGTGTTTGAATCCCCCATTGATCTTTTGTCTTATATCACTGCAGTTCCAGAAGAATGGGAAAAGCATAGTTATATTTCCCTGGGAGGATTGAGTGAAAAAGCGATGAAACAGGTCTATATGGAGCATAAAAACATTAGGTCTATCTATTTGTGCCTGGATAACGATGAGCCTGGAAATGCAGGGGTTAGACAGCTGGTTTCTCTTATTCCGGAGGGACTGAGTGTGTACCGATTAGAATCGGTGAAAAAAGACTGGAATGAATGTCTGGTTGCAGGACTTCATGTAAAAGAAATGGCAAAACAAATCTGCTTGCGAGACAACAGGGAAAATTTGATTCCAGTCACCAAGATGTCAGAGGTTGAGGAAACAGTGGTCCAGTGGCTCTGGTATCCGTTCATTCCCTTTGGAAAGGTTACTTTGATCCAGGGGAATCCGGGAAAAGGAAAAACGTGGCTTGCAATGGCAATCGCCGCATACTGTACAAATGGAAAAGAACTTCCCAATGCACTTCCCATAGAACCCTTTAATGTGTTGTATCAAACAGCAGAGGATGGGATAGCAGATACCATTAAGCCTAGATTAGCAAAATGTGGTGCAGATATGACAAGAGTACGCTTCATCAATGAAGATGAAAAACAGCTTTCTATGACGGACGATCGGATTGAAAAAGCCATCCGACAGAATAATGTACGCCTCATGATCATGGATCCCATACAGGCTTATCTGGGAGCCAATGTGGATATGAACCGGGCGAATGAGATCCGTCCCTTATTTCGACATCTCAGTACGATTGCAGAGAGAACTGGATGTGCCATTGTTCTCATTGGACATTTGAATAAGTCATCGGGAAGTCAGAGCGATTACCGTTCCTTGGGATCCATTGATATCGCAGCGGCAGTACGAAGCATCTTATTTGTAGAAAAGGTGGAAAAAGAGAAGGAACAGGATATCCGAGTGGTATATCAGCAAAAGGATTCTCTTGCTAAGAAGGAAAATCCGGTAGCGTTTTCTTTAGGAGAAGAAGGCTTAAAATGGTTAGGGGAATATGATATATCCATTGAAGATCTGCTGATGGGGAAAGCAGGAACGAAAAAGGAAACGAAACTGGAAAAGGCACAGAAGTTGATCCTGGAGTTATTAACCAAACGAAAAGTGATGTGTTTAGAAGAATTAGAGGCAGAACTACTAGCCTATGGGATTTCTTCCAGAACAGGAAGAGATGCAAGAAAGCAGCTGGAAAACAGATTGAGCTACGACTGGTGTCAGGGAAGAAAAACAGTTGCGTTAATCACAGAATAAAGGATGACATTGGCAAAAAACCACTTTGGCATTGGCAGTCTTTATAGATACCTTTGCCAGCCGCCAATGTCAAAGATATTTACCATTTATTTCAAAAAATGGTCGTGTGTATTGCGAGGTGAAATTTATGATATGTACGTAAAAACAGGGAAAGGATATTATGAATAAACCATATGTACCGATTTATGAAAAGGTGGCTCTTACAATTGAAGAGGCAGCTGAATATAGTAATATTGGACAAAATAGAATTAGTAATTTATTAAAAGAACCACGATGCCCATTTGTACTTTATGTAGGAGCTAAAAAACTTGTAAAGAGAAAAGAATTTGAAAGATTTATTTCGGAAAATATAGAGATTTAAGAGATAGGAGATGAGATGGAAATTGAATATTCACAAAGATAAAATGGTATGGTATAATATAAGGTACTGTATTAGGGCTTCTTTGAAAGGAGCTAAAATATGGGAAAAGATTTAAAAGGCAAAGAACTTGGTGTGGGTATATCACAGGAAAGTACAGGATTATACTCCGCAAGATTTGTAGATCGGTTTGGAAAGAGAAAGCATAAACGATTCAAAAAGCTACAAGAGTGTAGAACTTGGCTGGCAGATGCGATTTATGTAGATGAACATAGTGATATTTCAATGCCATCTGATATGTTGGTGGATCATTGGTTTGATTATTGGATTGGAATAAAGAAGAAAACAGTCCGTCCGAATACGGTTCGTAATTATACGGAGAGATATATAAGAAATATTAAACCATTGATTGGGAAAATGTTATTATCAGATGTGAAACCTCTACATTGTCAAAAGATATTTTATGATATGGCGGATCAAGGCTATCGTACGTCTACGATTTATCAAGCAAGAATTACATTATATAATATGCTTGAATATGCAAAAGAAAATGAAGTATTACGAACGAATCCCTGTAAAAGGTCAGTAAAGAGTGATATGGGAAAACCTTCGGAGAAGAAAGTTGCATTAGAAAGAGATGTGCAAAAAATATTTTTGAGATATGCAGAAGGACAGAGTTATGAAAATCAGTATCGATTTATTCTTCAAACCGGATTGAGGACAGGCGAATTAGTTGGATTGAAATGGGAAGATATTGATTTTGAATCTAAAACAATTCAGATTCGCAGGAGTATGGAATACCGTTATAGTGTAAAAGAGTGGCGTATTGGAGAACCAAAGAGTAAATCAGGTTATCGTACGATACCTTTAACAGAAGAAGCGGTTGCTATACTGAATAAACAAAAAGAAAAGAATAAGTGGATTTCAGAAATTTCAAAAGAATGGGAAGAGTTTGTGTTTCTGTGCAGAAAGGGTACCCCAGTTAAGAACAGTACATATGATACGGCATTGTTTAAGATTTGTGACAAAGCACAGATTCCTAGATTTTCAATGCATATTTTGAGACATACATTTGCTACTAGATGTATTGAAGCAGGTATGAAGCCCAAAACACTTCAAATGCTACTGGGCCATTCAAATATTGGAATTACCATGAACTTATATGTTCATACTACCGAAGAAGAAAAGAAAAAAGAAATTGATTTGGTAGCAGAAGCGCTTATGGCAATATGATGGCCCACAAAATGGCCCACTTATTAAAATGAGTAAGCTGAAATCCCTTGAAATCTAAGGATTTATAGGAGGAAATAGAAGAAATGAAACTAGGAATCGTAGGTTTACCAAATGTAGGAAAAAGTACATTATTTAATTCTTTGACAAAGGCGGGAGCAGAATCGGCAAATTATCCATTTTGTACGATTGACCCGAACGTGGGAGTTGTAACAGTGCCGGATGAGCGTCTTAACGTACTTGGAGAGATGTATCACACAAAGAAAATTGTCCCGGCGGCGATTGAGTTTGTAGATATTGCAGGACTTGTAAAAGGAGCGTCAAAAGGAGAGGGACTTGGAAATCAATTCCTTGCAAATATTCGTGAAGTAGATGCAATTGTGCATGTGGTAAGATGTTTTGAGGACAGCAATATCGTACATGTAGATGGAAGTATTGACCCGATTCGTGATATAGAGACAATTAATTTAGAGTTGATCTTTTCGGACATTGAGATGTTGGAGAGACGTATTGCAAAAGCGGTAAAAGTAGCCCGTAATGATAAAGCGGTAGCAAAAGAGTTAGAACTTCTTGAACGAATCAAAGCACATCTGGAAGAAAATAAGATGGCAAGAAGCTTTACTGTAAATGATGAAGATGAGCAGGCGCTTCTTGAAAGTTATAATCTTCTGACATACAAGCCGGTCATCTTTGCGGCAAATGTGACAGAAGATGATCTTGCAAATGACGGAGCTGACAATGACGGAGTGCAGGCTGTCAAGGAATATGCAGAAAAAGAAGACTGCGAAGTGTTTGTCGTATGTGCACAGATTGAACAGGAGATTGCAGAGTTGGATGATGATGAGAAAAAGATGTTTTTGGAAGATCTCGGATTGGAAGAGTCTGGTCTGGAAAAACTCATCAAGGCAAGCTATAGTTTGTTAGGACTCATCAGCTACCTGACAGCAGGTGAGCCGGAGGTAAGAGCATGGACAATTAAAAAAGGAACAAAAGCACCTCAGGCAGCCGGAAAGATTCACTCTGATTTTGAACGTGGATTTATCCGTGCAGAGATTGTAAGCTATGATGATCTGATGGATTGTGGAACCTATACAGCGGCAAAGGAAAAAGGACTTGTCAGACTGGAAGGAAAAGAATATGTTGTGCAGGATGGAGATATTATTTTATTCCGGTTTAACGTGTAGGGTTTGAGAAAGAAGGAAGAAAATGACAGAGAGTATTAATTTCCCGAATCTGGGAATTCATTTGGAACATGTGGGACAAAAGATATCGGTATTTGGTTTTGATATTGCATACTATGGAATGATTATAGGGTTTGGTATTTTGGCAGGAATTTTGATGGCTGTAAAAGAGGCAAAGCGGACAAAGCAAAACCCGGAGACCTATTATGATCTGGCGCTCTATGCGGTTATTTTTTCCATCATCGGTGCCAGACTTTACTATGTGGTATTTTCGTGGGATTTGTATAAAGATGATTTGTTAAGTATTCTAAATCTTCGCGAGGGAGGGCTTGCAATTTATGGTGGGGTCATCGCTGCGATGATTACTGTGTTTGTGTTTTCGCGGATAAGAAAGATTTCTTTTGGGCTGCTTGTGGATACAGCAGGGCTTGGTCTGATATTGGGACAGATTATCGGCAGATGGGGGAACTTTTTTAACAGAGAGGCGTTTGGGGAATATACTAACAATCTGTTTGCCATGCAGCTTCCGGTAGATGCAGTTCGGGCATCGGATATCACACAAAAGATGCGGGAGCATATTGAGGTGGTTGACGGAATTGAGTTTATACAGGTGCATCCTACCTTTTTGTATGAGTCGGTATGGAATATCGGTGTACTTATAATCCTGTTATTATGGAGAAAGCATAAAAAATTTAATGGAGAAATCTTTTTGGTGTATCTGTTCGGATATGGTGTCGGAAGATTTTGGATTGAAGCACTTCGGACAGATCAACTGCAATTTTTCAATGGAGTTGCCGTATCACAGGTTCTTGCGGCGGTACTTGTTGTAGTGTCAGCAGTTTTATTAGTGGTGGGAAGAAAGAAGATTGTGCCAAGTGAACAAAAAGAGTAGACGGATTGAAAGAAATTTGTTATACTTGGTGAAAAGAAGGGGATATCACTTACACAATTGGTATAGGAGGATGAGAGATGTATTGTAAAAATTGCGGAAAAGAGATTGACGACAATGCAAATGTATGCACATACTGTGGAACACCACAAGGACAGGGAGGCGTTGTGCAGTCATCGAACAATGACAGTGGGAATTTTGGATGGAGTGTTTTAGGATGCTGTATTCCGATCGTAGGCTTGATTTTATTCCTTGTTTGGAATAAAGAAAAACCGAATACTGCGAAAAAAGCAGGAATCGGAGCGATTGTTGGTGTGGTTCTCAGTATACTGTTCTATGTTATTATCTTCGTGATTGGAATTGGATCGGCAAGTATGGGATATTATTACTAAAAGATGCGCGCTTTTATTTATAAGTGGTTACCGATATTTTTCGGTTGTCACTGTAGAAAAGAACGATCATTTCATTTTCGAGGAGTACAGTTTCCGATTTGTGCAAGATGTACAGGCGAATTGGTTGGCATGATTTTATTTTTCTGCCTGTGCGCATGGAACATACCAAATCTTGGGTTGACTGTTCTGCTGATGATACCGCTGCTCATAGATGGTTTCTTACAATTTTTGACTTCATATGAGAGCACGAACAGCAGAAGATTTGTGACAGGGCTGCTCTTTGGATATGCGTTTGCGTGCCTGTTCGTGAAAAGTATTTTGTTTGTATATCATGCAGGGTATGAGAGCTTTTTGGAGCGTCACGGAATAGAAAAAAAATAATTATTGTGAGGGAAAAGTAGTGGAGAACTGCTTTTCCTTTTTTGTATTTTAAAAGAAACAAAAACGAACTAGACTTTTAACTTCGAAAGGACTATAATATCATATATGTCAAAATACAATTTTGAAAATTTGAAGGAGGAACAAACCAATGGGAAGAAAAATGAAAACCATGGATGGTAATCATGCAGCAGCTCATGCTTCATATGCATTCACAGATGTTGCAGCTATTTACCCTATTACACCTTCATCAGTTATGGCGGAAGCTACAGATGAATGGGCTACACAAGGTAGAACAAATATTTTTGGACAGACAGTTCAGGTTACAGAAATGCAGTCAGAAGCAGGTGCAGCTGGTACAGTGCACGGATCTTTAGCAGCAGGTGCTCTTACAACAACATATACAGCATCTCAGGGATTGCTGCTTATGATTCCTAATTTATATAAAATCGCAGGAGAACAATTACCGGGTGTATTCAACGTATCAGCACGTGCGTTAGCCAGCCATGCATTATCCATTTTTGGTGATCATTCTGACGTATATGCCTGCCGCCAGACAGGGTGTGCGATGCTTTGTGAATCAAGCGTACAGGAAGTTATGGACTTGACACCGGTTGCTCATTTATCAGCAATCAAAGGAAAGATTCCGTTTATCAACTTCTTTGACGGATTCCGTACATCTCATGAGATTCAGAAAATTGAGACTTGGGATTATGAAGATTTAAAAGATATGGCAGATATGGATGCGATTGATGCGTTCAGAAAACATGCGTTGAATCCAAATCATCCTTGTCAGAGAGGTTCTGCTCAGAACCCAGATATATTCTTCCAGGCAAGAGAAGCATGTAATCCATTCTACGATGCAATGCCGGCAATCGTTCAGGAATACATGGATAAAGTCAATGAAAAGATTGGAACAAATTATAAATTATTCAATTATCATGGCGCAGAAGATGCAGAACATGTAATTATTGCTATGGGTTCTGTATGCGATACAATCGACGAGACAGTTGATTATTTATTGGCAGCAGGAAGAAAAGTAGGTGTTGTAAAAGTTCGCCTTTATAGACCATTCTGTGCAGAAGCTTTGATCAATGCGATTCCAGAATCTGTAAAACAGATCACAGTTCTTGACAGAACAAAAGAACCAGGTGCACTTGGCGAGCCATTATACTTAGACGTAGTTGCATCATTAAAAGGAACAAAATTTGATGCAGTACCTGTATTTACAGGACGTTACGGATTAGGTTCTAAAGATACGACACCGGCTCAGATCGTTGCAGTATATGACAATACTGAAAAACAGAAATTCACAATCGGTATTGTGGATGATGTGACAAACTTATCATTAGAAGTTGGAGCTCCATTAGTTACAACACCAGAAGGAACAATCAACTGCAAATTCTGGGGACTTGGTGCTGACGGTACTGTAGGTGCTAACAAGAACTCTATCAAGATTATCGGTGACAATACAGATATGTATGCACAGGCTTACTTTGATTATGACTCTAAGAAATCAGGCGGTGTGACAATGTCTCACTTACGTTTCGGTAAGAGTCCGATTAAATCAACATACCTGATCAAACAGGCGAATTTTGTTGCCTGTCATAATCCGTCTTATATTAACAAATATAACATGGTTCAGGAATTAGTTGATGGTGGTACATTCTTATTGAACTGCCCATGGGATATGGAAGGTATTGAAAAACATTTACCAGGACAGGTGAAGGCGTTTATTGCAAACCACAACATCAAATTCTATGTAATTGATGGTATCAAGATTGGTAAAGAGATCGGACTTGGCGGACGTATCAATACAGTTCTTCAGTCAGCTTTCTTCAAACTTGCAAACATCATTCCGGAAGAACATGCAATCGAATTAATGAAGGCAGCTGCAAAAGCTTCTTACGGTAAAAAAGGTGATAAGATTGTACAGATGAACTACGATGCGATCGATGCCGGTGCAAAACAGGTTGTTGAGATCGAAGTTCCAGAGTCTTGGAAAAACGCTGAGGATGAAGGTTTATTTACACCGGAAGTAAAAGGCGGAAGAGAAGACGTTGTTGACTTCGTTAAAAATATTCAGGCAAAAGTAAATGCTCAGGAAGGTAACAGTTTACCAGTATCTGCATTTACAGAATATGTAGATGGTACAACACCTTCAGGCTCATCTGCATATGAAAAACGTGGTATTGCAGTAGATATCCCTGTATGGGTACCGGAAAACTGTATCCAGTGTAATCGTTGTGCATATGTATGTCCACACGCAGTTATCCGTCCGGTTGCTTTGACAGAAGAAGAGGCAGCAAATGGTCCGGAAGGAATGAGCACAATTGATATGGTTGGAATGCCGGGAATGAAATTCTCTATTACAGTATCAGCTTATGACTGTACAGGATGTGGGTCATGTGCTAATGTATGTCCGGGCAAGAAGGGTGAGAAAGCTCTTGTTATGAAGAATATGGAAGAAAATGTTGAAAAACAAGACTTCTTCGATTATGGAAGAGAAATTCCGGTAAAACCAGAAGTAGTTGCAAAATTCAAAGAGACTACAGTAAAAGGAAGCCAGTTCAAACAACCACTTTTAGAGTTCTCAGGAGCTTGTGCAGGTTGTGGAGAGACTCCATATGCAAAATTAATTACACAGTTATTTGGTGACAGAATGTACATCGCAAACGCAACAGGTTGTTCTTCAATCTGGGGTAACTCTTCACCATCTACACCATATACAGTAAACGAAAAAGGACAAGGTCCTGCTTGGTCTAACTCATTATTTGAAGACAATGCTGAGTTTGGTTACGGTATGTTATTAGCTCAAAAAGCGTTGAGAAATGGATTGAAAGCAAAAGTAGAATCTGTTGCAGCTTCTGAAGAGGCTTCTGAAGAAGTAAAAGCAGCTTGCGAAGAATGGTTAGATACATTCAACTGCGGAGCTACAAACGGAACAGCTACAGATAACTTGGTTGCAGCATTAGAAGGTGCTGACTGCGAAGTTTGCAAAGACATTGTAAATAACAAAGACTTCTTAGCGAAAAAATCTCAATGGATCTTCGGTGGAGACGGTTGGGCTTACGATATCGGATTCGGTGGTGTTGACCATGTATTGGCATCTGGTCAGGACATCAACATTATGGTATTTGATACAGAAGTTTATTCTAATACAGGTGGACAATCTTCTAAAGCTACACCAACGGGTGCAATCGCTCAGTTTGCGGCAGGTGGTAAAGAAGTGAAGAAGAAAGATATGGCAAGCATCGCGATGAGCTACGGATATGTATATGTAGCACAGATTGCTATGGGAGCTGACTTTAACCAGACTGTAAAAGCAATTGCAGAAGCAGAAGCTTATCCAGGACCATCATTGATTATTGCTTATGCTCCATGTATTAATCATGGTATCAAGAAGGGTATGAACAAAGCTCAGACTGAAGAAGAATTAGCAGTAAAATCAGGATACTGGCACAACTTCCGTTTCAATCCTGCAGCAGAGAACAAATTTACACTTGACAGTAAAGCTCCAACAGAAGACTACAAAGAATTCTTAAATGGAGAGGTTCGTTACAATGCATTGGCAAGAATGAATCCGGAAAGAGCAGAAGAATTATTTGCAAAATCTGAAGAAGCAGCAAAAGAGAGATATGCTTACCTGAATAAGCTTGTTACTCTTTATGGAAATGATGCTGAATAATCAGAATTAATAAAAGATATAAAACTCCTGGTATAACAAACATATTGTTATGCCGGGAGTTTTTTGTACATGGTCAAAGGAGAAAAGAAATGTTAGATGATATCCGAAAAAAAATTGATGAGATAGACAACAGCATGAAGCCATTGTTTTTAGAACGGCTTTTATGGTCGGAAAAGGTGGCAGAGGAAAAAGCAAAGACGAAAGGGGAGGTGTATATACCGGAACGTGAAAAGGAAATTATTGAGAAACGCTCAGAAGATATAGAGGGAGAAAAAAGGGAATCTTACTGTGTTTTTTTGGAGGATTTGATGCAGAACAGCGGAACATACCAATACGGTATATTGAAGGGATGGCAGGAAGAAGTGTTAAAAAACTGTTTGAAAAATGCAGAGTTGACAGGGGAAGAATCTCACAGTAAAGTAGCAGTTGGGTTCCGTTGTGGGAAAAAAGATTTTGGATTGTGTATGCATATGGCGTATTTGAATCATGTGGTTATAAGTTCCGCTTCGGCAACAGAAGAGGGAGAAGATTTGAATTGCAAGCTTGTATTAGAAGGAACGACGAGGGATGAAACTATAAAACGGTTGATCTGTCAGTGGGAGAAAGAAACAGAAGGATTTGAAATAAAGGAACTCTTTGGTTCCGTATAAATGAATTTGAATTAGTCGTAATATTTGTATAAAAGAATTTCTATAAAATGAAAAAAAAATTATTTTTTTAAAACATATTGAAAAAAAATTCCGAATATGCTATATTGAAGTTAGGAAAAATTTACAAATAAATCATATGTAAAGGTTTCGGATTTTGTAAAATGAACAAAAACAAGGAGGAAAAGAGATGAAGAAAAAAGGACTATTTGCAGTTTTGTTGGCAGGCGTTATGACATTGTCACTGGCAGCTTGTGGCGGCAAAGGTGACGACAAGAAAGATGATGGAAAAGAGGGGGAGAGTGCGAAAACAGAAATTACATGGTGGGCATTTCCTACATTTACACAGGAAAATGCAGATGATGGAGTAGGTACTTATGAACAGAAAATCATCGATGCATTTGAGAAAGAAAATCCTGATATTTCTGTAAAATTAGAGACTGTTGACTTTACATCAGGACCGGAAAAAATTACAACTGCAATCGAAGCGGGAACAATGGCTGATGTACTGTTCGACGCTCCGGGGCGTATTATTGAATATGGAAAGAATGGAAAGCTTGCAGAGTTGAATGATTTATTCACAGATGAGTTTGTGAAAGATGTAAATAATGATGCATTATTACAGGCGTGTAAAGCGGGAGATACAGCTTATATGTATCCAATCAGTTCTGCACCATTTTACATGGCATTTAATAGAGATATGTTAAAGGATGCTGGTGTTGAAAATTTGGTAAAAGAAGGCTGGACAACAGATGATTTTGTGACGGTATTAAAAGCGTTAAAAGACAAAGGTTATAATCCGGGTTCTTTCTTCTGTAATGGTCAAGGTGGAGACCAAGGACCACGTGCGTTTTTTGCGAACTTGTACAGCGGTACAATTACTGATCCGGGAGTAGCAAAATACACAACAGATGATGAAAAATCTGTAAAATCAATGGAACTGATTTCTAAGTTAATTAAGGATGGTGTGCTTGCAAATGGCTCACAGTATGATGGAACAGCAGATATTCAGAACTTTGCAAATGGCCAGACAGCATTTACAATTCTCTGGTCACCAGCTCAGCCAGGAACACAGGCGGCTCTTTTGGAAGCTAGTAAGGTAGATTATTTGGAAGTGACATTCCCATCGGATGATGGAGTGCCGGAGTTAGAGTACCTTGTGAATGGATTCTGTGTATTTGATAACGGTGATGATGCAAGAGTAGAAGCATCTAAGAAATTTATCCAGTTCATTTGTGATGATTCTGAATGGGGCTCAAAGAATGTTGTTAGAACAGGAGCTTTCCCGGTACGTACATCTTTCGGGGAACTTTATGATGATGACAGGATGAAAGAGATCTCAGCATGGACAAAATATTATTCACCATATTACAATACAATTGATGGATTTGCAGAGATGAGAACATTGTGGTTCCCGATGTGTCAGGCAGTTTCAAATGGTGAGAAAGAACCAAAGGCAGCTTTAACAGAATTTACAGAAAAGGCAAATGAGACAATTTCTAAAGCGGCAAAATAAATAACATTTAGTCATTCTCCTTGTATATTTGTATATGCAAGGAGAGTATTTGTAAAGAGACTTTGCTTTGCTGGGAGATTGGAGGGAAAACATGAAAAAAGCAAATAAAATAAGAATGAGAGAGACAATTGTATCGTATTGCTTTCTCGCTCCGGTATTGATTTTTTTCCTGGTCTTTGTACTGGTTCCGATGGTGATGGGATTTGTTACGAGCTTCTGCGACTATAGCATGAGAGGAATCGAGTTTATTGGAATTGATAACTATGTGCGTATGTTTAATGACGAGGTGTTTATACGTTCTCTGATTAATACGCTGATTATCGTAGTGGGATCTGTGCCGGTAGTAGTTATATTTTCTCTGTTTGTTGCTTCACAAACTTACGAGAAAAATGCATTTACACGTTCCTTCTTCCGATGTGTATTTTTCCTTCCTGTTGTAACAGGTAGTGTGGCAGTTACAGTTGTATGGAAGTGGATTTATGACCCGTTGTCGGGAATTTTGAACTTTATATTGAAAGAAGGAGGGGGAATTGAGCAGAACATCAGCTGGCTCGGGGATAAAAGATATGCTTTGTGGGCGATTATTGTGATTCTTCTTACTACATCAGTTGGTCAGCCGATTATCCTCTATATTGCATCTATGGGAAATATTGACAAATCTCTTGTCGAGGCGGCAAGAGTAGATGGGGCGAACGAGTTTCAGGTGTTCTGGAAAATCAAATGGCCAAGCCTGCTTCCTACCACACTTTACATAGTTGTTATTACAACAATTAACTCGTTCCAGTGTTTCGCATTAATACAATTACTCACATCAGGTGGACCAAACTACTCAACTTCGACGATTATGTATTATCTGTATGAAAAGGCATTCAAACTTTCTGAGTATGGATATGCAAACACGATGGGAGTGTTCCTTGCGGTATTGATTGGACTGATTAGTTTTGCACAATTTAAAATTCTAGGAAACGATGTGGAGTATTAGAAAGACTAACTATTAAAAGTCAAGTCTAAAATGAAAGTTTTTTGAATGAATTGCAGAAATGCATTTCAGATATATTTGAACCTTGAAAACTGCATGACAACAAGAGCATCTTTATAGGTGCTCTAAAAGGAGATATTTACAGAAAAAATTAAGCAGTTGGCAGATATGCTTTTCCTGATTTCTCCATTGCAAAAATCAATCGCACAAGCTTCTTAGCGGCATGGGATATGGCAACATTATAATGCTTGCCTTCCGAGCGTTTCTTTTCAAGATATGCACCAAAAGATTTATCCCAGTGACAGACATATTTTGTGGCATTGTAAAGGGCATACCGGAGGTATCTGGAACCTCGTTTCTCCATATGGGAATAACAGTTGTCTAACTGTCCGGATTGATAAGTGGAGGGAGACATTCCTGCATATGCGAGTATCTTATCTGCGGAATCAAAACGAGAGAAATCCCCAATCTCAGCGATGATCATTGCGCCCATCCGGTAACTGATACCGGGAATGGTAAGGATTGGCGATTGGATTTCTTCATCCATGATTCGTTTGATGGCTGCTTCAAT
>MJGMH1__coassemble_1922_pt1 | contig 48458 bp, 46 predicted proteins | sample MJGMH1__metabat2_high_PE_009 | metagenome-assembled genome bin MJGMH1 | reverse complement strand
CAAACAGGCAAGAGCCATTGAAGCCACGCTGGACGGTATTACCCCGTTCAACGCCGGAAAGAAGAAAGAGGAAGCCCTCTCCCTGCTGAAAAAGTGGTTTCCTCAGATGGAGAATTTCTCCGGGCAGCTCAAAAAATACAAGGTCACGATAAACGACCTTTTGGCAGAAAATGAACAGTTGGAAGCCAGAGCCAAAGCCAGCGAAAAGGGCAAGATGAAAGATACGATGGAACGGGCAAAGCTGGAAAGCGAGCTGAAAGACATTCAGCGGCTGGTAGACCGTATCCCGCCGGAGGTGCTGGCAGAACTGAAACGACAGCAGCGGCACACAAGGGATCGGTGATTGATGACAGAAAACATTTCACGCCGCACAGCGGCATTGTACCTTGAAAACTGAATACAGAGAAAGGCGATATATGGCAAAAAAGCAACCGGACACAAATATCCCCCAGCATGAGATAGAAGCCCTTGCCCGGTGCTTACTTCCCGAAATCCAAAAATTCTTTGAAAGCCCGGAGGGTAAAAAAGAATTTGAAGAATGGAAAGCACAGAGGGCAAAGGAAAAGGAAAGGAGCGTATGACAAAAGCGGCGGTATCATTCACGATACCGCCGCTTTAATTGCTTATAGATCATAAAATTGTTCCAACAAATTGAACTAATGTAGCAATAGCCGCTCCGAATTGTGCAGTCCCATTGATAGCTTGTAATCCTTTCAGCGCTGTTTTAATGAACCCCTTTCGAGGACTTGCACTTTGTACCTCAGCTCGAATTACTTCAACACTGTCACTTATTTGTTCCTGCTCTTCTTGTGTAATATCAGTAGGCATGTGCTTCATAATATCAGAGATAATGCTTTCTAATTGAGAAACATTAATGCCATTGCTTTGAGTTGCATGAACTGTTGCGTTATCATTTGCTACATTCACTTGTGCCACGCCACCACTTACATTAATCATAAATTTTTTATCCTCATCATATCCCATCTGAATGCCTATTTCCGTAAGATACCCTTCAATATAATTGACAAACGGAAGTACTATTCGATTACAAAATTCTTTTACAGCATCATTCGCTTCCCTTGCATAACGAAAAGCCATATCATGGTAAAAGCTATGATAATTCTCTACAGCATATTTCAAATATTGATATGTATAGGAGATTTCCTCTTGCTTTGTATCGCCCATTGATGAGAAGCAAGTCCCGCTTTCAACCGGCTCAAAATCGTCTGGATTAACATATTGCTTTATGTATTCTGATATAATTTCATTTTCGTCAATATAAGCCATAAATTTCTTCAATAAAGCCATTCCCGTCTGATGATTGCATGTAATCAAACGGTTAGCAATTGTTCTAAATTCCATGGAAATTATTTTCAACTGTTTTTTATCAATGTTCTTCATACCTTACCCCACAAAACGGGCAATAACTCCCGCATATTTTATAAATTGGTTTGATTTTTGCTTCTCGCTTGCAGCAAGGATATTCCTCAACTTCCAAAGCTTCTATTCCATACTTAATAGGATATTCTTCTTCATGCTGTGGCTTTTTACCTGCCTTGAACGAGATAAATGAGCCTTTGAATTTCTTCTCCCACTTTTTCATCTCGTTATATATTAGATCATTTGCGTAATTCTTTGTCTTTTTTAACGCAAGCTCTATCACATCATCGGTAAAATAATTTTCCGCTTTTAGACCACAACTTGGACACCATATTTCAATAACATCTTCTGCGTGATAATCCCCTGGTTTTATTTTAAAAAATTCCCCGCATAGAGGACATTGCATTAAAACAAATCCTTGATCGTCAGCAGGTATTGATACTTCACCAATTATAGTACTCATACATTACCTCCTGCCTATATCTTGTATTATAGCGGAGCTTTTCATAAAAATCCACTCTTATTTTTGAGTAACAAAATCGGCGGCATCACTCATGATACCGCCGATTTTGCTTTAGCACTTAAGATATACTAAAAATCCGAAGCCGTCCCCGATTGGAACCGGGTTCGGATTATCATTATCTGGTGCGGAAAATGGGACTTGAACCCACACGTGGTAACCCACACTAGAACCTGAATCTAGCTCGTCTGCCATTCCGACATTTCCGCTAACAAAAAATATATTACCACAAAAATGTGCGTATGGCAATAGAAAATATGACAATATATAAAAAATGTGTTGACGTTCACACAACGTAATCTTTCTCTTGACAAATATTTTTTTGGTGATATACTTTGATTATCAAAATACTTTAAAATAAAAATATAAGAAAGCAAAAACAATATAGTTTGGAGAAAAATAATGATAGGAAAAATAAGTGGAACGGGTTCTTATGTACCGTCAAGGTATCTGGATAATCATGATCTGTCACAGATAGTGGATACCTCAGATGAGTGGATTCGAGAGCGAACAGGAATAATCAGGAGACATATTGTGGAGGCAGACACGACGGTTTCGATGGCGGCACAAGCTGCAGAAAAAGCGTTGGAATCGGCAAAGATGCTGCCCGAAGAAATTGATTTGTTGATTGTATCTACGATTTCTTCGAATGTGATTCTGCCCTGCACAGCGTGTGAAGTGCAAAAGCAGATTCATGCAGTACATGCGACCTGTTTTGATCTGAATGCAGCCTGTACAGGATTTTTGTTTGCATACAATACGGCGCAGGCTTATATCGCAAGCGGCATGTATCAAAATGTATTGGTGATTGGGGCAGAGAGTTTATCGAGCCTCGTGGATTGGAAAGACAGAAGCACCTGTATCTTGTTTGGAGATGGAGCGGGGGCAGTGGTACTCAGGGCAGAAGAGGGAGAGTCATATCATATGGTGACACATTCCGATGGGAGCAAGGGAGAAGCACTGACGTGCGACACAGGTTCGTTTATGAAAATGGACGGGCAGGAGGTCTTTAAGTTTGCGGCAAGACAGGTTCCGGCTTGTATCGCAGAAGTGGTGGAACACAATCACTTAATGGTAGAAGATATTGACTATTTTATATTACATCAGGCAAACCGGCGGATTGTGGAGGCGGTTGCCAAAAGGATGAAGGTAGAGCTGACAAAATTTCCGATGAATCTGCAGGAGTATGGAAATACATCTTCTGCCAGTATTCCATTATTGTTGGACGAGATGAATCGGGAAGGCAGACTAAAGAAAGGGCAAAAGCTTGTCTTGGCTGGATTTGGAGCAGGCCTCTCGTGGGGAGCAAGCTTGTTAGAGTGGTAATTTCCCTTTGGGATTACATAAAAACAGAATCAAAAATAAGTGAGATAAAAGGAGAAAAAAAGATGTTAGAGAAAGTAAAAGAAATTGTAGCAGATTCATTGGGAGCAGATGTAGAGACACTTACAGAGGCGACTTCTTTCAAAGAAGATTTGGGAGCAGATTCGTTAGATTTGTTCGAGATGGTAATGGCGTTTGAGGAAGAGTTTGAAAAAGAGATTCCATCAGAAGATTTAGAACAATTAACAACCATTGGAGCGGTGGTAGCATATTTGGAAAAATAGAAAAGGAACAAGATGATGAAGACAGAGATCACAAAGTTATTAGGAATTGAATATCCAATCATTCAAGGTGGTATGGCGTGGGTTGCAGAATATCATCTTGCCGCCGCCGTATCAGAAGCCGGAGGTCTGGGACTAATTGGAGCAGCAAGTGCGCCGCCAGAATGGGTGCGTGAGCAGATCAGAGAAGTGAAGAAGCTTACAGACAAGCCATTTGGTGTGAATATTATGCTTATGAGTCCGAATGCGGACGAGGTGGCAAAGATTATTGTCGAGGAAGGAGTCCCTGTTGTGACGACGGGGGCTGGGAATCCTGAAAAATATATGCAGATGTGGAAATCTGCGGGTGTGAAAGTGGTTCCGGTTGTCGCATCGGTAGCAATGGCGAAGCGGATGGAGCGCTGCGGGGCAGACGCGATTGTGGCAGAAGGGACAGAAGCCGGAGGTCATATCGGAGAGAATACGACGATGGTTCTGGTGCCTCAGATTGTAGATGCGGTTTCGATTCCGGTCATCGCAGCCGGAGGAATTGCGGATGGAAGAGGAATTGCCGCAGCGTTTCTGCTGGGAGCAAGAGCAGTCCAGATGGGAACACATTTTGTAGTGACAAAAGAGTCTCAGGTGCATGAAAATTATAAAAAATGTATTTTAAAGGCAAAGGACATTGATTCGAGAGTGACAGGCAGAACAACCGGTCATCCGGTGCGTGCACTCCGCAACCAGATGACAAAAGAATATCTTCGTCTGGAAAAAGAAGGAGCCTCTTTTGAAGAGTTGGAGCTGCTTACACTTGGAGGTCTGCGAAAGGCAGTGGTAGAAGGTGATGTTGTGCACGGAAGTGTGATGGCAGGTCAGATTGCAGGAATGGTCAAAGAAGAGATGACCTGCAGAGAACTGATTGAAAAACTAGTGCGAGAGACAGATTCATTGATGAAAGGAACTGGCTTTTATGAGTAAGACAGCATTTATTTTTCCAGGGCAGGGCGTACAGAAAGCCGGCATGGGAAAAGATTTTTATGAAAATAGTGAAGTGGCAAGATACATTTACGATATCGCAACGGAAGTATTGCAGCTTGATATGAGGAAACTTTGCTTTGAAGAAAATGCGAAGCTTGACAGGACAGAATATACACAGGCAGCGCTTGTAGCTACCTGTCTTGCGATGGCGAGAGTGTTGGAAAGCAAAGGAATCAGACCGGATGTGACCGCGGGATTAAGTCTTGGTGAGTACTGTGCCGTGGCAATGGCAGGAGGAATTAATGACCAAGATGCTATTATGGCGGTAAGGCAGAGAGGAATTTTGATGCAGGAGGCAGTACCTTTGGGAGTCGGGGCAATGGCAGCGATTCTTGGAATGTCAGGAGAGGCGGTAGAGGCTGTCTTAAAGGAGATACCAGATGTATTTGTTGCAAATTACAATTGTCCGGGACAGATTGTGATTACCGGAAAGGCGGAAGCGGTTCGGAAAGCAAATGAGGCGCTGTTGTCCAGTGGCACTAAAAGAGCAATTTTACTGAATGTAAGCGGACCATTTCATTCGCCGTTTTTGAAAGAAGCAGGAGAAAAATTAGGAAAAGTTTTAGAGGAAATTTCGTTCAAAGAGCTGGAAATACCATATGTTACAAATGTGACTGCGCAGTATGTCACAGATATTGAGGATACGAAACCTCTTTTGGAGAAACAGGTATATTCTTCTGTGAGATGGCAGCAAAGTGTGGAACAAATGATTGCGGACGGTGTGGATACGTTTGTGGAAATTGGTCCGGGCAAGACGCTTGCAGGATTTATACGCAAAATCAATAAAGAAGTGAAGGTTTTCCATGTCAGTGAATGGGAAGATGTGGAAAAGATAGGAGAAAATATATGTTACAGGGAAAAATAGCAGTCATCACAGGAGCATCAAGAGGAATCGGAAAAGCGATTGCGGAAAGATTTGCATCAGCAGGTGCGTTTGTGATTATTAACTACAACGGTTCAAAGGAACATGCACAAGAAGTGAAGCGTGAAATCTTGGAGCATGGAGGAAATGCAGAAATTATGCAGTGCAATGTGGCTGATTTTGCGGCATGCGAGACATTTATCAAACAGATTGTGGATAGATATGGAAGAATTGATGTTCTTGTGAATAATGCAGGGATCACAAAAGATGGTCTGCTGATGAGAATGTCAGAGGAGGCGTTTGATGACGTGATTGCAACGAATCTGAAGGGAGCATTTCACTGTATCCGGTTCGCGTCAAGATATATGATGAAACAGCGTCAGGGAAGAATTATCAATATGTCTTCGGTTGTAGGCGTTGCAGGGAATGTGGGACAGGCAAACTATGCAGCGTCCAAAGCCGGGCTGATCGGACTGACGAAGTCTGCTGCAAAAGAGCTTGCCTCCAGAAATATTACGGTAAATGCGATTGCTCCGGGATTTATTCAGACTGAGATGACGGAGATTCTTCCAGATGCGGTGAAGGAAGAGACAAAGGCGAAAATCCCTCTTGGAACATTTGGAAGTCCAAAAGATGTGGCAAATGCGGCAGCATTTCTTGCGTCGGAGGAGGCCGCCTATATTACAGGGCAGGTGCTTCATGTAGACGGTGGAATGGTAATTTAAAAAAGGAGCAGGAGTGCATGAAAAAGAGAGTTGTAATAACAGGAATGGGGGCAATCACCCCAATCGGAAACAGTGTGACGGAATTTTGGGACAGTATCAGAGCGGGAAGAGTAGGAATCGGACCGATCACAAAATTTGATACTTCAGAGTATAAAGTAAAGATCGCTGCGGAAGTAAAGGATTTTCAGGCAAAGGATCATATGGATTTTAAAGCGGCAAAACGTATGGAGCCATTTTCTCAATACGCGGTAGCTGCGGCAAAAGAAGCGTTTGCGGATGCGGGAATTGACATGGAAAAAGAAGATCCGTTCCGTGTGGGAGTAATGGTTGGATCTGGAATTGGAAGCCTCCAGGTCGTGGAGCGAGAGTATACAAAGATTGTGGAAAAGGGACCTTCGAGAGTCAATCCATTGATGGTTCCGCTGATGATTTCTAACATGGCGGCAGGGAATGTTTCCATACAATTAGGAGCAAGAGGAAAGTGTACGAATGTTGTAACCGCATGTGCATCAGGGACAAACTCCATCGGAGATGCGTTTCGTGCCATTCAATATGGCGATGCAGATGTGATGGTTGCAGGAGGAACTGAGAGTGCAATCTGCCCGACTGGAGTTGCAGGGTTCACCGGATTGACTGCGCTTACGGCAGAGGAAAATCCGATGCGGGCGTCAATTCCGTTTGACAAAGACCGAAGCGGATTTGTGATTGGAGAGGGTTCTGGGATCGTTGTACTGGAAGAGTTGGAGCATGCAAAGGCAAGAGGAGCAAATATTTATGCAGAACTTGTCAGCTATGGTGCAACAGGGGATGCTTACCATATTACATCTCCGGCAGAAGATGGAAGCGGTGCGGCAAAAGCGATGCTGCTTGCGATGGAAGAAGCGGGGATAGAGCCAAAAGAAGTTGCCTACATCAATGCACATGGCACGAGCACACATCACAATGATCTGTTTGAGACGTATGCAATTAAAAGTGCATTTGGTGAGGCGGCAAAAGATGTCGTCGTTAATTCTACAAAATCAATGATTGGACATTTGCTTGGAGCAGCAGGCGGGGTGGAATTGATCGTCTGTGTAAAAGCGATACAGGAAGGTTTTATTCATCAGACAATGGGAACAAAAGAACCGGAGGCAGATTGTGACTTGAATTATGCAATCGGAGCGCCGATTGAGAAAGAGATTCGTTATGCGATGAGTAATTCTTTGGGATTTGGCGGACATAATGCGACGCTGCTTGTCAAGAAATATGAAGGATAGGTGTGAAAATATGGAATTTGAACAGCTTGTGAAATTGATTGATGTGGTGTCAAAGTCCGCATTGAATAGTTTTAAATATGAAGAAAAGGGCGTAAAGCTATCTTTGCAAAAAGAAAGTTCCGCAAAAGCGGTAACCGTTTATCAGGAGGAAGAACTTCCGATACCGGAAGCGCCTGTAAGGGCAGAAAAACAAGAGGGGTATGTGGTAAAGTCTCCGTTAGTTGGAACTTTTTATACGGCTCCTTCGGAAGATGCGGATCCATTTGTACAGGTTGGTGATCAGGTGAAAAGCGGTCAGACACTTGCAATTGTGGAGGCGATGAAACTGATGAATGAGATTGAGAGTGAATACACAGGAGAAATCAAGGAAGTTTTGGTGGAAAATGGGCAGATGGTGGAATATGGACAACCATTGTTCCGCATCGGATAGATTTGAGAAAAGGAGATCACGTATGAGGTATTTGAGTACAAAGCAGATTCAGGAAATCATTCCACACAGACATCCGTTTCTTTTGGTGGATTACATTGAGGATTATGAGCCGGGTGTGTTTGCTGCAGGATATAAATGTGTCACATACAGAGAAGATTTTTTTGCCGGACATTTTCCGCAGGAACCGGTTATGCCGGGTGTGCTGACAGTGGAGGCGTTGGCGCAGGTTGGCGCAGTTGCAATTCTTGCAAAAGAAGAGAATCGTGGAAAAATCGCATATTTCGGAGGAATTCAGAAGTGCAAATTTAAAGGAAAAATTGTACCCGGAGATAAGGTGAAGCTGGAGACGAAGATTATTCGGCAAAAAGGACCGGTCGGAGTCGGTGAAGCGGTAGCAAGTGTAGATGGGAAAATAGTAGTCAGCGCAGAATTGACATTTATGATTGGATAGGTGAGAAAATGATAAAAAAGGTGTTAATTGCCAACAGAGGAGAAATTGCAGTGCGCATTATAAGGGCATGCCGCGAGATGGGAATTGAGACGGTCGCCGTTTATTCAGAGGCGGATGCGGAAGCGCTGCATACACAGCTTGCAGATGAGGCGATCTGTATCGGTCCGGCACCGTCAAAAGACAGTTATCTGAATATGGAACAGATCATTAGTGCGACGATTGTATCAGGCGCAGATGCGATTCATCCCGGATTTGGGTTTTTGTCGGAAAACAGCAAGTTTGTGGAGCTTTGTGAGCAATGTCATATTACTTTTATCGGACCGAATTCGGATGTCATCCGCAAAATGGGGCACAAGGCTGAGGCGAGAAACACGATGATCCAAGCAGGGGTGCCGGTCATTCCCGGAAGTAAGGAGCCGATATATGATGCGAAGACGGGAGCAAACATTGCAGAGGAAATAGGTTATCCTGTCATCGTAAAAGCCGCACTTGGCGGAGGGGGGAAAGGAATGCGTGTCGCGCACAATGCAGATGAATTTGAGACAAGTTTTCAGACGGCACAAAAAGAAGCTGAGATGGCATTTGCAGATGGGACCATGTACATTGAACATTTTGTACAGCATCCACGCCATATTGAATTTCAGATTCTGGCAGACAGCTATGGAAACGTGATTCATCTTGGGGAGCGAGACTGTTCCATTCAAAGAAATCATCAGAAAATGATAGAGGAATCTCCGTCTGCAGCAATTTCAGATACACTTCGTGAGAAGATGGGCCAGGCAGCAATAAAGGCAGCAAAGGCAGCACATTATGTCAATGCGGGAACGATTGAGTTTTTGCTGGAATCAAATGAGCAGTTTTATTTTATGGAGATGAATACAAGAATTCAGGTAGAGCATCCTGTCACAGAATGTGTGACAGGGATTGATCTGATCAAGGAGCAGATTCGTATTGCGGCAGGGAAAAAGCTCTCCTATCGCCAGCAGGATGTAAAGATTGGGGGACATGCAATTGAGTGCAGGATCAATGCGGAGAATCCAAAAGAGCAGTTCCGTCCATCGCCAGGATTGATCACAGATGTGTATTTTCCGGGCGGAAAAGGAGTTCGGATTGATACAGCTGTCTATAATGGCTATGAAGTGCCGGCGTATTACGATTCCATGCTCGCAAAACTGATTGTGCATGCAAAGACCAGAAAAGAGGCGATTTCCAAGATGAGAAGCGCTCTCGGAGAAGTGATTATCGAGGGGGTCGATACGAATGTGGACTATCAGTATGAAATTATGAATCATCCGGATTATCAGGCGGGAAATGTGGATATTGAATTTATTTCCGAAAAAATGTGTTGATAAAGGATAGAGAAAAGGCAGGTGATACAGTTGAGACTAAAAAACATGTTTAAAAAGAATACTTATATTTCGCTTACAGAAAACAGCTCCAAAAAGCCGGAAGTGCCGGAAGGATTGTTGAAAAAATGTAATGCCTGCAAATCAGCAATTTTTGCGCAGGACGTAAAGGATGCAGACTATATCTGTCCGAAATGTCACAATTATTTTCGGATCCATGCACGTCATAGAATTGAGATGGTCGCGGATGAAGGAAGTTTTGAAGAATGGAATACCGATTTGGAGACAAGGAATCCTCTGCATTATAAAGGCTATGAAGAGAAAATTAAAATGATGCAGGAAAAGACAGGACTTGACGAGGCTGTCTTGACTGGAAGCACTTTGGTTCATGGAATCAAAACAGCAATCGGTGTGTGCGACAGTCGGTTTATTATGGCAAGTATGGGAGAAGTTGTGGGAGAAAAAATCACGCGTATGGTTGAGCGCGCGACAGAGGAAAAACTTCCGGTCATTCTATTTGCCTGCTCAGGCGGAGCGAGAATGCAGGAAGGAATCGTGTCGCTGATGCAGATGGCAAAGACGTCGGCAGCATTGAAGCGGCACAGTGATGCAGGGCTTCTTTATATTTCGGTGTTGACAAATCCCACAACCGGAGGAGTGACAGCAAGTTTTGCAATGCTTGGAGATGTGATTCTGGCAGAACCTGGGGCATTGATCGGGTTTGCGGGTCCAAGAGTCATTGAGCAGACAATCGGACAAAAACTCCCACAGGGATTTCAGCGCTCTGAATTTTTACTGGAACATGGATTTATTGACCGGATTGTAGAGCGAAAAGAATTGAAGGCTGTACTTTCAAAAATTCTTTCCATGCATCAAAAAAGAGACATTCCGATTGCAGAAAGACAGCAGGAGGAAAATGAAAGAGAGGCAGAAAGGAAGACGATGTCTGCGTGGGAGCGTGTTCAACTGTCTCGCAGAAAAGATCGACCGACTGGAAGTGACTATATCAAACGTCTGTTTACGGATTTTATAGAGCTTCACGGAGACCGCTATTATAAAGATGACAAAGCGATTATCGGTGGAATTGCGAATTTTCAGGGAATTCCGGTTACAGTGATTGCGCAGGAAAAAGGAAGGACAACGAAAGAAAATATTGAGTGTAATTTTGGAATGCCTTCTCCGGAAGGATACCGAAAAGCACTTCGTCTAATGAAACAGGCTGAGAAGTTTGGTCGCCCAATCATCTGTCTGGTAGATACGCCGGGAGCATTTTGCGGTCTGGAGGCAGAAGAGAGAGGTCAGGGAGAAGCAATTGCGAGAAATCTATTTGAAATGTCTGGGTTGAAAGTTCCTGTGCTCGCGATTGTAATTGGAGAAGGGGGAAGTGGTGGAGCACTTGCCGTGGCAGTGGCAGATGAAGTATGGATGTTGGAAAACTCCGTATACTCCATCCTTTCACCGGAAGGATTTGCTTCTATTTTATGGAAAGACAGCAAGAAGGCGAAGGAGGCTGCGGAGGTCATGCGCCTTACTGCGGAAGATTTAAAACAGATGGGCATTGTAGAGCGCGTGATTTTTGAAGAGTCAGATTTGACAGCAGATCGGATGGGAAGGGTCTGTGAAAGGCTTTCTATTTATATGGGACAGTTTTTTGGTGTCTATTCCAATATGACAGAGGGAGAATTGATGGAACATCGGTATGCGCGTTTTCGAAAATACTAACGTATAAGAAGGGAAAAGGATGGGTTCGTTTAAACTAGGAGAAAAAGAAATAAAAGTTCCGGTGATACAGGGCGGTATGGGGATTGGAATCAGTCTGGGAAATCTGGCTGGAACGGTAGCAAGAGAAGGCGGGATTGGCCTGATTTCTGCGGCACAGATTGGTTTTTTGGAGCCGGATTTTGAAGAAAATCCGTTGGAAGCGAATTTGCGAGCAATAGAGAGTCAATTACGGAAAGCAAGAAATATTGCGCCGGATGGAATAGTAGGGTTCAATATTATGACTGCGATGAGAGATTATGAAAAATATGTTCGTGCAGCAGTGGAGACAGGTGCTGATCTTATTGTATCCGGTGCAGGACTTCCGGTAGATCTGCCTGCGTATGTAAAAGGGAGTGATACAAAGATTGCTCCGATTGTATCTACCTGTAAATCAACAAATGTCATTTTAAAATATTGGGATAGAAAATATGGACGAACGGCAGATATGGTAATTATTGAAGGACCAAAAGCCGGCGGACATCTGGGATTTTCAGAAGAGGAACTTTCGTATTATACAGATGAGAAATACGCCGATGAGATCGGAAACATTCAAAAGACAGTCGATATGTATGCCAAAAAGTATGGCACAAAGATTCCGATTGCGGTGGCAGGAGGGGTTGACACACCGCAAAAAGTGAAACGTGTATTGAACTTGGGAGTTCAGGCAGTACAAGTGGGAACAAGGTTTGTCACGACCGAAGAATGTGACGCAGATATCCGGTATAAACAAGCGTATATCAAAGCTTGCAAAGAAGATATTGTAATTGTGAAAAGCCCGGTTGGTATGCCGGGGAGAGCAATCAAAAATACAATGCTTGAGAGCGTGTTGCGAGGTGAGAACATACCTCCAAGAAAATGCTATCATTGTCTTGCGAAATGTGATCCTGGACAAATCCCATATTGTATCACAAAAGCGCTCATAGAAGCGGCGAAAGGAAATACAGAAGAGGGGTTGTTGTTCTGCGGCGCAAATGCTTATCGAGCAGAGAAAATAGAAACTGTAAAAGAAGTCATTGCGAATTTGATGCAAGAATGTGTATAATAGAAAAGGAAAGATATTCTGGTTGAAGGAGAGAGAATAACGTGAATGCTTATGAGACGATCAATGATATATTGGTTCACTTGTTCAATGAGATCTGGGAACTGGAAGAAAAAGCAATTATTACGGAGGAATATAAAGACATCAGTAATAATGATATGCACATTATAGAAGCAATCGGATTAGGCAAAGGCAACAACATGTCTGCGATTGCAAAAAAGCTCAATATTACAGTTGGCTCTCTGACAACTTCTATGAACAGTTTGGTGAATAAAAAATATGCAGTCCGAATTCGCAGTGAGGAGGACAGACGTGTTGTCTATATCAGACTGACAAAGAAGGGGGAGAAGGCGTATCGACATCACGAAGATTTCCATACGCAGATGACACAGGCGGTTGTGGATAAACTGACAGAAGAAGAGATCCCGGTATTATTGAAGACGCTAAATGGGTTATCAGAGTTTTTCCGGAACTATCATGAACGAGAATAAAGAACATAAGAAATGAGGCGATGCTAATATAGTATCGCCTAAGTTTGTATAAAAGGAGAAGAGAATATGAAGATTATGATTGCATCAGATATACACGGTTCTGCATTTTATTGTGAGAAAATGATTGAGGCCTATCGGAGAGAGAAAGCAGATAAGCTGCTGCTTCTGGGGGACATCTTATATCACGGACCGCGAAATGATCTACCAAAAGAATACAACCCAAAGAAAGTGATTCAGATGTTGAATCATATCAAAGAAGACATTCTTTGTGTCCGTGGAAACTGTGATACAGAGGTGGATCAGATGGTATTGGAATTTCCGGTTTTGGCAGAGTACTGTATTTTATATGTAAAAGACCGCATGATATTTGCCACACACGGACATACATTTAACGCAGAACATCTTCCGATGCTGAAAACGGGCGATATTTTGTTAAACGGACATTTTCATGTGCCAGCATATCGAACTGTTGGCAATATTATTTATATGAACCCGGGCTCTGTATCTATCCCAAAAGAGGATTCGGAGCATAGTTATATGATTATGGAGGATGAGACATTTACATGGAAGAATTTAGAGGGGAATTCCTACAAAAAGGTGTCAATTATAACGATGGAGAAAGAGTAAGGGAAAGTATTAAGAGAATAAAAAAGAAAATATGAATATCTTTTCTCTTGACAATAAAATTTTCTTTCATTATACTGATTAAAGGTTAGGAAACTAACTAATGAAAGGAAGTGAAGATGTGCAGGAAACAGACGGACAAAGACAAAAGGTTCATGCAGGAAAGTTGATTCATATGTTATCACATCGCTTAAAACGTCAGAATATTATACCTTGTGGAGATGACGGACTTACAACGATGCAAAAGCATGTATTGAAATTCATCCTATTGGAGACGCTGCATAGAGAGATTTATCAAAAAGATGTAGAAGAAGAATTTCAGATACGAAAATCAACGGCAACCGGTATTCTTCAGCTGATGGAAAAGAACGGCTTTATTTACAGAGAATCTTCTAGCAAAGATGCCCGACTTAAGAGGATTGTTCCGACCAAAAAGGCGGAGGCGCTTCGAGCAGAGATTCTGGAAAATATACGTGTCATGGAAAAGCGGCTGACAAAAGGAATTTCAGAAGAAGAATTTTCGATGTGCATGTGTGTATTGTGGAAGATGTTTGACAATCTTGCACAGACGGAGACAAAACAATCAGAAAAAAAGGAGGAAAACGAAAACAATGAATAGAACATTACTAAAATCGATTCGAGAATATAAAAAGCAATCTGTACTGGCACCGCTTTTCGTAATCCTGGAAGTGTTTATGGAAGTTTTGATTCCATTACAGATGGCAAAGATTATCGATGTGGGAATTGCCAAAGGAGATTTAGGATACATTGTAAAAATGGGTGCGATTCTTGTGGTGATGGCAATGCTTGCACTTTGGTTTGGTGTGCTGGCAGGAAAATTTGCCGCAATAGCAGGGGCTGGATATGCGAAAAATCTGCGACATGATATTTTTTATAAAATACAGGATTTTTCATTTAAAAATATTGACCGTTTTTCTACACCGAGTTTGGTGACTCGAATGACAACCGACATTACAAATGTGCAGATGGCATATATGATGAGTATCCGTCTTTTGGCGAGAGCGCCGATTATGGTGATTCTGTCATGGATTATGACACTCACGATCAATGTAGAGATCGCGCTGCTGTTTTTAATAGTGGTGCCGCTTTTGGGAGGCGCACTCATTTTTATTGCGAAGAAAGCGCATCCGCATTTCATAAAGGTGTTTGACGAATATGATATTCTGAATAATTCTGTGCAGGAAAATGTCAATGCTTCCCGTGTCGTGAAAGCATATGTACGAGAAGAACATGAGATTGAAAAATTTCATGGAATTTCAAAAATTGTGTATAACCTATTTACAAAAGCGGAGAAAATCGTAGCGTGGAACTCTCCGGTGATGCAATTTACGATGTATATCGTAGTATTGCTGATCGTGTATCTGGGGGGACGCAATATTGTATTCCAGACGATGGAGACCGGCGAACTGACAAGTATTATGGTGTATGCAATGCAGATTTTGATGTCACTGATGATGGTGACTTTTGTGTTTGTCTTGATTATGATTGCAGAGGCATCTACAGATCGTATTGAAGAAGTGTTAAAAGAAGTTCCGGAGATGCAGGATAAAGAAGACGCAGTAAAAGAAGTTCCGGACGGTTCCATATCTTTTGAAAATGTAGACTTTAGTTATGCAGGAGAAGGTGGCAACCTGTCTTTGAAAAATATTAATATACACATTAAATCAGGTCAGACAATCGGTATTATCGGTGGAACCGGAAGTGCCAAATCAACATTTGTTCAGATGATTCCAAGACTTTACGATGTGACAGGTGGAAGTGTAAAAGTAGGCGGAATTGATGTCCGAGAATATAATTTGGAGGCACTGCGAGATCAGGTTTCCATGGTATTACAGAAAAATGTTCTTTTCTCAGGGACAATTTATGAAAATATCCGTTGGGGAAACGAACATGCAACGGACGAAGAGGTACAAAGAGTTTGTAAACTGGCTCAGGCAGACGGTTTCGTACAGGAGTTCCCGAATAAATATAATACGATGATCGTGCAAGGTGGTAACAATGTGTCCGGTGGGCAAAAACAGCGTCTCTGTATTGCAAGGGCATTGTTGAAAAAACCAAAGATTTTAATTTTGGATGATTCGACAAGTGCGGTTGATACAAAGACCGATGCATTGATTCGAAAAGCATTTAGGGAAGAAATTCCGAATACAACGAAAATTATCATTGCACAGAGGGTTTCTTCTATAGAAGATGCAGATCAGATTATTGTATTAGATGAAGGTCGCATTAGCGGAATCGGAACTTCAAAAGAATTGCTTGAAACAAATGAAATTTACAGAGAAGTATACGAGTCACAAGTAAAAGGAGGTGGAGACGATGAGTAAGAATCAAAAATCCGGAGTGTCTAAGAACACAGCAAAGACAGCAAAACGTCTCCTAAAATATGTAACAGGAATGTATAAAGTGCAATTTGTTATTGTGTTTGTCTGCATTTTATTAAGTTCTGTGGCATCTATATCAGTATCGTTGTCCTTGAAATTTTTATTGGATGATTTTATCATTCCGTTGATCGGACAAAAGCAGCCAAACTTTGCGGAATTATATCAGGCTATGGCGGTGCTGGGATGTATTTTTCTAGTGGGAGTTGTTTCTACTTTTGTGTATACAAGAATGATGGTAACGATTGGTCAGGGTGTGTTAAAGCAAGTCAGAGATGACATGTTTGAGCATATGCAGACGCTTCCGATTCGCTACTTTGACCAGAATACAAATGGTTCTATTATGAGTCTTTACACAAATGATACAGATACATTGAGGCAGATGATCAATCAGTCAATTCCGCAGGCATTGATGTCATTTTTTACAATCATAGTAACATTTATTTCTATGCTTATTTTAAGTCCCTTACTAACTGTACTTGCGGTTGTGATGATTGGTGTGTTGCTGTTAGTGACAAAGAAAATCGGTGGCAACAGTGGAAAATTCTTTGTTCGCCAGCAGATTGCACTTGCTGATGTGACAGGATACGTAGAAGAACGTATGAATGGACAGCGTGTCGTAAAAGTGTTTAATCATGAAAATAAATCAAAAGAAGAATTTGACAAGCTGAATGAGCAGCTGTTCGAAAGCGCAGCGAATGCAAATACGTTTGCAAACATGATGGGACCGGTTATTGGAAATATCGGAAATCTTCAGTTTGTATTGACAGCTGTGCTCGGTGGATTTTTATCTGTTCAGGGAGTTGGGGGAATTACGCTTGGAGTGATGGCGTCTTACCTGCAGTTTACAAAGAGTTTCACACAGCCGTTCATGCAGGTAGCACAGCAGTTCAACTCGATTGTAATGGCACTGGCAGGTGCGGAACGTATTTTCGACTTGATTGATGAAGAGCCGGAAATGGATGAAGGATATGTAGAGCTTGTCAATGCAAAGAAAGATGCCCAGGGAAATATTGTAGAGTGCAAAGAGAGAACTGGTATGTGGGCATGGAAACATCCGCATGAAGCAGATGGAACAGTTACTTACACAGAGCTAAAAGGAGATGTCCGCTTTGAGGATGTCACATTTGGATATAACAGTGACAAAGTTATTCTTCAGGACATCAGTCTGTTTGCAAAGCCAGGACAGAAACTTGCGTTTGTTGGTTCCACAGGAGCCGGAAAGACGACAATTACGAATTTAATTAATCGTTTCTATGATATTCAGGGCGGAAAGATTCGTTATGATGGAATTAATATTACAAAGATTAAAAAAGATGATCTGAGACGTTCGCTTGGCATTGTACTGCAGGATACACATTTGTTCACAGGAACGATTATGGAAAATATTCGCTATGGAAAGCTGGATGCGACAGATGAAGAGGTGTATGAAGCAGCAAGACTGTCTCATGCGGATCAGTTTATCAGAATGCTCCCAAATGGATACGATACAGTATTAAGTGGTGATGGAGAGGAACTTTCCCAGGGACAAAGACAGCTTCTTTCGATTGCGCGAGCAGCAGTTGCGAATCCACCGGTGCTGATTTTGGATGAAGCGACATCAAGTATCGATACTCGAACAGAGAGTATCGTGCAAAAAGGTATGGATAATCTTATGAAAGGTCGTACCGTGTTTGTAATTGCACATAGATTATCGACTATCCGCAATAGTGATGCGATTATCGTATTGGAACATGGAAAGATCATTGAGCGTGGAGATCATGAAGATCTGATTCAGATGAAAGGAACCTATTATCAGTTGTATACAGGAAAACTGGAATTATCATAGAGGAGTAGTGACAGAAAAATAGGAGAAAGGACTTAGGAGAAACATATGAGTGAGCATGTAAAATTAAAAAGGCAAAAGTTGTTGCTTCTGGCATTAAAAACTGCGATCGGAGGAAGTGCAGCAATTTATATTGCGGAAAAGATAGGATTGCAGTTTGCGCCTTCGGCAGGGATTATTGCCATGCTTTCGCTCGTATCGACAAAATGGGGGACATTAAAGCTGTCCCTCCTCAGAGTCCTCACTTTTTTGATGTCAGTTGCACTTTGCTGGGGAATTTTTCACTTGATGTCTGGCGAATGGATTGAATTTGGGATTTTTCTGTTTTTCCTGATATTGCTCTGTGATAAATTAGGGTGCAGAAATACGATTTCTGTTAACGCAGTAATCGGAACACATTTTTTGGCTACACAAGACTTTTCGGCTGCATTTATATTTGATGAGTTTTTGCTTGTTGCAATAGGAATTACCATTGCAATTATTTTGAATCTTTTTCATATCAATGGAAGTCATGAACAAGATATCATACAAAGTATGCGTCATGTAGAATGCCAAATGCAGGAAATATTAGAAGAATTGGCAGGATATTTAAAACAACAAGTAATTGGAGAACATGTGTGGAGAGACATCAGTGCATTGGAAAAAGATTTGGAAGAATTTGTAGAACAGGCGGTTGAGTATCAGAATAATACATTTCATTCACATCCGAGCTATTATATTTACTACTTTGAGATGCGCTTAAAACAATGTGGGGTGCTGCAGAGCCTGCATGCGGAGATGCAGAAAATTCGAAATCTTCCCAGACAAGCAGATATTATAACTGAATATATTCACTAATTTACAGCATAAGTAGGAAGAAAATGAGATTATCAGGGATTGGGGTTAGTAACAATTTATTTAACTCAGTGGTTGTCAATCAAAAAATTAATAGAAATAAGCCTCTCGAAGAACAACAGAGCAATTCTGCAATGCAATTAGGGAATAGAGACTCTGTTTTTATTTCTAAACAGGGAAAACAGAATAATATGATTCAGCAGCTTATGGATCAGAAACAATTAATACAAGAGTGTAAAGATGCAGAAATGCAAAGAGGGCTTGAGCATGGCTATGTGAATCAGGGAAAAATAGATGAATATGATAAGCAGCTTGAAATGTTGGATAAAAGAATTGCAGAAGCTACGGCAGAACAATCTGTGAACAGTGACGATAAGAAAAACACAGAGCAAAAAGATAATAGAGATATAGTTTTGACAAAGGAAGAGTATGAAAAAAATAAGTTTGTGGATATGATGAATTTATCATCTGGTCTGGAAGAATCAGGAGCAATTTTGTCTGTAAAAGAGAAAATGGATGGTGAAGCAAGTGTGCTAAAAGTAGAAATTAAGTCAGATGGTGGAAGAGTATCGGACAGTAAACTAGAGCGAGTTACAGAAATTGAAGAAAAATCTATGCAGTTGTTGAATCGGGTAGGAGAAAAAATTTCTGATATAAACAATACCATATCTAATTCAAAAGAAGTAGTTCATAAGGATGAAGAAAGAGCCGAAAAGAATGAGCAAAGTGAAGAGGAGGAAAATTTATTTGAACAATTAGAGTAGTTTGCGAATTTTTAGTAAGCTCATCGTATAGCAGAGGACTTGAAAGGTTACAAACCTTGCAGGTCCTTTTGTCTGTTATTGGCGTTAGGCTTGAGATAGAGTGTTTCTTTTTCCAGTTCTTTCTGTGGTATAGAATGAGATTCTTCTGTATGCTCACAAGGCAAGATTAGATAAATTGCTGAATAATTAAGTTGTAGAGTAAGAAAAAGGACTATGTGACATTTTTTCGTACATTTTTAAGGGAGTTCCTCGATTGAAATAACAGGAAATATATGATAAAATTGAAAAGATTTAATAGTTCTTTTCCCGATTTTGCTAGGAAAGGAGGCAGTGATGGGTAAATCACTTAACGGGAAAGAATTAAGGAATCGTATATCTCAAAAAAAGATGGATTATATCAGATCCCCTTTACATTACATACGCTGTTCTTGGAAATGGAAAAGCTTGAGAAAAAGTGTAAAAAAGGTGTAAAAATGGTGCAGTAGGGGATAAAGCATAGAAAGTAAGGGCGTAAAAAAACCGTAAATACGGAGGTTGAAAAAGATGGAAAGTTATAAGAAAGAATTTATAGATTTTATGGTAGAGAGCAAAGTGTTGAAGTTCGGAGAGTTTACTTTAAAGAGTGGAAGAAAGTCTCCGTTTTTTATGAATGCGGGTGGATATGTAACAGGTTCTCAGCTGAAAAGACTCGGAGAGTACTATGCAAAAGCAATCCATGATAAATATGGAGATGATTTTGACGTGCTGTTTGGACCTGCTTACAAAGGAATTCCGCTTAGTGTTGTGACTGCAATTGCATACAGTGAGTTATACGGAAAAGAAATTCGCTATTGCTCAGACAGAAAAGAAGAGAAAGATCACGGTGCTGATAAAGGAAGTTTTCTTGGCAGCAGTTTAAAAGACGGTGACAGAGTTGTGATGATCGAGGATGTGACAACATCTGGAAAATCTATGGAAGAGACTGTACCGAAAGTAAAAGTTGCCGCTGATGTGGAAATTGTTGGGTTGATGGTGTCTTTAGACCGCATGGAAGTCGGAAAAGGCGGCATAAAATGTGCATTGGAAGAAGTAAAAGATCTGTATGGATTTGAGACAAATGCGATTGTGACAATGGCAGAAGTAGTTGAATATCTGTATAACAAAGAAATCAATGGAGAAGTTATTATTGACGATACATTAAAAGCGGCAATTGACGCATATTATGAACAGTACGGAGCGAAATAAGGAGGCGAGATTGCATGGTAGAAAAAGCATATCGATCAATGAAAACAGTAGGTGCCGGAAATATCGCACTAGGGATTATCATGGCTGTTGTAGGTGTGACAGCAGGAATTTTAACGATTATCGGAGGCGCCCGTCTACTGCGGAATAAGCAGGAATTGACATTTTAACCGGAAAGGGAATTGTTTTGGACGCAAGAAAGAAAAGACGATTACGTATATTAGGGAAAATTTTATTTGTATTATACATTTTATTTGTGTTCTATTTTTTGATCTTTTCTGACTGGTATGGACGCACTGGTGAAATGCAGGAGTACCATTATAATTTGGTTTTGTTCAAGGAGATCAAGCGATTTTGGAATTACAGAGGACAGCTTGGAGCGTTTGCAACATTTACAAATTTATTTGGAAATATTGTCATTTTCCTGCCATTTGGATTTTTTATGCCGATGGCGAGCAAATACAGAAGTTTTTGGGCAACTGCAGTGAACAGTCTGGCTTTGAGTCTTCTGGTCGAGACATTTCAGCTGCTTACGAGAGTGGGATGTTTCGATGTGGATGATCTGGTGTTAAACACGTTGGGGGGAATATTAGGATATATCACATTCATGATATGCAATACGATAAGGAGAAGATACAATGCGAAAAGAAAAGGAAAAAAATAAGGCAAAAGAAAGGAAAAAAAGAGCCAATCGCAAATATGGACAGGCAAAGCTGAAACACTCTAAAAAAGGGATACAATCCTGTGTGATCGCGGGAATTGTATTGGTGGCATTGGCTGCAATGATTGTGATTGCATACATCAGTGCAGGGACTGCGGCGCCTTACATCGGAGGACTGGCACTTGTCACTCTTATTCTTACAGTGGCGGGGGGCGTGCTTGCAGTGAGAGGGCTGAAAGAACGAGAGAAAAACTATCTTACATGTAAGATAGGAATTGGTTGCAACATATTCTTTATCATTGCATTTATTGCTATTTTTTGCAGGGGGCTATTTTAAATGAAAGAAATCAATGAACAGATTATAGAGCGGTATATGCTTTCAATAGAAAGAATCCGCAGGATCACAGAAGAAGAGACGACAGAAGTTTTATATAGAGACTATTTTCGGAAAGTATCCGAATTTATTTTGAAGATCAATGAGATTCGGGAACGTATGCAGGACAAGTCATTTGAACAGTGTACGCTCGACGAATTGAAAAGGGAGAATGAAAGTATCTATGCAGATGTTGTGGGAGACCAGTACGATACAAGTTATGCGAATCCGGCATATGCGGTTTCTCTGTTTGGAGAAGAAATCGGACAGCTTTTGAGTTTTTTATACACAGAGCTTCGCGGGGAGATCGCTTATGTGTATGAGCAGCAGGTGGAATATCTTGCAATCTGCAACGAATTATTTATAGAGATATATAATTGTTTTGAGGGGACATTGACACCGGATTACAAGGAACTCAAAGAGATTGTTTACTGGTATGCGAGTGATTACAGTGATGTATTTGTCGCTGACAGAATCGAAGAACAGTTGAATCCGGAATGTTCGTTTGCCGCAGATATCGTGACAAAAAGTAATTTAAACGATTTGCGTTATCTGTATCAGTATGGCGAATATGTGTCTGAGAATGAGTGGAAGACAGCGGAACATTTGAACGCACTTCCACAGAAGACAATTGATCAGATGGCGGATGTATACACGGAAGGATATCGAATTGGATTCGTCAATGCGGGGATCGATCTGTCGAAAAAATCGGTTGTAAATATTCGCTATACACTTGGATTTGAGCGGGTAATCAAAAAAGCAATTGAAAATTTTGAAAAGATGGGACTAAGACCAACAATCTATCGGGCAGCAGTCAGTGTATTGACAAAGCGACAGCACTATAAAGTAGGATATTACGGAGCAATTGCAAATAAGCAGTATGAGTATGATCACAGACAGGATCAGGGGCTGTTTTTGGATAAGAAGTTCATGGAGAGAAAGCTCGATGTCATGAAAAATGCCTACGAGAAGTACAGAGAGCTTGCAGGAGAACATGCGGGACCGGCTGTTATGGAGATATTCGGTGAAGAGCCGCTTGCACCGGTGCAAAAGCCGGAGTCAGTCGTGCTCACAGAAAAGCAGGAAAAATTATCGGTGCTGTTTGACAGTAAATCCGGACAGCTTACGAATCAGTATATCAAAGGGGATGAGCGCAGTTTTACGATTGTCGCTTATCCGGTGCCGGAGATTGGAGCACAGTATAAAGAGATTTTTGATGAAGTCATTCGCATCAATACGTTGGATGCGAACGTCTATAAAAACGTACAACAGGCTTTGATCGATGCGCTAGATAAAGGTGAGTATGTGCATATTCTTGGGAAAGATAAAAATGAGACTGACTTAAAAGTACAGCTTTATCGTTTGTCAGACCCGGCAAAAGAGACCATTTTCGAAAACTGCGTGGCGGATGTCAATATTCCGGTCGGAGAAGTATTTACTTCGCCGGTACTGGAGGGGACAAACGGAGTGCTGAATGTAAGTAAAGTATATCTCAATGAATTGCAGTACCGTGATCTGAAGATTACATTTGAAGATGGAAAGATTACAGAGTATACATGCAGCAATTTCGAGGACGAGGAACAATCGAAAAAGTATATCAAAAGCAATATTCTTCATAACCATGATACGCTGCCTCTTGGAGAGTTTGCCATCGGAACGAATACAACTGCGTATGTTGTGGCAAAGAAATATCAGATTGAGGACAAGATGCCGATTCTGATCGCAGAAAAGATGGGACCGCATTTTGCTGTGGGAGATACATGCTATAGCTGGAGCGAGGAGAATAAATTGTATAATCCGGATGGAAAGGAAATTGTTGCGAAAGATAATTCAGTTTCAATGCTTCGGAAAGAAGATGTGTCAAAAGCGTATTTCCAATGTCATACTGATATCACAATTCCGTATGAAGAGTTAGAAGAGATTGCGGTTGTAACCGAAAAAGGAGAGCGCATTGTGTTACTGAAAGACGGTCATTTTGTGCTGTCTGGAACAGAGATTCTGAACGAGCCGCTGAAGGAAGCGGGCGTGTAGAAAAGAAGATAGAACCATATTTGTGATAAGCATTTATAATTATTCTTAACAAGTGGAGATGTTGACATCCTTGAAATGTATTAGTAAAATAACTTATAAATAGTGGAATATTTATTTTGATTACTTATAAATGAGACGAAGGAAGGAGAACAATTATGCCAAAGGTAGGAATTGTAATGGGTAGCGATTCTGACATGAAAGTAATGAGCAAAGCAGCTGACATGTTAGAAAAATTTGGAGTGGAATATGAGATGACAATTATCTCAGCACACCGTGAGCCGGATGTTTTTTATGACTATGCGAAATCTGCAGAAGAGAAAGATTTTAAAGTCATCATTGCGGGAGCAGGGATGGCTGCGCATCTTCCGGGAATGTGCGCAGCGATTTTCCCGATGCCGGTAATTGGAATCCCAATGTCAGGCAAGAATTTGGAAGGGGTAGATGCACTGTATTCAATTGTTCAGATGCCACCTGGAATTCCGGTAGCAACTGTGGCAATCAATGGAGGTGCCAACGCAGCGATTTTAGCAGCAAAGATTCTTGCAACATCTGATCCTGAGCTGTTGGAGAGACTGAAAGCCTACACAAAAGAAATGAAAGAAACGGTACAGGCAAAAGCAGCAAAATTGGACGAGCTTGGACACAAAGAATATTTGAAACAAATGTAGAACACATATTGGAGGAAGTAAGATGGATTATAAGAACGCAGGCGTAGATATTGAAGCTGGTTACAAATCAGTAGAATTGATGAAAAAACATATTCAGCAGACAATGAGACCGGAAGTGCTGACAAATATCGGAGGATTTTCAGGAGCTTTTTCTATGGAGAAATTCAAAGATATGGAAAAACCAACTCTTGTATCCGGAACTGATGGTGTCGGAACAAAGTTAAAACTTGCTTTTATTTTAGATAAACATGATACAATTGGTATCGACTGTGTGGCAATGTGTGTGAATGATATTGCCTGTGCAGGCGGAGAACCATTATTTTTCTTAGACTATATTGCCTGCGGAAAAAATGAACCGGAAAAAATTGCTACAATCGTAAGCGGTGTCGCAGAAGGATGTAAACAGTCAGGCGCTGCGTTGATTGGTGGAGAGACTGCAGAAATGCCAGGTTTCTATCCAGTGGATGAATACGATCTTGCAGGATTTGCAGTTGGTGTGGTAGATGAAAAAGATCTGATCACAGGAAAAGAATTAAAAGACGGAGATGTGCTGATCGGTATGGCATCTTCAGGTGTTCACAGCAATGGATTTTCTCTGGTAAGAAAAGTGTTCGATATGAAAGAAGAGGCATTGAAGAGAGAATATGATTCACTTGGATGCTCGCTGGGCGAGGCATTGCTTGCTCCAACAAAAATTTATGTGAAAGCACTTCGCACAATCAAAGAATCTGGTGTGAAGATCAAAGCCTGCAGTCATATCACAGGTGGTGGTTTCTATGAAAACATTCCACGTATGCTCTGTGATGGGATGCACGCGGTTGTAAAAAAAGACAGCTATCCGATTCCGCCAATCTTTAAGATGTTAGCAGTGGATGGCGATATTGAAGAGACTATGATGTACAACACATTCAACATGGGACTTGGAATGATTCTTGCAGTTGATAAAGAAAATGTAGATAAGACATTAGAGGCAATCAAAGCAGCCGGCGAGGACGGATATGTAGTTGGCCATATTGAAGCCGGAGATAAAGGAGTTACTTTATGCTAAAAGTAGTTGTGCTGGTTTCCGGAGGCGGAACGAATCTGCAGGCGATTTTGGATGCGGTAGACAGCGGTGCGATCACGAACACAGAGATTGTGGGCGTGATCAGCAACAATAAGAATGCATATGCTTTACAGAGAGCAGAAGAAAAGGGAATTCCGAATGTCTGTGTCTCTCCGAAAGCGTTTGCATCGAGAGCAGAGTTTAACCAGGCATTGTTAGATACCGTAGATCAGTTTCAGGCAGATTTACTGGTACTTGCAGGATTTTTGGTTGTCATTCCGGAAATGATGATCGAAGCTTACAGAAACCGTATTATCAATATCCATCCATCTTTGATTCCGGCATTTTGCGGAACTGGGTATTATGGTTTGAAAGTGCATGAGGCGGCACTTGAAAAGGGCGTAAAAGTCGTTGGAGCTACTGTGCACTTTGTGGATGAAGGAACCGATACCGGTGCGATCATTCTTCAGAAGGCTGTGGAAGTAAAACAGGGAGATACTCCTGAAATTTTGCAAAGAAGAGTGATGGAGCAGGCAGAGTGGAAAATTCTCCCACAGGCAATTGACCTGATCGCAAATGGGAAAGTGAAGGTTGTAGATGGCAAGGTAATGATAGAGGAAGAAGCATAGGAGGTCGCAATGAAAGTATTAATTGTTGGAAGCGGCGGAAGAGAACATGCGATTGCATGGAGTGTGGCAAAAAGTGATAAAGTAGAGAAAATTTATTGTGCACCTGGGAATGCAGGGATTGCACAGTATGCAGAATGTGTTGCAATCGGTGCGATGGAGTTTGAAAAACTGGCAGCTTTTGCAAAAGAATATGAAGTAGACCTTACAATTGTCGGAATGGATGATCCGCTTGTAGGTGGAATTGTAGATGTGTTTGAAAGCGAAGGATTAAGAGTGTTTGGTCCTCGTAAAAATGCGGCTATTTTGGAAGGGTCCAAAGCATTTTCAAAAGATTTGATGAAAAAATATAATATCCCGACAGCGGGATATGAAAACTTTGATGACGCAAAGAAAGCGCTTGCGTATCTTGAGACGGCGAAGTTCCCAATCGTGTTAAAGGCGGACGGACTTGCACTTGGAAAAGGTGTACTGATCTGCAATACATTGGAAGAAGCAAAAGATGGAGTACAATCCATTATGCTGGACAAGCAGTTTGGAACAGCAGGAAACACGATGGTCATCGAAGAATTTATGACTGGCCGTGAAGTGTCAGTACTTTCTTTTGTGGATGGAAACACGATCAAGACGATGACATCCGCGCAGGATCACAAGCGTGCGATGGATGGAGACAAAGGATTGAATACAGGAGGCATGGGAACATTTTCTCCAAGCCCGTTCTACACAAAAGAAGTAGAAGAGTTCTGCAATAAATATATTTATCAGGCAACAGTAGATGCCATGAAAGCGGAAGGAAGAGAATTCAAGGGAATTATTTTCTTTGGATTGATGCTGACAGAGGATGGACCGAAAGTATTGGAATACAATGCAAGATTCGGTGATCCGGAGGCACAGGTTGTACTTCCTCGTATGAAAAATGATATCATCGAAGTTGTGGAGGCATGTATTGACGGAACATTAGATCAGATTGATCTAATGTTTGAAGACAATGCGGCTGTGTGTGTTGTGCTTGCATCAGAAGGATATCCGGTGAAGTATGACAAAGGACTTCCAATCAGTGGACTGGAAGAATTTGAAAAACATGACGGATATTATTGTTTCCATGCGGGAACAAAGTTTGACGGCGATAAGATCGTGACAAACGGCGGGCGTGTTCTCGGGGTGACTGCAAAAGGAAAAGATTTGAAAGAAGCACGTGAGAATGCATATAAAGCAACAGAGTGGGTGCGGTTTGCAAACAAATATAAGAGAAATGATATCGGAAAAGCGATAGATGAAGCGTAACTCTTTGATGGGGACGAAGTTTTTATAAAACTTCGTCCTTGCTTTTTCCGGAGATGATATTGTCTGAGAGCCAAAATAAAATAGAAAGTTGACAGAAGCAGGCGAATGCTATAATATCTATATAACAATCAGAAGAAAAAAGGTGAAAAAGATGCTTATAGAAATTGATTTTAACAGTGATGAGGCAATTTATATTCAATTGCGCAATCAGATTATCATGGGGATTGCTACGTCTAAGATACAGGAAGGAGATACACTTCCTTCCGTGAGACAATTGGCGGAAAATATCGGTATTAATATGCATACAGTGAATAAGGCGTACAGTGTGCTGCGAGAGGAAGGTTTCCTACAGCTTGACCGAAGAAGAGGAGCCGTAATTGCGCTTGACATTGATAAGATACGGGCGATGGAAGACATGAGAAGATATCTGCGCGTGGCACTTGCCAAGGCGCATTGTCATAATATTACAAAGGAAGATATCTACGAGCTGGTAGATGAGATTTATGAAGATTATAAATAGGTAGCAGGAGGAGATAGATGCAGAAAGATTTTACAAAACAGGCTGCGAAGGTATTAGAGACAGCAAGGGCGCTCGCAAAAAAATGGAACCATCCATATGTGGGGACAGAGCATCTGTTGCTTGCTTTGAGAAGAGAATTTACAGGTGTTGCAGGGCAGATTCTTGCGGCTAACAAAGTGGAAGAAGAAAAGATTACAAAAGTGATTGAGGAACTGATTTCTCCGGGAACTGAGATGCAGACGAAAAGAACATTGGAGTTCAGCCCGAGACTGGTATATCTTTTGGACAATGCGCTTTTGGAAGCAGTGCGATTATCTTCTGAGAAGATAGGAACAGAACATATGCTGCTTGCCATGTTAAAAGATGTAGACTGCGTGGCAACAAGAACACTGGTGACATTGAATGTGAATCTTGGCAAAGTGCAGGAGGGAATCTTGGAAGTCATCGGAGTGAATCCGAGAGAATATATGGAGGACACCAGAGAGGACAAAAATGGTCGTAACAGTGTACTTGCACAGTACAGTACAGATTTGACGGCACAGGCAGAAGAAGGAAAATTAGATCCGGTGATTGGAAGAGAGTCTGAGATAGAAAGACTGATGCAGATTTTAAGCAGACGGACAAAAAATAATCCGTGTTTGGTGGGAGAACCTGGTGTTGGAAAGACAGCAATTATCGAAGGGCTGGCGAACCAGATTGCAACGGGGATTGTGCCGGATGGCATGAAAGATAAACGGATTGTGACGCTGGATTTATCAGGCATGATAGCGGGATCCAAATACCGTGGAGAGTTTGAGGAGCGGATGAAACGATTGATCCGGGAAGTGAAATCTGCCGGAAATATTATTTTATTTTTAGATGAGGTGCACACGATGATTGGCGCAGGAGGTGCCGAAGGGGCGATTGATGCATCAAATATTCTGAAGCCATCTCTTGCAAGAGGAGAACTGCAGCTGATCGGGGCGACGACAATTGTGGAATATCGGAAATACATTGAGAAAGATGCTGCTTTGGAGAGACGCTTTCAGCCGATCACAGTGGAAGAACCGACGAATGAACAGTGTGAACGTATTTTAGAGGGAATCAAGGGAAAATACGAGAGTCATCATCATGTGACAATTGAGGAAGGCGCGTTAAAAGCGGCGGTGACTTTGTCAAGCCGTTATATCAATGACCGTCATCTTCCGGATAAGGCGATTGATGTGCTTGACGAGGCGTGTTCGAAGGTAAGTCTTGCCGGATTTAAAGTACCGGACAGCCTGACAAGACTGGAACAGACATTGCAGGAAATCTCACTGGAAAAAGAAGAAAAGATTAAAAATGGAGATTTTGCGGAAGCATCACTGCTGCACAAAGAACAAGAGAGTGTGGAAAAAAAATTAGAGAGTGTGAAAAGACGTTTTCATTCGAACAATGCAAAGCGGAACCTGGTTGTCACTGAGGCGGATATCGAAGCTGTTGTATCCTCCTGGACGAAAATTCCAGTGCAGAAGCTGGCAGAGACAGAAAGCGCAAGATTGAAAAAACTGGAGCAGACGCTGCATAAAAGAGTAATCGGACAGGAGGAAGCGGTGAGTGCGGTTGCAAGAGCGGTGAAACGTGGGCGTGTCGGACTAAAAGCTCCAAAGCGCCCGATAGGTTCGTTCTTGTTTTTAGGTCCGACAGGAGTCGGAAAGACAGAACTTTCCAAGGCACTGGCAGAAGCTTTGTTCGGCGATGAAAATGCGATGATTCGCGTAGATATGTCAGAATATATGGAAAAACACAGTGTATCGAAGATGATTGGCTCACCACCGGGGTATGTAGGTCACGACGATGGCGGACAATTGAGTGAGAAAGTTCGCCGAAACCCGTACTCAGTGGTACTGTTTGATGAGATTGAAAAGGCACATCCGGATGTATTTAACATTTTATTGCAAGTGCTGGATGACGGGCATATCACAGATTCGCAGGGAAGAAAAGTAGATTTTAGAAATACAGTCATTATTATGACTTCCAATGCAGGGGCAAAAGCGATTGTCGATCCGAAGAAATTGGGATTTGTAACAAAAGAAGATGCCGTCGGCGATTATAAAAAGATGAAGGCGAATGTGATGGACGAGGTGAAATTACTGTTCCGTCCGGAATTTTTGAACCGAATTGATGAGATTATTGTATTCCATTCATTGACGATCGATCACATGAAAAAGATTGTTGGGTTGATGTGCAAAGAATTGATCAGACGTGTGAAGACCCAGATGAATATCACATTGACGATTCGGGATTCTGCAAAAAAATATATTGTGGAAAAGGGAAATGACCAGAAATATGGTGCAAGACCGTTGCGGCGTGCAATGCAGACGGAGCTGGAAGATAAGCTTGCCGAAACAATATTAGACGGAGAGATTTGCGAAGGAATGGATGTGGAAGTGGGAGTATCTAAAAAAGAATTAAAATTTTTCACAAAAGACACAAAAAACTAGCAAAATAGTCTGATTTATTATATAATAGAAGTAGAAATTTTATACCATTTAGGAGGAAAAATAAGATGGCAGCAGTAAAGGACTTATTGAGAGCAGAGGCAGATGGGACACTTAGTTTTGGGGATTACACACTTGCTTCAAAGACAAAATTAGACGGATTTGAATTCCAGGGAGATTTATATAAAGTAAAGACGTTCAAAGAGATTACAAAATTAGAAAAAAATGGAATGTTTGTATATGAATCAGTACCAGGAACTGCTGTAGAACATTTTAAGATGACAGAAGACGTGCTTTCATTTGAGGTATCCGGAGCGGAGGATGCACAGTTTACAGTTGAACTGGAGGCGGACAGTAAATACGAAGTCTATATGGATGATGTGAGTGTTGATAAGATGACTACAAATTTAAGCGGAAAACTAAGCATCAGTGCTGAGCTGAATGAGAACAGCAGTGTGGAAGTAAAAATTGTAAGAAGATAATAGTTGGGTGAAATAGGTTGCGCCGAGGCGCAGCCTATTTTATAATATACAAATTTTGTTATTAAGAAAGGAAGTCATATGGCAAAAGGAAAGAAGAGTGTTTTTTTCTGTCAAAACTGCGGACATGAAGAGAACAAATGGCTTGGGCAGTGCCCAATGTGCAAAGAATGGAATACGTTTGTGGAAGAGCCGATCTCTTTTTCAAAGTCTGCTTCTGCGAAGCAGATAAAAGATGTGGAAGTGGTGGCTCTAAAACATGTGGAGACTGATCAGGAGGAACGAATTAAAACAAAGATAGAGGAACTCGACAGAGTACTTGGCGGAGGAATTGTTCCAGGATCTCTTTTGCTGGTGGGAGGAGATCCTGGGATTGGGAAATCTACCCTTCTTTTGCAGGTGTGTCAGAGACTGTGTGAAGATAAGCACCAAGTGCTTTATATATCCGGGGAGGAGTCGCTCAAACAGATCAAACTCAGAGCAAACCGGATGGGAGAATTTACAGAAGATTTACTGCTCCTATGTGAGACAAATTTAGAGATTGTGAAAAATGTGATCCAAAAAAGAAAGCCGGAAGTTGTCATCATTGACTCGATCCAGACGATGTACAGTGAGGAGGTGGCATCTGCACCGGGCAGTGTGTCACAGGTTCGGGAATCGACCAATGTATTTATGCAGTTGGCAAAGGGACTTGGAATATCCATTTTTATTGTAGGACATGTGACAAAAGAAGGAACGGTTGCAGGACCTAGAGTGTTGGAACATATGGTGGATACCGTTCTCTATTTTGAGGGAGACAGGCATGCATCCTACCGAATTTTGCGAGGTGTGAAGAATCGTTTTGGGTCCACGAATGAAATCGGTGTGTTTGAGATGAGACAGAATGGACTTGTGGAAGTGGAAAATCCATCAGAATTTATGCTGAACGGAAAACCGGAGAATGCATCCGGGTCTGTTGTGGCGTGTTCCATGGAGGGCACACGACCGATTTTAATTGAGATTCAGGCGCTTGTATGCAGCAGTAATTTTGGGATGCCAAGGCGCACTGCGGCAGGTACGGATTATAATCGAGTGAATTTGCTGATGGCAGTTTTGGAAAAACGCGTAGGGATACATCTGTCTAATTACGACGCATATGTCAATATCGCCGGGGGAATTAAGATGAATGAGCCGGCGGTGGATCTTGGAATTGCGCTGGCGGTTGTATCAAGTTATAAAAATCAGCCGATTGATGATAAGACGATTGTGTTTGGGGAGGTTGGTCTAAGCGGTGAGGTGCGTGCAGTCAACATGCCGGAGCAAAGAGTCGTCGAAGCAAAAAAACTTGGATTTACAACCTGTATTATGCCTGAAGTGTCAAGAGAAGTTGTAAAGAATATCAAAGGGATTAAGATTATCGGTGTCAAGACGATCAATGAGGCACTGCAAGTATTATGAACTAAAAAGGTGTGATTGTTGAAGTGCTGGCTTTCAACAATCACACCTTTTTGGTAATGCTATTTACAGATCTCGCAGCCCAGTTTACAGCCGGTCGGTGTCCCGGCACAGCCGCCCATCGCAGTCTCGCGCAGTTCAAATGGAAGGCTTTTTCCGACACGGAACATAGCTTCCGCCATCTCGTCAAATGGTATCGGATGTGAAATTCCACTCAAAGCAAGCTCTGCGGATGTAATCGCATTGGCTACTCCAATCGCATTTCTGCTCTGGCACGGGGATTCTACAAGCCCTGCGATCGGGTCACAGACAAGTCCAAGCAGATTAGAAAGCGCAAGGCTTGCAGCGGTCAGAGACATATGGGGAGTTCCTCCCATCATCTCGACAATGGCGCTTGCCGACATGGCACTTGCGGCGCCAACCTCCGCCTGACATCCGGCTTCCGCACCGGAGACAGAGGCATTTCGCATGAGGAGATATCCGATGGCGCTTGCATTTAAAAGCCCTTGGTAGAGTTTCTCATCGGATAATCCGTGCTCATCCTGCATTGCAAGCAGTACACCCGGAACGACGCCGGACGAGCCGGCAGTCGGGGCAGCGACAATCAGTCCCATCGAGGCGTTGACTTCTAAAACAGCCATGCTATAGGAGATTGCCTTCGAAAGCATACTGCCACAGACACAGGAAGTGGTTTTCCCATGATCGTTTACTTTTTTTGCCTCACCGCCAATCAATCCGCCGATAGATTTTCCGGGATGTAAGAGAGGTCTGGTTGCGGCATTTTTCATAATAGAGAGCACTGTCTCTAACTTCGAATCAATTTCTTCAGATGAAAGAGATCCTGTCCTCATCTCGCGAAGTTTCATTATCTCAGAAATAGGAAGTGCTTTTTCTTCGCATGCTCCTATCAATTCTTGTCCGGTAAAAAAATCCATACTAATCCCTCCTACATTTGAATCAGCATAAGATCAGATACATGCGGATTCGTTTTGATTTTGTCTAATACAGCCTCTGGAATCGGTTCGTCAGATTCCACGACGGTATATGCGTCGGCACCCTTGTCTTCGCGGAACAATCTCATGAATGCAATGTTTACTTCCTGTTCACTGAGTGCCTGTGTGATGTGAGCAACCACTCCCGGAGTGTCCTTTTGCTGCACGATCAAGGTACTGTACTCTCCAGTAAACTCTACATCGATGTTGTTGATGCGGACAATCTTCATCTTTCCACCGCCGATAGATTCGCCGCGGATAGAAAGTGTATGTCCGGTCACGCCAATAAGATCGATATCTGCTGTATTCGGATGTTCGGTAGCAGTTTTCTCATCGATGATATATTCATAGGTGATATTTCTATCTTTGGCAATCTGAAAGGCATCCCGGATTCGCTCGTCATCTGTAGAGAATCCAAGGATACCACCAAGAAGCGCCCGGTCTGTGCCATGTCCGTGATAGGTCTTCGCAAAAGAGCCGTATAGTGTGAATGTCACTTTTTTTATATCTTCCGGGAACATCTTGCGTGCCATTAATGCGATGGATACTGCTCCGGCTGTGTGTGAGCTGGAAGGTCCGATCATATTCGGTCCGATCACATCAAAAATACTTAAAAAATTCATAATCGTTGTCCTCCTGTCGTATCTTCATTTAGTATAACAGGAAATGAAAAGAAGTTACAGGGTTTAGCACGAGAAAAGTTTATAGAAAATTTTCTTTTTTGAGAATGAATTTCATGATAGAATAGAAGAGAAGAAAACGGATAAGAAACTTGTAAACTTAGATTCAGCCAAAGAAGGCAGAAAGGCGCGGAAACATTTGAAATTATATCGTACAAAATTATTGGAAAAACTAAAGGAGTCATTGGGAGCAGTCTTACCAATCATTGGGATTGTATTATTTTTGTGTTTTACAATCGCACCGGTACCGACTAGCATTCTGATGGCTTTTATTATTGGAGCATTGATGCTTATTGTTGGAATGATGTTTTTTACATTGGGAGCAGAAATGGCGATGACACCGATGGGAGAACGGCTTGGGACAAAGATGACGCAGACAAAAAAGCTTGGAGCGGTTGTGGTTCTCTGCTTTGTACTCGGGTTTATCATTACAATTTCAGAACCGGATTTACAGGTGCTGGCAGAGCAGGCGCCATCGATTCCCAATTATACATTAATCATAGCAGTCACGGTCGGAGTAGGGATATTCCTTGTGGCAGCGGTGCTTCGAATGCTGTTTGGAATTGCATTGCCGCATATGCTTGTTGTGTTGTACCCAATTGTATTCCTGCTTGCATTTTTTGTGCCGGCGGACTTTTTAGCAGTTGCATTTGACTCGGGAGGGGTGACCACTGGTCCGATGACAGTGCCGTTTATTATGGCTTTCGGGATTGGTTTTTCCGCGGTGCGTAGTGATAAACATGCGGAAAATGATAGCTTTGGCCTAGTCGCTCTTTGCTCAATTGGACCGATTTTGGCAGTCCTGATTTTAGGGCTTATCTATAATCCGCAAGGAAGTACTTATACTAGAACTGTTATTCCGGATGCGAATGATTCTGTGGAATTGTGGAAACTATTTGCAGATGGGATCCCAACATATATGAAAGAAATATTGATTTCATTGTTGCCGATTGTTCTGTTTTTTGCAGTTTTTCAGTGTATTTCACTGAAGTTGAAAAAACGAACGTTAGTGAAAATTCTTGTTGGAATTGTATACACTTATATAGGACTGGTCCTATTTCTCACAGGAGTAAATATCGGATTTATGCCGGCTGGAAATTATCTGGGACAACTAATTGCGGCGCTTCCTTATCGTTGGATTATTATCCCGATTGGCATGATTATGGGATATTTTATTGTTAAGGCAGAACCGGCAGTATATGTATTGACGGAACAAGTAGAAGAAATTACATCCGGTGCCATTTCCAGAAATGCGATGGGGCTCAGCCTGTCAATTGGTGTATCTGTATCACTTGGACTTGCGATGGTTCGGGTTTTGACAGGAATTTCTATCTTTTGGTTCATCATTCCGGGATATGCGATTGCGATTGTTTTATCCTTTTTTGTGCCAAAGATTTTTACTGCAATTGCATTTGACTCCGGCGGAGTGGCATCTGGTCCAATGACAGCAACCTTTTTATTGCCGTTTGCAATGGGAGTGTGTCAGGCAGTAGGCGGTAATATTGTAACGGATGCATTCGGTGTAGTTGCTATGGTAGCGATGACCCCGCTGATTACGATTCAGGTGCTTGGAGCAATCTACAAACTACGTTCAAAACATGTGGCAGAAGAAACAAAAGAACCTGTTTTGGTATTACCGTTGGAAGCATTTGGAGATACAGATATTATCGAATTGTAGGAGAAGAGAATTTTATGAGCAAAGTATATATGATAGTTACAATTACAAACCGGCAATTACGCAATAAATTCCAAGACTTATTTGAAAAAAATGAGATGGCTCATGTTTTTGGAGCATTGGGAAGAGGAACTGCAGACAGTGCCGTTTTGGATTATTTCGGGTTGGAGGCGAGCGAAAAGGCGGTGTATTTTTCAATCGTAACGGAGAGTATGTGGAAACAACTTCGACGGGAATTGATTATTAAGATGCAGATTGATGTGCCGGGAACCGGAATTGCATTTATCGTGCCAGTGAGCAGTATCGGTGGAAAAAAAGTGCTGCAGTATTTGATTGGTGGGCAGGAGTTTGAAAAAGAGGAGGAAACAGTATTGAAAGATACAAAATACGAATTGCTTGTTGCAATTGCAAATCAGGGAAGTATTGATAATGTTATGGATGCAGCACGGAGTGCGAATGCAGGTGGAGGAACGGTTATTCATGCAAAAGGAACCGGAATGGAAAAAGCAGAAAAATTTTTAGGTGTATCTCTTACAGAGGAAAAAGAGATTATTTTGATCGTGGCAAAGACATCGCAGAAAAATGAGATTATGAAAGCGATTATGGAGCAGGCAGGGCTTGAAAGCAAAGAAAAGGCGATTGTGTTTTCGCTTCCGGTAACAAGTACAGTGGGTGTCAGAATGCCAGAAGAAGAGTTTTTAGACTAAAGAATTACGGAGAATCCGGACATAAAGGATTCTCCGATTCACTATGTACTGTCTATAAAAATGGTTCCAGGCTACGGGTTAAGATGCCTTTCATATGTGCGATTGCAATGCCGTAATTTGTTATAGGAACATTTTGATCAAGCGCACATTTCATTCGATATTTCACTTCACGTTCGTTCAGCATACATCCACCGCAGTGAACAATGAGTTGATAATCAGAAAGATCATCTGGAAATTCGGTTCCACTTGTAAATGAAAAGTGGAGTTCTTTTTTGGTATGCGCTAAAATCCACTGCGGAAGTTTCACGGAACCGATATCGTCACATTGACGATGATGTGTGCAGCCTTCGCTGATGAGTACAGTATCTCCGTCTTCTAAGGTGTCAAGTGTCCGGGCTCCAGTAATCAATGTGTCTAGATTTCCCTTATATCTGGCAAATAAGATGGAAAATGAAGTTAACGGAATATCACGAGGCACTTCTTTGGAGACTTTTCCAAATGCCTGACTGTCGGTGATGACAAGTTTTGGCTTGGCAGCAAGTTTATCCAATGTATCTTTTAATTCCGTATCTTTTACAACAATGGAGACTGCACCTGCATCTAAAATATCACGGATTGTCTGCTGCTGTGGCAAGATGAGTCTGCCTTTTGGAGCAGCACTGTCAATGGGAACGACAAGCACAACAAAATCAAGTGGTGCAATCAAATCTCCTACAATTTTTTTCTCAGTCAGTTCTTTTGGAAGTTGACTTGTAATCAATTCTTTTAATGCCTGTATATGATAGCCGTTTTTGGCACTGACTTGTAGAGAATGGCTTTCTTGCCTGGTATTCACAGAAGCATCTGTTATTAAGTCCATTTTGTTGAAGACAATGACATATGGTATGCTTTTTTCTTTGATTCGAGTAAGAATCCGGTCGTCTTCTTCTGTCATGCCGATGCTGCCATCCACGACAAGGACAGCAATATCGGTTTTGTTAAGCATTTGATATGCTTTTCTGATGCGAAGTGTACCGAGCTTGCCTTCATCGTCAAGTCCCGGTGTGTCAATCAGGACAACTGGACCGAGAGGCAGCAGTTCCATTGATTTTAGGACGGGATCGGTTGTCGTGCCCTTGATATCAGATACGATGGCGAGATCCTGACCGGTGATGGCGTTTATGATGCTGGATTTTCCGGCATTTCGTTTCCCGAAGATTCCGATATGAATACGTTCGGAAGATGGTGTGTTATTGAGACTCATAATTTTCCTCCTAGAACCGGAAATCACGGTGGTTATCTTCTTCGATTGCCTTTAGGTTATCAATGACAATTTTTCTTACTTTTTCATTTGGAATGTGGTTGATTTCCTCTGAAATTAATTTTTCTCCGATTTTTTTTGTCTCAGGGGAAGCATAATCCATCAGGTATTCTTTTAAGGTCATCAGTGCGTTCGGCTGGCAGCAGTTTTGAATCTGTCCGCTTTTACAAAGAGACATAAAACGGTCTCCGGTGCGTCCTTCCCGATAACAGGCGGTACAAAAGCTTGGAAAATAGCCAAGTTCCATCAGCCACTTGACGATCTCATCCAAGGTTCTTGTGTCGCTTACGTCGAACTGTTCGGATTTATCTTTTTCCGGTTCCGGTTCAGCATAACCGCCGACACTTGTCTTGGAACCGCCGCTGATCTGGGAGACGCCAAGATGGAGAACGCGTTCACGGCATTTCTGACTCTCTCTGGTAGAAATAATCATGCCAGTGTAAGGTACGGCGATACGAATACAGGCAACTAGTTTTGCAAAGATATCGTCGTCAATTCCGTTGTCAAATGCGTCTGCGTCAATATCATCTGCGTGTCTCAGACGTGGAACGCTGATCGTGTGCGGGCCGACTCCCCAGACTGCCTCGAGGTGTTCCGCATGCATCAAAAGTCCGGCAAACTCATAGCGGTATTTGTCAAGACCGAAGAGGACGCCGATTCCCACATCATCGATGCCTCCTTCCATTGCACGGTCCATTGCCTCGGTGTGATAATCATAATCATGTTTAGGTCCGGTCGGATGAAGTTCAAGGTAACTTTCTTTGTGGTACGTCTCTTGGAAGAGAATGTAAGTTCCGATTCCGGCTTCTTTAAGCTTGCGGTAGTTTTCGACAGTTGTTGCAGCGATATTGACATTGACACGGCGGATAGCACCATTTTTATGCTTGATACTGTAAATGGTGTTGATACATTCTAAAATGTACTCGATTGGGTTGTTTACAGGATCCTCACCGGCTTCAAGGGCAAGACGCTTGTGCCCCATATCCTGAAGTGCGATGACTTCCTTTCGGATTTCTTCTTGCGTCAGTTTTTTTCTTGCTATGTGCTTATTTTTCATGTGGTATGGGCAATAGGTACAGCCATTGATACAGTAATTGGAAAGATATAGTGGGGCAAACATGACAATTCGATTGCCGTAGAAATCTTTCTTAATCTGTTCGGCTAAAGCATAGATTTCTTGATTTTTTTCTTCGATGTCACACGCCAGTAAGACAGATGCCTCACGGTGTGAGAGCCCTTTGCGAAGTTTGGCTTTTTCCATTAATTCTGTGATCAGCACTTCGTTGTGCTCGTTTTCTTCTGCGTAGTTTAATGTCGCTAAAATTTCTTCATGGTTGATAAATTCTTCCGCTTTTTTTGATGCTGGGTTATACATAGGTTTGTCTCCTTTCTTAGTTTGGGGACGTAGTAAAAGTCACTTTTACTACGTCCCCAATTGACAATAGCCCTGTCCCTAATTGAGCAGGTGAGGGCAGGTTTACGTAGTGTTAGTTCAGGGAATCCCCGCGGGATACCACGATTTGATATCCGATATCGGCCATGCTTCTTTTTAAATTATTTAAAGATTCTGCCGCTTCGTCTCCTGTAGAGATTTTATTATCGTATAAAAGATAATTTTTCCGAAGGTTGATGGGGGACAAGTTCGGCATAATGACATTGGCACCTGCCAGAATACCGAGTTCCCCCCCGTTAGGGCTGATAGTTCCAAGTGCCGTCGTGGCTGGAAGTAATACTTTCGGCAGCATTAATCTCAAAAGACCAAGCATAAAAAGTGTTAATTCTAGGCTTCCAGATGTCTGGTCTTTAAACGGAGTATCATGGTGTGAAATAAAGGGGCCGATTCCGATCATTTGGGGATTTAAGCTTTTAATAAACAACAGATCGTCGGCAAGATTTTCTGAAGTTTGATAAGGGGAACCGATCATAAATCCTGTACCGACCTGATATCCGATTTCCTTTAAATTCCAAAGGCATTGCTGACGATTTTCGGCAGTCAGAGAAGACGGATGCAGTTTTTGGTAATGCACGGAGTCAAATGTCTCATGGCGCAAAAGATAACGGTCTGCACCAGCTTCAAATAGTGCCTGATAGCTGTCGTAAGATTTTTCACCAACGGAAAGTGTGATGGCGCAGTCAGGATAAGAACTCTTGATCGAAGAGACGATATCACAAAGACGAGCGTCGGTAAAATAGCCGTCTTCACCACCCTGTAAGACAAATGTGCGAAAGCCAAGTTTATATCCGCTTTTGCAGCAGGTCAAAATATCTTCTTTTGTAAGTCGATACCGGGTAGTATTCGCATTGCTTTTTCGGATGCCGCAGTAAAAGCAATCATTTTTACAGTAATTTGTAAATTCAATCAATCCGCGTACATAAATCTCTTTTCCATAATATTGATGTCGAACCTCTCTCGCCTGCGCGAAAAGGTAGTCCGAAAGCTCTACAGAGCGGTTTTCAATCAGTGAAATCCATTCTTTTTTTGACAAGTTTTGAGTTTCTTTTAATTTTTGAATCAATTCTTTCATAAGCTTTTGAATCCTCCTTCCTCATTAAAACGGTAGTTTGGAATAAACGGTCTTTGTGCTGAGCCCCGGAAGCATTCCGATTTTCCCGGACAGTGAACTGATTACATCCTTTGGTGCATCGATGGCAATGCTGATGATTGAGACATTTTTCTCTCGATAAGGGATGCCCATGCGCCCGACAATGTAAGAGCCGTATTCGCTTAACAATGTATTCAATTCCTGAATGGATTCATGACTTGTGACAATGATGCCAATGAGTGCAATTCTTGTTTCCATAAACAACTCCCTCCTAAAAAAAGAACCTACGCCTATGGCGAAGGTTCAAAAAGGGCAGACTTATTTTGATAAGTCTGATCGGTCTTTTATTCGGTCCGCCTTTTTACTCAGGTATCAGAAAGAAAAATCTGCCCTTTGTAATTAGTACGTATGTTATGAAAAGTATAGCATATACACAAAAAAGGTACAATGCTCGATTTGGTTTTTAAGAAAAATTCCAAACATTGAAAATATCATCTTTAGACTATACGGGAAAGGTGGCGTGCACAATCTTTACTTCAGGCTGCAACCTTAGATGTCCGTTCTGCCATAATGTGCCATTTGTTCTTGGGACAGGGCAGGCAGAAAAGTATCGGGAAGAAGTCAAAGAACTTGGATTTTTGGTAAAACTGGATACGAATGGGAGTTTTCCATAGAAGTTGAAAAGTCTTGTCCAAAATGGACTGGCAGACTACGTTGCGATGGACATTAAGAACAGTCCAAGACAATATTGTAAGACACCCGGTTATATATGAGTTTCGCACAACGGTAATCCAAGAATATCATACGTGGGAGTCGTTTGAAGAAATTGGACGGTGGATACGAGGGGGGAAAAATATTTTTGCAATCTTTTGTGGACTCGAGAGAGTCGATCGGTGATGAGATAAATGGATGCAAAAAGGCAGAAATGCAGGCGTTTGCGGAGGTTATAAGACTTTATGTTCCAAACGTAGATCCATGTGGTATATAACAATATACAGAAATATAAAACCAAAAACACACAATATATAGTTTGTTAGTGCTGTTGACGCACGTTTCGCGTAGTGCTACAATGGGTTCATGATTTGTAAATGGTGGACGTTGAGATAGATGTATCAGTTAACAAAAAGAGACAGGAAAATAACTGATTTTCATTTGAAAAAAATTGTAGCTGCGATCACGAAGGCATTTGAAGCACAGGAGATTATTGCAGAAGAAAATGTATCGGTGGAAGAGAGAAAAACGTTGCTGTTTACAATGAAGACTTGTCCGAATTGCAAGGTTGCAGGATTTATGCTGGATTAGGCATATGTGGAATATGAAAAAATCGACAAATGCGTCAGAAATTAAAAAGTATACAGAAGAGATGTAGAACATAGGAGGAGACAAGATGAAATTAGGATTTATAGGATGCGGCAATATGGCAAATGCCATGATAGCTGGGATTATTGGAAATGGAATCTGCAAGGCGGAAGAGATTATCGGGACGGCAAAATCAGAGGCAAGCAGAGTACGTGTGAACAAAGAATTTGGAATTTATATGACAGAGGACAACAAAGAAGCAGCAGAAAAAGCAGATGTGATTGTACTTTCTGTGAAACCACAGTTTTATGAAGAAGTTATCTGTGAGATTAAAGATGTTATGAAAGATAATCAGATTGTAGTGACGATCGCACCTGGAAAAACGCTTGCGTGGCTGGAAGAAAAATTCGGTAAACCGGTGAAACTCGTGAGAACAATGCCAAACACACCGGCAATGGTTCAGGAAGGAATGACGGGTGTCTGCAAAAATACATATGTGACAGAGAGCGAGATGGAGCATGTATGCGATATTTTACGCGGATTTGGAGAAGTAGAAATTATTCCGGAGAGATTGATTGATGCAGTCGTGACGGTAAGCGGGAGTTCTCCGGCATATGTGTTTATGATGATTGAGGCGATGGCAGACGCGGCAGTCGCAGAAGGAATGCCAAGAAAACAGGCATATAAATTTGCGGCGAAAGCAGTGATGGGAAGCGCGAAGATGGTTCTTGAGACAGGAAAACATCCGGGAGAATTGAAAGATATGGTATGCTCTCCGGCAGGAACGACGATTGAGGCGGTGAAAGTGCTGGAGGCAGCAGGATTCCGCAGCGCACTGATGGAAGCGATGGAAGTGTGCGCAGAAAAATCAAGAAATATGTAAAAAAATGAAAGCCTGCCCTAACGCGTTTGAGTTGTTAGGGCAGGCTCTTTTATACGACAAAAATACTATCCAAATAGTGAGACAGAGAACGTCTCATATTTCCTTCAAAATTAGCATCTCCATTTCTCATCGCCCATTCAAATACATTTCCGATGACAATCATACGGATATCTGTGGTGATTTCCTCGATTTTCAAATTCAATTGAATTGCATTGGCTTCTAAAGCTCGTTCTAAATAATGCTGAACAGTGACGATTGGGTATGGACGCTCGGTACGAATCGTAGGGTTTAACGCCTGATTGTGCGGAGTGTAATATCCCGCCATAAATTCCACGCCAAGTTCCTTACAATATTTCACATAATTTAAGTAGACGTGAATAATCGTTTCTTTTGCATCCTCTTTATTTTTAGGCAGTTCTAAACGATCCGGATCGATGCTTGGCTGGTCTTCAATATAATAGGAAAGCAGATCATCTTTTGTTTTAAAGTGATGATAAAAGCTTCCGTTGGAAACGCCTGCTTCCTCGCAAATATTTTTTATGGAAAGTTCTTCGTAGCCGCTTTTTTGCAAAATACGTTTTGCAGCTTGGAAGATACGCTCTTTTGTCTCTTTTGATTTTCTCTGTTGTTTTGACAATTCTATAGGTTCTTTCATGTTTTCCCTCCTTCATTCAATGACAGATTTGTATGAAGTATACCATAACTTCTTATAAAAAACAAGAAAACCGAGTATGCTCTGTTTTTGCTCGGCTACTTGTTGATAAAAATAATTTTATTTCTGATCTTCCTGCACTTCGATTTTGCGAATCTCTTTTGTGCGGATTTCTTTACAAATATCATTGATAAATATATCCAAAGGTTTTTGACCTTCATCGCCTAAATATCTGCTTCGTACAGATACGACGCCTTCTTCTTCCTCTTTTGCTCCGACAACAAGCATGTAAGGAACGCGATCGAGACGTGTCTCACGAATCTTATAACCGATTTTTTCAGCTCGCTCGTCAACAGTACATTTTACACCGTTGTCACGTAATTCGTTAGCAACTTTGTTTGCATAATCGTGATATTTCTCTGAAATAGGAAGTACACGAACCTGTTCCGGACAAAGCCATGTCGGGAATAAGCCGGCATATTTTTCAATCAGCCATGCAAGTGTTCTCTCGTAGCATCCCATTGCAGTACGATGGATGATGTATGGGCGTTTCTTTTCGCCGTCTTTGTCTACAAATGTCATGTCAAAACGTTCTGCAAGGAACATATCCAACTGAATTGTAATCATAGTATCTTCTTTGCCATAAACATTCTTTGCCTGAATATCTAATTTAGGTCCATAGAATGCAGCCTCACCTGTCTCTTCTGTGTAGTTGATTTCAAGATGGTCTAACATTTTACGCATGACATCTTCTACTTCATCCCACATTTCTCTTGTTCCAAGATATTTATCCATATTGTCAGGATCTGCAAGAGAGAGACGGTATGTTACGTCTTCTTCCACACCGAGTGTTGTCAGACAGTATTTTGCAAGATCGACACAGCCTTTGAATTCATCTTCTACCTGGTCAGGGCGGATCACAAGATGTCCTTCAGAAATTGTAAACTGTCTTACACGAGTCAATCCGTGCATTTCTCCGGAATCTTCATTTCTGAATAAAGTAGAAGTCTCACCGTAACGGCATGGCAGATCTCGGTAGCTCTTCTGGCTTTGTTTGTATACATAATACTGGAACGGACATGTCATCGGACGAAGTGCAAATACTTCTTCGCCTTCTTTTTCTTCATCTCCGAGGACGAACATTCCTTCTTTATAATGTCCCCAGTGATCGGAAATGACATATAAATCTTTTTTTGCCATAAGCGGTGTCTTTGTTCTCATATAGCCGCGGCGTTCTTCTTCATCTTCGATCCATCTTTGCATTGTTTGGATCATAGCAGCGCCTTTTGGCATCAAAAGAGGAAGTCCCTGTCCGATGACATCAACAGTTGTGAACAGTTCCATCTCACGGCCAAGTTTGTTGTGGTCGCGCTTTTTGATGTCTTCCAAATGTTCCATATGTGTTTTTAATTCATCTTTTTTCGAATACGCAGTTCCGTAGATACGAGTCAGCATTTTATTGTTTTCATTTCCTCTCCAGTAAGCACCGGAAGAAGAAATCAGTTTGAATGCTTTGACACCTTTTGTGCTCATCAAGTGAGGTCCGGCGCAAAGATCAACAAATTCACCTTGTCTGTAGAATGAAATCACAGAATCTTCAGGAAGATCGTTGATCAATTCCACTTTATAAGGTTCCCCTTTTTCTTCCATAAGTGCGATCGCCTCAGCACGAGGAAGTTCGAAACGTTCAATTTTAGCACCTTCTTTGATGATCTTTTTCATCTCTTTTTCAATTGTCTCTAAATCTTCGTTTGAAAATGGTGCATGTTCAAAATCATAATAGTATCCAGTATCGATGGAAGGTCCGATTGCAAGTTTTGCCTCCGGATATAATCTTTTTACTGCCTCTGCAAGAACATGAGATGCCGTGTGACGAAGTGCGGCAAGCCCTTTCTCGTCGTTTGCAGTCAAAATGTTCAGTTCACAGTCTTCTGATACAACTGTTCTTAAATCTACAACTTCGCCATTTACCTCTCCGGCGCAGGCTGCTCTCGCAAGACCCTCGCTGATATCAAGTGCAATTTCATATACTGATTTGCTCTCTGCATATTCCTTTACGGAACCATCTTTTAATATGATTTTCATAATAATCATCTCTCCTTTTTTAATTTGGGGACGTAGGAAAATTGAATTTTACTACGTCCCTAATTGACAAATGCCCTGTCCCTAAACGTAAAATGAAACGAAAAAATCCCTTGTAATGAATTTCATTACAAGGGACGAGTTCTATTTACTCGCGGTTCCACCCAAATTGTACTGGCAAATACCAGAACCACTCAACTGATTATAACGGAATCACCGGACTGTTTTGCAGCCACTCCGAGGTAGTTTTCAGATGTTTCCGCAATAAGAGGCTTCCAGCCTGTGACCTCTCTCTCTGTATCCTTTCACATCTTACTCGTCTCATCAACGTGTTTTCTGTTTCTATATCCCCTATTATAACATTGGAAAATGATTTGTCAATGACTGGATTTTTGGATATAATAGTTACAGTTCACATATCAGTCGATCGCAAAAGAAGCATAGAGAGTGTGAACAATAATGTATCATGCGTAGAACAGAGAGGATTTTAGAAATGGATATAAATCAAAAAATAACAGAAGAACTTGGCGTGAAAAAATGGCAGGTGGAAGCGGCTGTAAAGTTAATCGATGAGGGAAATACGATTCCGTTTATTTCCAGATACCGTAAAGAGGCAACTGGTTCGTTAAATGATGAGCAGCTTCGAAAATTATACGAAAGACTGATGTATCTTCGGAATTTGGAAGAGAAAAAAGAGCAGGTGCTTGCGACAATTGAAGAGCAGGGGAAACTGACAGAAGAATTGAAATTGCAGATTCTTGCAGCAGAGACACTGGTAGTTGTGGAAGATTTATACCGTCCATATAGACCAAAACGAAGAACGAGGGCGACAATCGCAAAAGAAAAAGGGCTTGAACCTCTGGCAGCACTGATCACGCTGCAAAAGACAAAAGTCCCGATAGAAGAAGCAGCAAAATCTTATATTTCGGAAGAAAAAGAGGTAAAGACGGCGGAGGAAGCAATCAATGGAGCGAAAGATATCATTGCAGAATATATTTCCGATGAGGCGGATTACCGCATCTATATCCGAGATCTGACTGCGAAACAAGGAAAAATTACTTCAATAGCGAAGGATGCACAGACAGAATCCGTGTACGAAATGTACTATGAATTCGAAGAGCCGATTACAAAACTTGCCGGACACCGTATTCTTGCATTGAATCGTGGAGAAAAGGAAAAGATATTGACTGTGAAGGTGGAAGCTCCGGAAGAACGAATTTTGCAATATCTGGAAAAGAAAGTCATTTCTTCAGATAATGTGTATACAACACCGATTTTACAGGAAGTAATTGAAGACAGCTATAAGCGCTTGATAGCGCCGGCGATTGAGCGTGAGATCCGAAGTGATCTAACAGAAAAAGCAGAGGACGGCGCGATTGAGGTTTTTGGAAAGAACTTGGAACAGCTTTTGATGCAGCCGCCGATTGTTGGACAGGTTGTGCTTGGGTGGGATCCTGCATTTCGTACCGGATGTAAGCTTGCAGTAGTAGATGCAACCGGAAAAGTGCTGGATACGACTGTTATTTATCCGACTGCACCGACTACTCCTCAGAAGATTCAGGCAGCAAAAGAGACACTGAAGAAACTGATTCGAAAATACGGAATTACGTTATTTTCAGTTGGAAATGGAACGGCCTCCAGAGAATCAGAGCAGATTATTGTAGAATTATTCAAAGAAATTCCAGAGAAAGTGCAATATATTATCACAAACGAGGCGGGGGCTTCCGTATATTCCGCAAGCAAACTTGCAACAGAAGAATTCCCGAACTTTGATGTAGGACAAAGAAGTGCGGCGTCAATTGCGAGACGTCTCCAGGATCCGCTTGCAGAACTTGTGAAGATTGATCCGAAATCTATCGGTGTCGGACAGTATCAGCATGATATGAATCAGAAAAAATTAAGCGAAGCGCTGTCCGGTGTTGTGGAAGACTGTGTAAATAAAGTCGGAGTGGATCTAAATACTGCATCTGCACCGCTTTTAGCTTATATTTCCGGCATTTCCAATGCGATTGCAAAAAATATTGTCACATACAGAGAAGAAAATGGAAGCTTTACGAGCAGAAAGCAGCTTTTGAAGGTGGCAAAATTGGGACCGAAAGCGTTTGAGCAGTGTGCCGGATTTATGAGAATTCAGGGTGGAAAAAATCCGCTTGATGCGACAAGTGTGCATCCGGAAAGTTACGAGGCGGCAGAAAAACTGCTGGAAAAACAAGGGTTTACAACAAAAGATATTACAGGAGGAAATTTGCAGGGGCTTTCAAAATCAATCAAAGATTATAAAAAGCTTGCAGAAGAACTCGGCATCGGAGAAATTACGCTGCGCGATATTGTAAAAGAGTTGGAAAAACCGGGACGTGACCCGCGTGATGAGATGCCAAAACCGATTTTAAGAACTGATGTCCTGGAGATGAAAGATCTGACAGAAGGCATGATTTTAAAAGGAACCGTCCGAAATGTCATCGACTTTGGAGTATTTGTGGACATCGGAGTGCATCAGGATGGTCTTGTACACATCTCGCAGATTACAGATAAAAAATTTATCAAGCATCCGTTGGAAGTGGTAAGTGTCGGAGATATTGTAGATGTAAAAGTGATGAGTGTGGATGTGAAGAAAAAACGAATTCAGTTGACGATGAAAGGAATATAAAAATGTTCTCGTATGAAACCATTCAGTTTTTTAATGACTTAGAGCTGGTCATTTACAATTACATTATGAAAAACAGTAGTCAGGTACAGTACATGACAATTCGGGAATTAGCAGACGCGGTCCACGTCAGCACTTCATCGATTATGCGATTCTGCAAGAAAGCAGGATGTGATGGATATGCGGAATTTCGGGTGAAATTTAAATTGTACTTGGAGAGCAGAAAGGAAATTCAGCCACAGAATGATTTGAGTGAGCTGCTGCATTATTTTCAGGGTGTTCATACGAGTGCATTTGAGGAGCAGATTTCCAGAGCGGTTGATATGGTCAGAGGAGCGCAGCAGGTAATTCTCATCGGAGTTGGTTCATCAGGAACACTTGCCAGATATGGCGCCAGGTATTTTTCAAATGTGGGAAAATTCAGTCAGTATATTGATGATCCGTACTATCCAATTTCCAGAGACACGTATATTGACACGGTTGTGATTGCGCTATCAGAGTCGGGTGAGACCAGACAGATAATCGAGATGACAGAAAGTTTCAAACGTCATCAGTGTAAGATTTTAAGTATCACAAACAAGGATTCTTCCACATTGTCTAAAATTTCGGACATGAATCTGTCTTATTTTGTGACAGAGAGATTTGTGGAAGGGCGGTACAATGTGACATCACAGGTTCCGGTACTGTTTCTGATGGAAACGATTGCGAGAAGACTCTAGTGTGCTGTATCATTCATATTTCGCATAATGACTTGCCTGAATTCCACTCTACTGCGTTGTCGTCAATCGACGATGCCACCGCATCGCCTCACTCCGCCGCCTTGCAGACTGAAAATTCATTCTGTGTCATTATGCTGAAAGTGAATGAGACAG